>Ga0265298_10001251_pt1 | contig 37655 bp, 33 predicted proteins | sample AusTroGonzalo_MG_3_FD_193486 | JGI IMG/M metagenome (GOLD analysis project Ga0265298, IMG submission 193486) | Bovine rumen microbial communities from tropical cattle in Woodstock, Queensland, Australia - Gonzalo_01 | ecosystem: Host-associated > Mammals > Digestive system > Stomach > Rumen ...
GGCCAGTAACTTGGCCAACTTTACCGCGCCACATGCCGGTCGTCAGTTACGTGCTGACTTGGGCTACCTCCCTGCGCTGTGGGCAGAACCAGGAGACTGCGTGTTGGTCGACCATGTGGAGTCGGCTGTACGTGCCTGGCAGCGATTGTGCCAACGGTTGAAAGCAGTGGGCTGTGGCAGCAACTGGCGACAGAAAGAAGTGTCCTTTGAATCGGCAACCGGGAAACCTACTGCCGTCAATCCATGGGGATGGAATTTAGCTTTACGGGCATCGTTGATTCGTCAGGGATTGGATGAGTCCTTGTTGCCGACGACAGAGCAGATTGCTGATATCCGTCAACTTTCTCATCGTCGGACAGCCGCTAAACTATTGCATCAATTACGCATGGAAGGTACCGTCGGCGAGGTGTTTGAATGTACAGAACCAGAGCAAGTTGAGGAGTTGTTGGCCCGCTATGGTCAGGTGGTTATGAAGGCTCCCTGGTCCTCAAGTGGTCGCGGACTGCGCTTTCTTAGTACAGAGCGTACACCTTTTCAGATGCAGGCTGGCTGGTTCCGCAACCTCGTAGCGTCACAAGGCTCGGTCATGGTAGAGCCTTATTATAATAAGGTGAAAGACTTCGCTATGGAGTTTGAGGCAACCGAACACGGTATCCGCTATCTGGGTCTTTCGCTGTTTCATACGCAGAATGGCGCATACATCGGAAACATCCTGACGACTGAACGCACCAAGCGAGACATGCTTTGCCGTTACTTGCCAGCATCTTTACTCGATGACGTTCGGCAACAGATATGTCAGTCACTCGATTTAGGCAACTACCGCGGCCCCTTTGGTGTCGATATGATGATAGTTTCACCTCATTACCTTCTCCATCCATGTGTGGAGATTAATCTGCGCCGCACCATGGGCCATGTCGCTCTGGCAATATCTCCAACGGATGATGACCTCCAAAGGGTCATGCGCGTCGTTTATAATGGAGCAAACTACAAACTGAGGATACAACGGTTATAACAGCAGTTATAACAACTGTTATAAGACTATTATATAACGGGCGAATGAAGGCTATAATGTGGCTCTAAGAAAACAAATCACGTTTTTTTTGCTTATTCCAATTATTTTTTGTACCTTTGTGGCATCAAATAAGAATTTGAGCGCTAATGAAAATTCTATTCCTTGTCTATCACGGCTTTTCAGAGTATAGTGGCATCTCCAAGAAGATACACTATCAAGTGAAAGGATTGCTTGAGAATGGTCATGACGTCCGACTGTGCTATTATGACTTCTCCCCAGAAGGACATCGTTGCCGTTATGTCGATGGCAAGGTTATCAAGGACTATGGAATAGGCGATGTGGCAGCCTTCCGTCAGCGATTAAGTTATGGTGCCGTATATGATTATTGCCTTCAAGAGGGTATTGAATTCGTCTATGCCCGCTGTTTCCATAACGCCAATCCATGGCTCATCCGTTTATTTAAGCGCTTGAAGAAAGCAGGCATCCATGCTGTCACGGAGATTCCCACCTATCCGTATGATGAGGAGTTCCGTAATTTTTACTTGAAAAAGTACATGGAGCTTAAGATAGACCAGCTATTCCGACGTCGTTTGTATCAATATATGGATGCTATGGTGACGTTTTCCGATGCTAAGGAAATCTTTGGCCAGCGAACGATTAATATTAGTAATGGTGTGGATTTCGATAGTATTCCTCTGCACTCACCTCTCACCTCTCACCTCTCACCTTTTGACCCTCTTCATCTAATTGGAGTTGCTGAAGTCCATACCTGGCATGGCTATGATCGTATGGTTGCAGGACTTGGAGAATATTACAAAAATGGTGGGAAACGTGATGTTTATTTCCATATCGTAGGAGGCGTACACCCCAACGAACGTTATAAAGCTAATCAATTCCATCCTGGTTTGCAGGCTATCATTGACAAGTATGGTATTGCCGATAAGATAGTCTTCCATGGCACCATGTTTGGAAAGGACCTTGACGATGTGTTTAACCAATGCCTGTTCGCTATTGGCTCCTTAGCTCGTCACCGTAGTGGTATAACTATAATCAAGACCTTGAAGAACCGTGAATATGCCACTCGCGGCATACCTTTCATTTATAGTGAGTCGGACAGCGACTTTGATCAGCAACCTTATATACTAAAGGCTCCTGCTGACGAGTCACCCATCAACGTTCAACAAATCATAGAATTTATAGATCATTTCGCGATGAAGCCTGAAGAGATACGTCGTACTGTTGAGCACTTGTCCTGGAAAGTACAAATGGAAAAGGTTCTGAAACAGATAACTGTGCCATAAAGATGAACTACGAAGTGACCATAGGAATACCTGTCTACAATGCAGAGAAATATATCCGCCGGGCGATGGATTCTGCATTAGCTCAGACGTTCGCAAGTATAGATTACCTTATACTTGATGACTGTGGTACGGATTCTTCGATAGCGATTGTCAAGGAATATCAGCAGACGACCCCTCGTGGCAAAGATATTCGTATAGTGAGTCAGCCTTACAACAAGGGCATTGGCGAGGCACGAAACCGTATTCTTGACGAAGCCCTTGGAAAATATCTATTCTTCATGGATGCTGACGATGCTATTGCTCCCAATGCAATTGAACTGCTATGTGACGCTTCACAGAAATATGATGCGGAGATCGTTTACGGTTCGCATGAACGATTTGAGACGTTTGGAGGGAAAATCAATCACGTCTATAGGAAGTATGCTCCTATGGTCTTCTTGAAAGATAATGATTTTGCCCAATGGGCTTATCAGGATTATAACAATTTAGAGGCCATGACATGTAACATGCTTATTAAAGTTGACGTGTACAGAAAGAATAATCTGCGCTACCTTCCCATCAATTATTTGGAGGATATGGTGTTTTCAATGGATTTACCGGCATATATCACTCGTGCGGTCTTGCTGGATGACATTACCTATTTCTATTACTGTAAGGATGGGTCTGCATCAAAATATGAGAAACGCACCCATATTGAGAAGAAAGAGGTACAATGCACTATCGATGCGATGAGCATCCTGAAAAACAATAGTGCGTATTGGAAAGACAAGCCTTTCTTCCCCAAGCGGATGTGTAAGGTTATGATGACGTGCTTCTTTATGGCTATGCATATTGTCAAAAAAGAAGGTGTTATTAATCCGCCTTTTACCAAAAAGGAAATCAGGAATGTGATGCGTATGCCATCGTTTATCGTTGAGATGTTTAAACCAGGACCGTGCTTGCTGAAGAATCTCTATCTGTGTCTTTTAGGTATTTTACCATCATCATTGTCGGTATGGCTGATAAAAAAGAAAGTATGATAGTTTAAAAAAACATCAGTAATAGCTGATATGAGAATAATGTATGTCAACGATGCCTTTGCAATAAAAGGCGGAATAGAGCGTGTGCTGACAGATAAGATAAACTATCTTTCTGCAGTATACGGCTATGATATTTGCATACTTACAGCTAATCAAGGGGCACATCCTTACGCATATCCTTTAGATCCATCGGTGAAGTTTGTTGATATAGGCATATCTTTCCATTATCTGTATAGATATCGTGGTTTGAAACGCTGGATAAAGTCATGGGAATATGACAAACTTTATAAGCAACGTGTCCGTCAACAGATAGACTTGTTTTGTCCTGACATCATTATCTCAGCGCGTTCTAACTATTTAAAGCATCTATATTGGTTGAAAAATAAGGCTTTCTTAATACACGAATCTCACAGTTCCTATCGTGTTGTTTATTTTGAGGAAACTTCATTGTTCAAGCGAATGCTTGGCATTTGGCAAATCAAGAAAATAAGTAAAATTCCAATGATGGTGATTGCCTTAACCAATGGTGATGCTGTTGAATGGCGCAAGGCAATGCCTCAAAATGCTGTTAAGGTTATTCCAAACATCGTTTCATTGAATGACAGTGGGAGTTTTGGAACTTTGGAGAATAAACATGTTATCTTTGTAGGGCGTCTTGAACCCCAGAAAGGGCTTGATGACTTAATGAAGGTATGGGAACATGTGCAAAAACGGCATGAAGACTGGCAACTCGATATCTATGGTGATGGCGGTCAAAAGGAAAGATTGCAGTCTGTGATTGAAGGAAGAGGTCTGCATGTGAATTTGTGCGGTATGGTAGACAATATCTTTGAATGCTATATGAGAAGCTCCATGCTTTTGCTGACTTCCATTTTTGAGCCGTTTGGACTTGTCATTCCTGAGGCAATGTCGTGTGGTCTGCCTGTCGTGGCATTTGACTGCCCATACGGACCTGCAGAGATTGTTACCGATGGCGTTGATGGCTTTTTAGTCAAGAATCGAGACATCAAGGCTTTTGCCGACCGCGTGTGCCAGCTGATAGAAGACGAGGAGTTGCGACGACAAATGGGACAAACTGCTATACAATCTGCCCAACGCTATTCTCCAGAACGCATTATGCCTTTATGGAAGGAGTTGTTTGAGTCGTTGCTACGGTGAAGGAAGGAGTAGTTCGATTCGTTGCTACGTTGGAAGGATTTATTTGAAACTATTCAGTACTTTCTCCACAATAGGCGCCATGTCGTAATACTTGTATTCTGCAAGTCGGCCACCGAAGATAACGTTCGTTTCCTTTTGTGCCAGTTCCTGATACTTTTCGAATAGTGCGTGGTTCTTGTCATCATTGATGGGATAATAAGGCTCCATACCCTCTTCCCACTCCACAGAATACTCGCGACTGATGACAGTCTTCGGGTTCTTCTCAACATCGGCAGCAAATGACTCGAAGTGTTTGTGCTCAATAATACGAGTATATGGTACTGCAGCATCGGTGTAGTTGATTTGAGCCAAACCCTGATAATTGGGCGTATCAAGAATCTCGTTCTCAAAGCGTACGGTGCGGTATTCCAACTTGCCAAAACGATAATCATAGAATTCGTCAATCTTGCCGGTGAATACAATCTTGTCGGCCATTGCCTCAAGCGCTTCCCTGTTGGCAAAGAAGTCGCAGCCAGTCTTGGTGTCGACGCCTTTCAGCAGTCCATCAATCAACACGTTGTACCCACCGATAGGCACTCCTTGATAAGAGTCGTTGAAGTAGTTGTTGTCGTAGACAAAGCGGACTGGCAGACGCTTGATAATGAACGGAGGCAGTTCAGTACACTTGCGCCCCCATTGCTTCTCGGTATAGCCTTTGATGAGGCGTTCGTAAATGTCGCGGCCAACCAACGAGATTGCCTGCTCCTCCAGATTAGTGGGTTCCTTGCCTTCCATTTCCTTGCGCTGCTCGGCTATTTTCTGCCGGGCTTCTTCAGGAGTCAGTACCCCCCACATCTGACTAAACGTATTCATGTTGAAGGGCAGGTTGTAAGCTTTTCCCTTATAAAAAGCGACAGGAGATTCTGTAAATCTGTTGAACTCTACGATGGAGTTGACATAGTTCCAAACTTCTTTATTGGAGGTATGGAAGATATGGGGTCCGTATTTGTGTACATTGATGTTTTCGATGTTTTCACAATAAAGGTTTCCGCCCAAATGTGGTCGTTTGTCAATTACCAGACAACGTTTACCACGCTTTGTGGCACAATGTGCAAATACAGATCCATATAGGCCGGCACCAACAATTAGATAGTCGTATTTCATACTTTTTCAGATTATATTTCTGCAAATTTACGAAAAAATAGTTCAATACACAAATAAATCAAGAAAAATGTGTATATTTGCACAAAAATAAGACGAAATAATGAATAAGTCCTTAAAAATAGTATATCTTACCCCCCAACTATATCTTGCCGATGGAGTCGCACGTGTGTTGACCATGAAAGCCAACTATTTCGCCGAGCAGTTTGGTTATGATATTACAATTATTATTACCGAAGGAAAGGGTAAACCAGTTTTTTATCCCTTGTCCGACAAGATTCATGTCATCAATCTTGACTTGAACTTTGAGGAGTTGTGGCACCGTTCTTTCTTCTCCAAATCTCTCCTTTACCTTAAGAAACAGAGAAGATACAAGCGTTTGGTGACCAACGAACTGATGAAACTACGTCCTGACATTACAGTAACCCTGTTGCGGAGGGAAATCAATTTTATCAATCAGATAAAAGATGGCAGTAGAAAGATTGGCGAGATGCACGTTTTGCGTTCTCATTTCCGTAATTTTGAAAAGAATGACACCAACTTTCTGAAGGAACTATTCGCCAAATACTGGATGCATCGGCTTATTGGTCAACTGCGTCAGTTAGACCGAATGATTGTACTAACAGAAAAAGATCGCCAGACTTGGACGGAATTGGATAACGTTATTGCTATTCCCAATCCTTTGCCGATGATGCCAAAGTCTGTTAGTTCACTGACAGAAAAGAGAATTATTGCCGTCGGACGTTATTATCAGGAAAAAGGTTTTGACTTGTTGCTGAATGCTTGGTCAAAAGTATATAAGAATCATCCTGACTGGCGACTGGAAATCTTTGGCGATGGTGATAAAGAAAACTATGAGTCCATTCGCGACAAGTTAGGCATTCCTGAAAGTTGCTGTATATTAAATGGAAGGACAAATCAGATAGGGCAAGAGTATTTGAAAAGTTCCATCTACGTATGTAGTTCACGGTTCGAAGGTTTTGGAATGGTTATCGTCGAGGCCATGGCATGTGGCTTGGCTGTAGTGTCTTTCGATTGTCCTTGGGGACCCAGCAGTATTATTGCTGATGGCGAGGATGGTTTGCTCGTAGAGGATGGCAATACCGACAAAATGGCTGAAACGCTTGCAGAACTAATGGCTAATCCCGACAAGCAACGTATGTTGTCAAATCATGCTGTTCAAAATGTCCAACGTTTCCAGATGGATAGGATTGCGACGCAGTGGAAGAACTTGTTCGAAAGCCTTCTTTAGTTATTTTTTTATGAGATTATTAGGCCTGGGAGTGTACTTTCTCAGTATTTTACGTATGGAGAAGTATAAATTTGGTGACAAACGGAACAAGTTCCAAGTAATTGTTTGTCTTGTCCCATCAGAAAAATGAAGGTCTGGTACTTCATGACGAAGGAAAGCAAAGATCTCATCTCTCTCCTTAGCATCTTGAATACCATAGAGCATGAAATAAATTAAAAGGGAAAAGGATCTGTAAATGTCATTATTCAATTTCTTGGAGACTTGGGGCTTTAGTCCTTTTATATCTCTCAACTTCCATGTACTGGCAATCGCTATACATAAGTCATGCGCTTTCTTCTTGTTGAATGACGAGGTTGCAGACTCATGTCCTTTCCTATATATATTAAGCAAACGAGGTGCTCTTAAGCATTTCTTTGCTTTGAGATAACACTCATGAGTAAAAGGAACGTCCTGATACCGGATGCCTGGAACGAAAGTCAGTTGGTTGCTTATTAGAAACTCTCTCCTGTAAAGTGTTCTCCATACATAGCATTGGTCTGGATTAAGGTCTTCAAGGAAAAGTTGCTCACCAGTTTTTACTTTTATAAGTCCTTTCTTTTGTGGTACGGTTGTAAGGTTTTTTATTTCTTCGTCCGTCATGGCAAGAAAATCAGCTACCACCAGATCGGCCTTGGAAGAGAGTGCCTTCTCAAGTAGAACAGGCAGACTTCCTTTTATCAACAAGTCATCAGAATCAGGCATGAGGATATACTCTCCTTTTGCAACAGCTATGCCATTGTTACGTGCAACAGATAAACTTTGATTCTCTTGGTTGATGATTGATATATTGGAGTGTGTCTGAATGATGTCTTGTATCACTTCCATACTATGGTCTGTAGAACCGTCGTTGACTATGATAACCTCAAATGTGGATTCATCCAAGTCTTGGCTGTATATACTTTCCATGCAGGTGTGGATGTATTTCTCAACATTGTAAACAGGCACAATAATGCTTAACAAAAGACCATTGTGACTTTGTTGGTCCTGAGACTTGATGTCATTAGGAGAGTAATTCATATTGATAATCGTAGATTTCGGGGCAAAGATACGAAAATAAAAAGAAAAACGTTTGTTATTTCAAAAAAAAATCGTACATTTGCAAAATAAAATGATACTTTCATGGCTTGGTACGATAAATTTCTTAGCATTTACGAACATCCATTTAGCGAAGTTCCTCAAAAAGTTATTGACGAGACACGTGACCGTCTGGCAGCTCTACAGAGTCGTGAACCTTTGGTGTCGATAGTCATTGTGGCCTATAATGAAGAGAAGCGCCTGCCTGCTTGTCTGTGGTCGCTCAGTGAACAGCAATGTAAATATCCGGTAGAGTTTATCGGTGTTGATAATGAATCGAAAGACCGGACTGCCGAGGTTTATAAGACGTTTGGCGTACCATATTATACTGAACATCAGCACACTTGTGGCTATGCCCGCCAGTGTGGCTTGAACCAGGCCAAGGGAAAGTATGCCATGTGTATTGACTGCGACACGATGTATCCGCCACATTATATAGAACTCATGGTCGAGAATCTGATGCAGCCAGGTGTCTCTGCTGTAGCAGCCATGTGGAGCTATTATCCTGATGAAAACCACTCCAGGCTGAAAATGAAGATGTATGAATTCTGTCGTGACATCTATCTACGCATCCAGAACATCAACCGTCCAGAGTTGACGGTACGTGGCCTTGCCTTTGGCTATTATACAGAGAATGCCATGAAGGAGGGCTATCGTGTTGAGTTACTCCGTGGCGAGGATGGCTCCATGGCGCTTGCGATGAAGAAATACGGCAAGATAAAGTTTGTTTACGACAAGCGTTGTCGTGTCATCACGGGCTATGGCGGTTTAAAGGAAAAATCCATCTTTGCTGCCATGTGGCATCGTCTGAAGTTCTATGGCATAGGTCGTCTGTTCTCCAAGACCGATCATTACGACGATGCCCCAGACAACTTCTTAAATGCCAAATGACCGTCTGTTTGATCCAATACTTTATTATGCCGTATTGAGCTCAAATTAGTGTCTTCCATTGGGCGATGATGGTTTCGACATCGAAACGGTGAGCTATGGCCAATGCCTCTGCGGACTTGGCTGGCCAGTCTATGTGGATGGCTGCAAGCAGTTGTTTGGACAGATCGTCTATGTCGCCATTCTGGAAATAGAGTCCGAAGTCGCCCATGATTTCTAAACTGGTGGGCAGGTTGCTTGAGACGATGGGCAGGCCGTGAGCCATTGCCTCGACCAATACCAGACCGAAACCTTCCCAACGGGAACTTAACACATAGACTTGGGCTTTGGAGTAGAAGTCCTGAATATGGTTGGTGAAGGGGTGTAAATGTATGCGGTCTCCCAACTCGTATTGGGCAATCTTATGACGATACATCTCTTCTTCAGGCCCTTCACCTACAATGTCCAACTGCCAGTCGGAGTCGTGCTGGGCAAAGAGATGGAATGCGTCGATGAGCAAGTCGAATCCTTTGTGCTGTCGAGAGAAACGCCCTACGGCTAAGAAGCGTTTTGAGTTACCATGCGACACTGGGCCGGGCTGGAGCGTCAGCGGATTGTAGATGACCACAGGCTTCAGCCTTGGGTCATAGTTCTGAAACTGTTTGGCATCGTATTGGCAGAGCGCAATGGTGGCATTCAGCTTTTGCAATTGATAGACGTAATGGCGCTTCAAGGATGGCCCTATATATAAAGAGGTAGAGCCGAAAAGGGCTTCGAAAGAGTTGTGGATCCATCCAAGGCAGCGCACGCCAGGCAGCCAGGGCATCAGCGTTGCCAAACGTGCTGCCAAAGGGGCATGTACTCCAACGATGGTGTCGTAGTGGCCTTCATGTAACTCCCGAATCAGTGCTTTTCGTAACTCGGAAGGAAATGAACTGCGGGCATATAGGTTGGATGCCCATTGGCTTTGTGGCTGGCATTTGCGGTAGAATGCACTATAGGCTTTACAAGTTAAACGTTTTATCTTACTGACAGACGGATAGCGGAAGAACCGGTAGTTGATGTTGGTCTCCGACAGGCTGTACAAAGATGTGTCCTGTGCTGAAGGCTCGTCGAAAGTGACGATGGTTACGTCGAACTCCTTGGCGAGTTCCTTGGCAATGACTGCCGTCACCCGCTGTACCCCTCCAAAGGAGAAGATGGAGTCTGTGAGGAAACATATTCTTTTCATTGCTCTAATGCTTTGAAGAAGTTCCTGGCGTATGTTTCTTTATCAAAGAGCATCGAACGCTCGAGTGATGCTGTCGCCATTTGCTGCCGCTTCTCAGGATGCTTGTAGAGGTCAATGATTGCTGCGGCGAGGTTGTCGACAAACTGTTCATCTGTCTGTAATAAAATGGCGTTTTCTTTTGTCACTTCTTCAGGAATACCTCCTCGTGTAGTAGATATGATTGGTAATCCCATGGCTTGAGCTTCCAGAACGGTTGTGGGGAAGGGATCGTCCCAAACCGATGGGATGACGGCGATGTCAGCCATATTCAGATAATTCGGCATCTCAGCATAGGGAATGAATCCTGTAAAGATGATACGGTCTTTTAAGGGTTCAGCCTTACGCATCAGCTCTCTTGCAAATTCGTTTTCGTTGTTTGCATTGCCATAGAATGAACTGCCGATGACAAGAAGTTTGATTTTGGGATTGTCTTCCAACCTAATCATGGCCTCAATCAATTCAAGTATGCCTTTCTCTTGCGTAACCCTTCCGCTGAAAATCATGACAAAATCGCTTGGCGAAAGGCCAATGCTTTCTCTTGCAGTCTTGGTTTTGGCTCCTTGTTTGAACTTATCCAGTTCTATTCCACTGTACACCGTTACGCATTTCTGAGGGTCGTCTTTAATGGTCTTTACCCTGTTGGTAATATAAGCAGATGTCGAAATAATCAACGATGCGCCATCGAAAATTATCTGATGGTTTCGTGTCGTGTTGTTCAGCTTGTCATTATAAAGGTTGTAAACCAACTTGGCCTTGGTCTGTCCTATGATGGTTTCGGCGTAGCCTGGACGGTTGTTGAGCACAATCATGTCATACTCGATGTTCTTAATATGTCGCAACGACTCCCGCAGAAAGTACTCTATGCTATAGTGGTGATGGAGGTCTTTATGGAGAAAACCAAAAACATGTTTCTTGGTTTTAGCCAAAGGGCTTGTTACGTTAACAAAGTGATAGTGGTTGACCTTTGACTTTAATGCAGGATGCTTTTCCACGTCGGGATGCCAAACACTATACACCGTAATATCATGTAGGGAATGTTTGTCATTATATTCCAAGAAGAAGTCAAGGAAGTTCTCCACCGCTCCGCCTTGTACAGCAGGAACGGGCAGGATGCCGGAGGTTAAAATTGCTATTTTCATATATTATTTGTCCAATTTACATTTGGCCATTAACCAAAGACGGTTTGTATGGGAATCGTTTTCAAAGGATAGTTTGGTAAAGCTTCAGCAGGTTTTCGGCGGTGTGGCGCCAAGAGAAGAGCTTGGCGCGGTTCAGGCCGACTTCGCGCTTTTGCTGATAGAATGTCGGATCGGCCTCAAGACGGAGCATCATGTCGCATATCTCGTCGCTGCTCTCGGGATTGACGAGGATGGCGTCGGAACCGCCAATTTCGGGCATCGACGACGTGTTGCTGGTGATGACGGGTACGCCGCAGGCCATGCCTTCGAGCAGTGGGATGCCGAAACTCTCGCGGAGAGAGGTGTAGAGAAATCCGAAGGCGTTACTATATATATAAGGTAGATCCTTGTTAACGATGTAACCTGGCATGACGAGACTGTCGCGGATGTTGTCGATGTGGTTGCGCTCGATGATGCCGTTCAGGTAGTCTCGGTCCAGGTCGGCCATCAGCAGCCGGCGTTTTTTCTCTGACCGTTGCAGGTATTTCGAGTAGGCCACTAAGGTGCGCTCGGTATTCTTCTTCGGGTCGGTGTTGCCAAGGAAGAAGAAGTAGCCTGGCTCGGAGATGTATTTCTTGTAGACGCCCTCGGAGTCTTCGACGGGACGGAACCAGTCGTTGTAGCCGTTATAAATCATCGCCATGCGTTCCTCGGGAATCTGTAACTTCCTCAGGATATTATCTTTCTCAAAATTTGATACAGTAATGATGCGGCGACACTTGCCGAGAATCTTCGGCACGTCCCAACGACGGTAGAACCAGCCCAGGTTCTGGTAGAGCGAGTGGTTCTGCTTGTCGCGCGGCTCAAGGAAAATGATGTCGTGCAGCGTCAGCACCAATGGAATGTCGCACCAGATGGGAGCCGTATTGCTGGTGCAATGCAGCAGTTCCACACCGTATTTTTTTGCAGCCCGCGGCAGGGCCCATTGTTCCCAAAGCGGGTAGGAGGGGCAGTTGAGCTCAACGACGTGGACGTTGTCGCTGCTCTCCACGCAACGGTCTTCGCCGGGCTTCACGAAGACGAAGTATTCGTGCTCCGCAGCTGGGGAGTGGCTGTCCTCACGACTCATCTTCTGCAGTTCGATGATTTCCTGCAGCACCACATAGTCCATGCCGTGTTTGTTCTTGCGGAATATCCGCTGGGCTTCGATACCGATTTTCATATTTCTAAATATTTACGGTTAAAAACTACGAGGATTTCCTTAACTTTTCTACGTGATTTTCTCAAGATGTTGCCGTGATTTCCTCTACTTTTCCTAAGGATTTCTGTAACTTTTCTACGTGATTTCCGTAACTTTTCTACGTGATTTCCGTCACTTTTCCTAAGGATTTTCTAGATGGCAATGTTACGAAAGGTCGAGAGCAAAACAAAGGAACTTGTTCCTTAATTTGCAGAGACGGAGGATTTGTGCAACACTTTGTACCTTTAGGTCAAAGAACTTCGCGGTCTTAGCCGCAAAGTTACATAAAAAAAATGAGACATCCAAATAAACTACCAATAATATTGCCATTTTCTGCCGTTTTTGTTTATGGATTATCACATCTATTACAATAGGGCGCAAGTATTCTGTGTGATATCTGGAACTCAAGCGTGTACCTACCAGTCAAGTATTTCCTTGCCGTTTTCAAAGTGGAAATAGTCAACGATCTTGGAAAAACTCTCTTCCGTGAACTGCTGGTCTTTTGACTCTAAGAAACAGAGGGGGACTTCGCCAATGAACGATGCCCAGCGCGAGTAGCTGCTGAAGGGGCCAATGATGCGGTCGCAGACTGATAGGGTATATAGGTCGAGAATAGCCCCTGAGGGTTCTTTGCCGAAACGCCGGCAGTTGCAACCTTCGAAAAGGTCGAGAGAGAAATCCTCGTTGCTGCTGATAAAGAAGCTCACGCGCCTGTCCTTATATGATTCCTGGACACGGAGCATAAACTGGTGATACTCTTCCAACTCATAGAAGAACCGTCCGTCGTTCCATGTGGCATAGTCGCCACGGCGGATGTGTACGCCGACGATCAAATTCGATGACTGCCGCAACTCGTTGACCAGCCCCTCTGCCTTCTGCATAATCTCGTCCTTTGGCCTGAAAATGCGTTTCAGTTCAGGAAGTGTCTGTTGAAGATAGCGTGTGTCAGTCCTAGTGCTCCAGCCCTTGGTGAAACCGAGAAACTTGAATACCTTGTCCCACCTCTTATTATGTGTGACTTTCCACGTCAGTCCTTTGTAGTTGTTCCAGCCATTGCCTCGCTCCAAATACCACTTATGCCAAAGCGGGAAGTAGATGATTTTACTATGTAGTAGGTTGGGGAAGTCCTCTATCGTCCAGTCGTAGAAGATGATGACCATCCATTTGTGTTCAGCAATACACTGAGCCACGCTGGCAACGTATGTCCAAAGACGGTTGCACGTCTGTCCTGGGGCGTCACAAATTACTCTCATCGTTTAAAGTCGGTTTGTTTAATGGAATATTGAACTGCCAGCACCAGTTGCCTGCCGAGTCACGAAGGTTGCCACGAGGACCGTGTAGGCGTCCGCTCTTCCCTTTTTCGCCATTAATGGCATAGCGGACTCTACAGCCTTTGGGCGATTCTGAACAAAGAATATGGATGCAATCGGCCGACTGGTGTTCACCATCGGACTGAAGGAATACCTGCTGTGCAATATCTTTGTTGTCTTCGTTGATGACACTAAAACCGTAATTCTCTGCTTTTCTTACCTGAATGGTATCAAAGACGAGGCTTGGAGTAGGGACGTTAAAGCGGATAACAACCTCATGGTCCTTGGATTCAGCGCTTATGGGGAGCAATCCTCGTAAGTTGTTACGGCCTTTCAAGATGTCCAAGGCTGCTTCGGCTACTAACAGTCCGTGCTTTTGCTGACCTTTGCCGTCGATATGTATGGCTTCTCGGGCAAAATCGTATGGATATGTCGGCCCGCTGGCATGGAACTGAGGATGGTCGCGAACCAACTCCATAAGTGTTTGTGGCACTTCTGTCTCAGGACAATTGAAGGCAAACGGATTGAATTTCTTAGCTCTGCTGACCGGATTTGTCTGGTAGCTGATAATCTGAACGTCTTGTTGTTGTTCAGTAATGTGTCTAACGTCTTCGTTGATGTCCTTGACAAACTGTAACAACAACTGGCGGTAGTTCGTTTCTGGGTATTCCTCTACGTCACTTTCTCCCTGCATCCAACAGAGGGCCGGTATTACAAACGTCCAGCCTCTTTCCTGGGCGGCATCGTAAGCAGTCTGAATACGTTCAATCAGTTTCTGATAAGGTTCTGATCCTTTTACCAATTGGGCGATAGCAGTTGACCCCTGGCCACCTGGGAAGATGCAGAAGAGTGTATCCTTTCCAGTACTGTCTGCCAACACCTCTGCCATGCTATATACAGTCAGTTCAAAGGCGCGCTTCTGATAACCAACCATTTTTTTTGCAAAATGTTTTAGGTCATCGTTGTCAAAATAACCAAAGCTGTGGTCCAGATTCTCTGTAACGATGCGGCCATCTGCATAGTTGGCAAGAGAGTCGAAGTCCGTAATACGTTCTGCTTCTTCGCCCAAAGCCAGGCTTTGGCCATAGACAGGGATGCAGATGACCGTCTTGTGCTCATAGGTCTGATGACAGGAAACAAGGGTCACCAACAGTGAGAATATTATGGTTATTCTTAACTTCATAGTGCAAAAGTACAAAATAATATTGAATAAGATTGCTTTCTCACTTATTTTTTGTACTTTTGCACCATAAAAACTATAAAAATGTTATGCAGTCGTTTAAGCAATTAAGAAAGAATTGTAAGAATAGTGAGGTTCCTGCTAATGCGCCTCGCATGGCGTTGGTAGGGGATACTGCCACGCAGTTCCTGGCTACGGCTTTGCGTGGTGAAGCACTCAGTCGTGGTTACGACATCAATTTGTTTGAGGCTGAATATAATCAGGTAGAACGGCAGTTCCTTGATCCGACGAGTGAACTGTATGCCTTTGATGCGGAGTATATCGTTCTGTTTCAGTCAACTCACAAGTTAGGCGAGCATCATAGTATGTTGACTGAGGATGGTCAGAAGCAGTTGGCTACGGAGCGACTTGACTTTGTGGCTTCAGTTTGCCAGAACCCGCAGTTAGAAGGCAAGAAAATCATTTGTATGAACTATCCTGAGATAGAGGATACGGTCTTTGGTAGTTATGCCAACCAGATAGAGTCGTCCTTTACCTGGCAGGTCCGTAAGCTGAACTATGGACTGATGCAACTGGCCCAGGAGCATGCCAACCTGTTTATTTGCGACATTGCCGGTGTTCAGAACAAGATAGGCCGCGACCGGATGTTTGCCTCCAACGTTTATGTCAGTACGGAAATGGTGCTGTCTGTCGATGCCTTGCCTTACGTGGCTTCCCGCACAATGGATATTGTCAGCGCGTTGCGTGGCCAGTTTAAGAAGTGCCTGATACTTGACTTGGATAATACGGTCTGGGGCGGTGTCATTGGTGACGACGGTCTGGAGGGCATCCAACTTGGCCATGGACTTGGTATAGGCAAGGCCTTTACGGAATTCCAGATGTGGGTCAAGAAGCTGAAGCAGCGCGGCATCATCATTTGTGTGGCGTCCAAGAACAACGAGGATACTGCCAAGGAACCCTTTGAGAAGCATCCCGACATGGTGCTGAAGCTGGACGACATCGCTGTGTTTATGGCTAACTGGGAGACAAAGGTCGATAATATCCGTGCCATCCAGCAGATTCTGAACATCGGTTTCGATTCTATGGTATTCTTAGACGACAATCCGTTTGAGCGTAACATGGTTCGTGAGAACATTCCTGGTATCACGGTGCCAGAGTTGCCTGAGGATCCTGGGGAGTATTTGGAGTTCCTTTATGGAGAGAACCTATTTGAGACCGTTTCTTACAGCGGACTTGACAAGGATCGTACCAAGCAGTATCAGGTCGAGGCTCAGCGTGTCTCGTTGCAGAAGACTTTTGCCAACGAAGCTGACTTCCTGAAGTCGCTCAATATGGTTTCTGTGGTGAGTGGTTTTACAAAATTCAATACGCCGCGAGTTGCCCAGCTGTCACAGCGCAGCAACCAGTTCAACCTGCGAACAGTCCGTTATACTGAAGCTGACATCGAGACAATGGCTGCTGACAAAGACGTGATAGATCTCAGTTTTACGTTAGAGGATAAGTTTGGCGATAATGGGCTTATTGCTGTCATTATCATGAAACGTCAAGATGCTGAGACGTTGTTTGTAGATACGTGGTTTATGAGCTGTCGTGTCCTGAAGCGCGGCATGGAGAACTTTACGCTGAATACAATGGTGGAAAAGGCAAAGGCACAGGGCTATAAATATATAATAGGTGAATATCTGCCAACTGCCAAGAACAAGATGGTGGAACCACATTATCCCAATCTTGGCTTTACTCCGTTAGAGAATGCTACCACGGCGCAGTATGTGTTGGATGTGGAGAGCTACGAGCCTCGTGAATGTTATATTGAAAAGTTGAAGGGTTGATAAATTGAAAAGTTGAAGAATCCATGAATTGTACATTAGATCATATAGGATATGTTACCGATAATTTAGCCCAGACGGCTGAGACTTTTCGCTTGTTAGGCTATGAGGCAGGGGATGTTGTTAACGACGATACCCAGCGTACCCGTATCTGTTTTCTTCGGAAAGAGGGAGAGACAACCATTGAGCTGGTGGAACCCTACGAGGACAATAAGACCATGCAGAAGATGCTGAAGCGTGGCGTCTCTCCCTATCACACCTGCTATCAAGTGGATGACATGGCTTCTGCTTATGAAGAGATGCTTGATAACGACTTTACACCATTGTTCAAACCTGTTGCAGCTCCTGCATTTGACAATCGGCTGATATGCTATTTCTGGAAAAGCGACGTTGGCTTTATTGAGCTGGTGAACCGATAATGTTTTTTAGCTCTTTGGCCATCTTGGCGGAATACTTCTCAGCACCTTCCTTATTAAGGTGACCAAAGTCATAGAAGTACTCGGCATGGCCGACAAAGTCTGTGTCGCGGTAGTGGTCTATAAAACGTACATAATGTTTGGCTGCCAGCTCACGAGGGAACTTGCAGACGTCTTCTTTTGAGCAGACGTACATGGGTGACTCCACAAAAATGAGTTGAATGCCTCGCTGTTGGCAGTCATCGATAAAGCGTTCCAAAAGTGCTACTCGCTCTTGGTCGACGGGGAAAGGATATTCTTCCGCCTTAACACCAATAGTGTCCAAGACACCGCTCATGGGCTTCCATCCTTTCAAGCTCCTGTCCATAGACCCCAGCTTGCCTGTCAGCAGGTTTGGCAGGCTGCCCGAATAGCGATAGGTCCATGACAACTGGTAGGGCCAGTATTTTCCTGACTGTTTCAGCATCTCGTCGCAGGCATCGCTCATGCCACAATAGGGGGCTAACGAAGAGGCGCGCTCCTTTCCGGAAAAAGGCGTTTTTAGCCAGTCGCAAGGGTGAATCTCAAAAACGATGGTCTTGGGCGTATAGCGTGACAGGATGTTGCCCAGCAATCCGTAGTGATAGTAGATGTTCTTGATGCCCCAGTCTGCTGTGTTGTAACACTCAATACCCAACTCCTTTTCAAAAATGGCAGGGGCATAGTGGTGTAGACAACGGGAGCTGCCAAAGAACAGCAGAGGAGCCTCGGTCGATTCATTGGAATAGCTAATCTTATATTCGTCAGTAGCGTTCGACCTGCTGTACAGGAACTTCAGTCCAAGTCCTAATGTCCTGTCGAATACGAAGAACAGGCAGATAACGATGGCAATATGTATGAGTAGCTTCTTCATAGGACGTCAGAATTGGAAATAGATGAACTGGTTGCTGTCGAAGATGCCGAAGAGCAGAATGGCCAGGATTTCCACGGCAATGGTAAGCTCCCAGCGCCACTTCTCGGCAAAAGTCGGCAGATAGATTCTTTTCTTTACAAACCATTCCTCCTGAATGTCTACATAGATAAGTGCCACAGAACAGATGGCGGCATTGACCATTGTTGGCATATCAATGAAAAGGCTCCCGTTCCATGCTTCGGGTATCCGGCAGAGTACTGCCCAGAACTCGCTGATATTATTTGAATGGAAAAGCATGAGTCCAAAGGTCACGACAAGGTAGTTACCAACCATTTTCCATACAAACGGCGCTGTAGGCCAGCCGTGGCTGTTGACTTGTATTTTCGTTTTCTTGAAGAACTGTCCGCTGACCATCAAGGGAATATACCATAGTCCATGATATATGCCAAAGAGGAAGAATGTCCAGTCGGCTCCATGCCACATACCGATAAATGTCATATTCAGCATGATGGCAGCAATGGTACCGTTTGTACCCCAGTCGCGCAGCTTGATGTTCAACGGCATGAAGACATAGTCCGTCAGCCAACTGGTCAGCGACATATGCCAACGGCTCCAGTATTGCGAGATGTTGATAGTGAAGAATGGCCGTTTGAAATTTTCTGCGACCTTGAATCCTAACATGAGTGAGACGCCAATCGCCATCTCGCTATAGCCGCTGAAATCAGCATACATCTGGAAAGGGTAGAGTAGGGAGGCAAAGACGATTGACGTGGCAGAATGGTGCTCGAAGTTGTTCCATACAGCACTGATATACAAGTCCAGCCGATCAGCGATGCACATTTTCATAAACATACCCCACAGAACCCGTCTAAAGCCAAGCATCAGATTGTCGGGATTGAACAGACGACTCTGTGAAAGCTGCTTCAGGAATGGTTTCGGTCGGTCAATAGGGCCAGAAAGAATAGTCGGGAAGAATGCAATGAAATTGGCGAAGTTCATGACATTCTTCTCGTGGTCTATCTTGCCATGATAGATATCGAGCGTGTAGCTCATCAACTTGAATGTGAAAAAGCTGAGGCCGACAGGTACTACTAAGTGAAGTGCCGTCCAAGATAGGTGCAGGCCGATAACATTTGCTGCTTTCACAAACGAGCCGATAAAGAAATCGAGGTATTTGAAGTAAAACAAAGCGCCAATACCCACTATGACGCTTAGTGTCGTCAACAGAGAGGCTCGCTTTTCCTTTTCCTGCTCAATGGCCTTGCTGATGCCTCGCCCCATAAGCCAAAACACAAGCGTCAGTATGGCCAATAAAGCAGTCATGTCCCAATCGATTTGGGCATAGAACCAATAGGAACATACTAACAAGAATATGTTTTGAACTTCCTTTTTTGTCTGGCAGAGATAGTAGATGACCAGTACTAAAAGGAAGAACCAGAGAAAAGCAAGTGAGTTGACAACCAAGTTTATTGACTATTTGACAAATTTTGACTTGCGATTTATAGTTTTTTGCTGATACAGTCAACCAAGTCGCCGACATTGTCCCACGAAAGAATTTCGCGTGAGGTGAACTTGATGCCGAATGCTTTTTCAAGTGCCACCACTAACTGAACGTGAGAAAGGGAGTCCCACTCTTCAACATCATCAGCGGTAGTCTCGTCAGTCAGGACAAGGTCATCTAACTCAAGCTCGTCGCGGAACACTTCTTGTACACGAGCCATGACTTCATTTCTTTCCATAATTCTTATACCTTATTATAATATATAGTTCTCAATAGTTCTGCAAAGATAGCAATTATTTACTACTCCGCCAAATATTCACTCAGAAAAATCAAAATCAAAGCCTATTTCCTTGGCAATTTCCAATACTTCTTTTGTTTTTTCTGCTGAGAACCAAGCTGGGATAGACGAGTGAGTGCCGAAGATGACGAACGCTCGGCGGTCGTATGCCTTCTGTAACAATTGGCGCATGTCCTCAACATCCGTCTTTGGAGTGATGGCTATGCGTCCTAACTGGAACACATGGCGGTCGGGGTTTATCAGAGATGCGCCAGAGATCATCTGGCATCCCTGTTTTTGGATGGCCTTGCGAATGGCTCGGGTATTGCAGCCATGAGGTGGAATAACGATTTTAAGTATTTGCGCTGTATCAAAAACCTGTTCATGAAGTCGTTGACGACTTTGCAGGATGTCTGCTTCGATTTGTTCTTCGCTCCAGTCATTCCAGCGTTCATGGCGTAGTCCGTGATAGATGATTTCTGCAGAACCTTGTCGTTGCCAGGAGGCTAATGAATCAGCAACCACAGGAGTCATCTTGTCTGCAATGACAGCAAAACAGGGCTTAATGTTCATCTTGTCTGCAATCTTTTTAACAGCGAACACCCCTTCGCTGCTGTCGTCGTCAATCCATAAAGCGTATGCCTTGTCGTCATGGGAACCGCCATACCAAGTGTCTAACAGACCAACATAGAGTGTCTGTTTGCTCATCTCGACAAACAAAGGAGCGCACCTTATCGTCATATAGATGGCTAATATGCAGGGAAAAATGATATAAAAGAGGAGTATTCTTTTCATTTCTTTGTCGTCTGCAAAGTTACGAATAAGCGAGCAGAATACCAAAGAAAAATTTGTTTTTCTTTGTATTCTCGAGCGACAGTATCTTCTCGCAAAACGAAAAGTTACGAATAAGCGAGCAGAATACCAAAGAAAATTCGGTTTTTCTTTGTGTTCTCGAGCGACAGTAACGTTATTTTGGACAAAAGATGTTAATTTCGTACAGAAAAGGAACGTTTTCTTCTTTTTCTCTTCCGAAAGTTGTAATTTTGCAGCATAAACAGAAACAACATGATAAGTATCGAAGAACTTCATCAACTGAAGAAACTGGGGAATGTTCCTTTTGAGGCATACGTGCTGAGGAACATATTAAGCCACTATCAATCGCCAGAGAAGAAAATTCTAAAACTGGTGAGAGATGGCTATATCATTCGCATGAAGCAAGGATTATATGTTGTGTCTCCAGAGGTTAGCGGTAAGCTGTTGTCAAAAGAATTAATAGCCAATCACATCTATGGCCCTTCTTACGTATCTGCTCATTATGCACTCCGACATTATGGATTGATACCAGAATGGGTTACAGAAGTAACATCCATTACCACACGGCATACACGCAGGTTTGAAACGCCAGAAGGCTACTTCTCTTATCGGCAGGTGAACAGCGAATACTTCCCCATTGGAATCAAAATAGCTCATGATGACGATGATGTTACATACCTGATAGCGACACCAGAGAAAGCACTGTGTGATATGATAATGGTCGAACCACATATACAATCCCAGTCTTTGTCTGCACTTGTCACCTTTTTAGAAGAGGATATGCGAATAGACACAGAGGAATTAAAGGACATGAATCGTGATATCATACGCAAGTGTATGGAGACTGGTAATAAGAAGCAGATATTATTTAACCTGATAAAGTTAATGGAAAGATGACTATTTTCGACGAAATGGTGGAGGCGTTGCATCCCCATAACAAGAATGAGAAGGAGAGTGCGCAACAAGAAGTGATGCAGCAAATAGCCCTGTATGGCCTTTATCGTGGAGGTTTTTTTGATCATGCGGCCTTTTATGGTGGTACGTGCCTGAGAATCTTCCATAACCTTCAGAGATATTCAGAGGATATGGACTTTACTCAAACAGAGAAGGATCCAAACATTCATCTGGAGAATTATTTTCCTCAGATCATTGAGGCCTTCAAGCTGACAGGCAGAGAGGTTACGATTAAGAAGAAGGAGAAGAAGACTTTCGGTAAGGTAGAGTCCGCATTCTTGAAAGACAATACAGATGTGTATGACATTGCTTTCCAAACAGAAAAAACAATCAAGGTAAAGATAGAATTGGATACTGACCCTCCACTTGGTTTTGAAACAGAACAGAAAACGCTTTTGAAGCCATTTTCTACAATGATACGCTGTGTAGCTCTTTCTGACCTTTATGCTGGGAAGATGCACGCCTTGCTTTATCGTAACTGGAAGACCAGAGTGAAGGGACGTGACTGGTTTGACTTCCAATGGTATGTAGCCAATCGCGTGCCGTTAAACTTTGAGCATCTGCAGAAGCGCGTAGCTGAATTCAACGGAATCGAACTAAGCAAGGAAGACTTCCTGGAAGCCTTACACGAGCGACTGGCGACAACTGACATAGAATCCGTTAAGCAAGATGTTGTCCGTTTCATCTTCAACCAACGTGATATTGAAATCTGGTCGAACGACTACTTCCTGAAGTTAGCCGACATGATAGTGTTCAAGGAGTGATACGATAATAGAATTAGAAAGATGAACTCAGACCGGCGGATGACTTTTGTGGCCATGGGACAGGACCTTTCACTTGATTTTGTGAAAGGCTTTGCCATTATCTGTGTGCTGCTGAACCATTGCATAGAAGAGCCTGTCCGCCAGAAGTTTTTGTTTTTTCTATGGGGATTTCCTGCCGTTCCGCTATTCCTGCTGATACAGACCTTCCACACCTATAAACAGGGCTTCTCAAAGGTAAGGCTGAATTTCAGGAAGATATGGAAACGTGCCTTGCGCCCCTTTATGACAGTTGAACTCCTTATTTTTACATATTATGTAGTTACTGACCCGTTGAATCCTTTCATGAAGCATGTAAAGGTTGCCTTTTTCTGGGGCGGGGCAGGTCCGGGATCGTATTATCCTTGGGTATATCTGCAGTTTGCTCTGGTCTTACCATTACTTGCACCATTGTTCCGGAGGATGCATGGGGTTAGTTTGGCATTGCTGTTTTTGGGAGTATCGGTTGGGGCTGAAGTTTTATGTTCTGTGGTAAATGTTCCTACGTGGCTTTACAGAATGCTTTTCTTCAGGTATATTTTCTTGATTTATCTGGGATATATTCTGGTGACCAAAGGAATTGTTCTGAATAAGCTGACAATCGTCCTTTCAATAATCAGCATATTGGCTGTATGTTACTTTGAATACTATGCCCCCAACTGGGAACCATGGTTTGTCAACGATGCGAACTGGAGAGATTTCCACTGGATTTGCTACTTTTACATTGCTTTCGCAATGATGTATGTGTTGGTGAAAATCTTCTATTGGTTGCCGGCTAACGGTTTGATAGAGAATGTAGTTTGTCATATTGGCCATCACTCATTTGCCATTTACATCTTCCAGCTATTCTATTTTGCAGTCATCGCACCATGGATAGAACAATTCTTCAGCCTAATAGGGAATCATAATGTAGAACGTGTCTTATTTTTGGTCGTTGCAATGGCCGTTTGTACATGGCCTGTAACCCGTTTTGTCTCAGGGAAAAAGGATGCCGCTATTTTTTTTCGCATATCTGTGATAGTGTTGGCTGTCATAACGGCTGTCATTGGCGTCGTATGGTATTGGCGTCCCTACTATCAGCCGGTAGCTCCCATTCCGCCTTATCAGACGAAGCATCCTGCGGACGATACGTTACGGATTATCATGATAGGTGATAGTTGGGCGCATTTCCATAATACATTGGAACTGGATTCTGTCGTCGAAGAAAGGTTTCGACAGGTGATGCAATCAGATAAGGTTACGTTTCGTGTGAAGGGGAAAGGTGGGGCGTCCAGTGGTGAGATTTATGAAAAGATGAGCTCTGAGCGTGTTATGGCAGTCGACTTTGACTTAGAGCAGAGTTTACAGCCTTTGATTGATACCGGACCTGATTATTGCATTATCTCAGCAGGTATCAATGATGCCAGACAACGTCGAGGGAAGAAGTATTATACAGAAAACTATTTGCAGATTATCCGCCTATTGCTCCATGCAGGAATCAAACCCGTGATAGTGGAAATACCTGACGTTGATGTTGATGATGCTTTCTACGACAATACACTCTATTATCGGCTTCGCTATAGTATTTGCATGTATATGCTAAACACATCACTATTGGGTACAGAGGATTACAGGAGGGCATTACGAGAGACTCTTGAGTCTGAACACCTGATGGACAGCGTGCTATACATCCCCTATCATTTATGGAATCCTGAAGGTTGGAAGGACTCACGCAACCTCTATACAGACGACCATCTCCACCTGAACCTACAGGGCTATGATGTGTATGATTCTTGTCTGGTATATGAGATAGCTATAGACTGGAAACTTGAGTGTTCTGAATGGCGCTGAGACTCGATGACAGCGTGATTATTGTTCTTCATGTTTGTCAAAGACTGAGAAAATCCCGTATAGTCTTTTGTTGCGAGCTACAAAGTATTTTGCTCCTCGAGTGGAAATGAATAGGGTGATGAAGAAACATGTCAGAAGCAAGGGATAGATAATAATGCCATAGAGAACAAGACCAAGAAGACTGGTGACGAGTGGCGTAATGATAAAGTAGGATAGTGAGATGGTCAATGCGGTAAACAACGTAAAGATGACGTAATAAGTCAACATGCCTCTCCAATAAATAAACACACTTTTCTTTAATCCCCGACTAAACAGAAAGTATGGTTTCCAGAACAGGGCAATAAAGAATACACTAAGTATTTTTCCTAATAGGATGCCTACAATGCCATAGAAAGGGGCAAGACAAATGGTAATGGTAAGGTTAAGTCCTAATTCCATCCATGACGCCCAAACATCTGAGAAAAGGCCATGAGCTGAAATATAATTCTCTACAACGCCACGTGAAAGAAAGATAAAGATGTTAAAAACCAACAAATAGACAATTATGTTGCTAAGTCGGTATTGCGGTCCGAACCAGTAGGTGACAAAAGGCTGTAGGAATAACAGAAGGCCGAAGACAACAGCGCCTGTGATGAGGAAGCGTATGGCAGTTAGTTCCCAGAAGACTTTCATGGTATTCTGGTCGTTGCCCTCGGCCACGAGATTGCCCACACCGGCATTCATCCCATCGCTAAGGATGTTGACGAGAAAGTTGAGCTTTGATGTGATGATGGTGTAGTTGCCGTAGAAAGCCACTTGGGTAACACTGACGAATATTCCAACCATCAGCTCGTCGCTTCGATACAGGATGAAGTCCTTGATTTTCTGAACGAAGATTTGCCGTGTCTTTAGTAGGACCTCTGGATAGCGCTTTAGGTTCTGGCGACCTTCGGTGAGGTTAATTCGCAGCCATGGATAGAGTTGGCGGATACGATAATTGAAAACAATAATGCCGATAATGGTGAATACTAATCCAACAACAACCCATAACCACAGGTTGCGGTAATAATAAGCGAGTAATATTTGGGTGATGCTTTGTACAATGCTAATGGTTTGAAAGTAGGCACTGACGAGATATTGTTTCTGGTTGGCTCCAACAAGAAGTTGTTTATAGTTGAAAACGTAACCTGCTACAGAAGACGCAAGAAAGGAATAGAATGCAAAATAGACTAAGGGCAGGCCCGTTGTCAGGTTATCAAACCACCATGGGAAAAAGATACTTACAGTCAAACCGCTTACACCTATGATACCGCCTATGCAACGATAGAGGAAGGCAAGCATGGACATCACCTCGTTGATTTTCTCATGATTGTCTTCCTGAAGTGGCTTGTAGAGGAAATAGACAATGCTGGCGCCGATACCCAATTCGGCAACGCTGAGAAAGGACATGATGTTCATCAGCATACCAGTAAGTCCGATAAACTCAGCACCGAGGCAGTTGAGGAATATCTTACGGGAGAAAAAAGCGAGGAACAAGGTAAGGACATAGAAAACCATGCCTACTTTGATGTTCATTATACTTCTATGTGTCCGCTCGCCCATTTATAGAATTGGAAATGAGAATTGAAAAATTAGGGTCGAAAATTATTTTTCGTGCGTGGTGTGGATGAAGTCCGTATTCTTGCGGTCTATCTTTAGAAGGTTAAGAATCATTTTCCATACCAGCATGGGCAGAGAGAGGATCTTGCCGAAGACAGAATGGCTGCGCAATTGTTTGGGGGTAGCGATGTAGAGGGCGATACAGATGGCCAGGAACAGACACCACCACTTGATATACCAATAGAGCGAGAAGATGAGTGAAACGATGGTCATCAATATGGACATGCCGAAGGTGGCAACCACAAGCATGGAACGCGGAATTAATGCTTGCTGGACGGTTTTATCAATGAAGTCGATGTTACCTGTCATAATAGCCCTTGGGATATATGGCAGGAGGCTGAACAGACTTTGAATCTGCGCAGTCATCCAGCGCAGACGCTGTTTTTGGAAGTTATCCTTATTGCTGACTTTCTCGTCGAAGACATGGATATCTGGCTCGTAATGGATGTGTACCTTCTGTTTCAGCAGCAGGGCTTCTAATTCTCGGTCCTCGCCAGCTGTGGTGAGTTTATAGACATTCTCACGGAACCACTGGTAGTCAAAACACATGCCGGAACCGATGAGAGCTGATGATAGGCCGATGCGGTTGTGGGCCTTACGGAAGATGGTGTTGTTGATCTCTTCGCTGACTCCATCGAGCACGGCAATGTCGTTGTCGCTGTTCTTGGCACAGCGGTGGCACTGGATGGCTTTGTAGCCATGTACACATACTTCGTTAAGTTGCTCCAGGAAATTACCTTCCACAACATTGTCTGCGTCAAGAATGATGATGTAGTCAAAGTCTATCTGTTCGTTTCCATCGATGCCATGTTCCTTTAGGTAAGTCATGGCGTACTGCATAGCCTTGGCCTTGGAGCTTTTCTCAAAGACGGGCTGTAGAAGGGTGATGGGCAGTTCGGCTAACTGCTCGTTGGTCTCAGGTTTCATGTGGTCTGAGATGACCACAACGTGGAAACTGCCATAGGGATAATACTGACCTAAAAACTTATGGACTGACGAGACGATGACACGGTCTTCGTTATAAGCTGGGTATAGAATGAGATAAGTGAAATGGTCCTTTTTTCGATTAGCAAATACCTGACCTTCAAGCATCTGGGTCAGTGACGACACACGTTTCTTCCATAGTGTAGATACCAAGGCAAAGAACAGGATATAGCCTACGGAAGCAGCCATGATAATCCATAACAGGATGTCTATAATATGGACGAGATGCAAAAGCATAGGCTTTATTTCTTGAGATTGATCTTCTCTTCAATTTGACGTCCCAACTTAAACCTCTTCAACAGGTTATGCAACATGATGAAAGGCATTTTAAAGAAGGTGCTGTCCCACTTGTCATCTACAAGATAGTTGGGGGTGGCCAAGGCAAAAATGAAAAGGACTATAGCAAACAGAGCCCACCATTTCAAAGCTATGGTGAAATAGATGATGGGAGTGATGATGCACATGATAATGATGACAGACATCAGCACCATGCGGGGAATCAGCAACCACTGTAGCAGTTTGTCAACAAGATTGTAATGACGGTTGAGCAGGGCTGTTGGCAGGAAGCGAATGTTACGCAGAATAGTGAAAGCCTGGCTTCGAATCCAACTGGAGTGCTGGCGATTGAAGTCATCTGCCTTACGAGCTTTTTCGTTATAGACAAGAATGTCGTCGAAATAATCGACATAGATGAACTGACGGGCCAGCAAGGCCTCCAACTCTTTGTCTTCCCAGGAAATCTTAGCCTTTTCCATCTGCTGCTTAAACCACGTGAAGTCGTAGCACATGCCAGAACTGGACATGGCAGCAGAAAGACCGAGGGTGATGTGCCCCCTTCGGAAGATAGAATTGTTGATTTCTTCGAAGACAGACTCTAAACGGGCTGCCGTTGTGTCACGGTTTAGGGAGAGTTTATGGGCTTGGATGGCCTTTGTTCCTGCAGCTTCGTAGGCATCGTTCATCTGGTAGAGGAATTCAGTGTCAACCATATCGCCGGCTTCTAACAGTACAACAACGTCATAAATCTTGAATTGTGGTAGGTTGTTGATGGCCAACTGTAACGACTTGGTGCGTGCGTATTTGTCAAAGTTCGGTGTCAGCAGGGTGACAGGCTCCTGAGCCAAATGGAACGTCGTCATTTCGTTCTCTTTCTCAGCTATAACAGTTACGTCAAATAGACGCTGTGGATATGACTGTCCGAGAATGGACTTAACGGTTCTCTCCAGGCTCTTACCACTATTGTATGACGTGATGAGCACGATGAAGCGGTTCTCATGTTTTGACTTGGGCATATCGCTATGGCGTTTAAACAATGATGCGATACTGAAAATGCCCAAATATAACACCGTGAGCGACATCACGATGAATAGAAACCAGTCGACGATACAGAATATATCAAATAAAGTCATGCCATTGAGAATTAAGAATTAATGAAATCGAAAATGCCCTTGTTGGTAGCCTTAGTTAAATCGAGGCGGCAACGTAACATGGTTTTTAATATGTCTTTTAGACCGACTATACCTATTATATATATATATGAGAGGATTCTCTCAATTCCGTTGATATTGCGTTTGACGAATAGCAGACGGTTGCGCGTTATATAATAGGTACGTAGCGGACTGTCCTGTCCTGTGGCTTTGCTCTCTTTATGAAAAATCGTAACAGCAGGTTCGTACCAGATGTCATAGCCAGCCCGGCGAATCATCATTGACCAGTCGAGTTCCTCGTAATACAAGAAATAGCATTCTGGCATCAAACCAGACTTTTCAATAACCTCACGTTTTACCATCATAGCTGCACCATGGGCGTAAGGTGTTAGATGAGCAGTGTCGTATTGTCCATGATCTGTTTCGCCAAAACCGATAGCACGGTTGCGCATGGTAACAGGAGAAAGTGGGGTATAGCCTGCAAACTGGATGGGGTTGTCACCCCATGCGAAACGAATTTTCGGACATACGGCCCCAATCTTTGGAGAACTCTCCAGTCGATTGATTAGAGGTCTGAGGTCTGAAGTCTGAGGTCTGAGAAGAGTGTCGTTATTAATAAAGAAAAGATACTTGCCATGGGCGGCTTTGATGCCCAGGTTGTTACCACCGGCAAAGCCTAAATTCTTATCTGAACGTATAACTGTTATTTGGGGAAAACGTTGTTCAATGATGGCAGCTTCATTTTCTTTGGATGCATTATCTACTACAATTACCTCTAAGGAAACGTCTTCTAAAGGTAATGTCTCTATCAATTCGCAGGTGTCTTTTAGCCCATTATAATTGATGGTAATTATAGATATTTGTATATCCAACTGTACCATGGCTTCACTCTCATCTTTTCAATCTTCTCAAGTCGAAGGCGGCGTTTCTCTGATTGCGCGTTCAAAAGACCGTTCTCATATTGTATCCACTCTTCTTCTATGAATGGAAGGATGTAAACTATAGTAAGTCCACCGTAAAAAACAAGACAATTAGGGAACTGCATAAGAACCTGGTTTCCATATCCACCTAATTGTTGGGAAATCATAGCACAACAGAACCCTGCCCCGATACCTCGTAAAGATGAACTTTTGAGTCGGAATAAAACAATCCAACAGGCTCCAAGAATCATAACAGCAGTACATATAAGAAATATCGTGATTCCTATAACTCCTGTATGAATCCAAATAAAGACATATTCAGAATCTGGAGGTATAGTTGCCATAAAAGTGTACTTGTTGTTAGCAGGTACATTTTTATAGCCGACACCCATACCTATTCCCCATGGAGCTTCATCTAAATATTTCTTCATTGCTTGCTGATTCATGGTTCGTACGTTGGCAGAAGCATCACTCTTGTCGAATGCTGAACGCATACGACGTATCTGCTGGTTGCCGTTACCTATAGTGGTAAAGGCAAGCATGAAAGCAAACAAGCCAAATAGTATTGAAAATGGAACAGCAATCTTGATAGATTTAGACAAGAAAATATACCCTATCATTCCTAACATAAAACAAGCAATAGCAGTACGGGTTCCTGATGGGAACATAGCCCAGGCGCATGCTAATCCAGTAATGAAAAAGAAAATGCGATGTTTTCTGATTTTACTGGTAATGCCGAAGATGATAAAAGCAACAGCCGTAGAGGCAATGCCGATACCAAAGTTGCAGCATCATTATAGATAGAGAAATAGCGGATAAGAGTTCCACCTTGCAAAATATGGGTAGTTCGACCTCTTCCTTGAATGAATGCGTTTTCTGCACTTGTAAAGCCTATGTTCTGTTGTTTCCAAACCCAGAAAGAGGCAAATAATGCCAAAGCTCCCCAAACATAAAGGTATTTAGTTAATGCTTTAGGATTTGAGATATATAGGCTGAAAACAAGGAAAGCATACATGACCTGATAAGCAATAGAGCGTGCCGTCGTGTACCATGCACCTACGTCAATTCCAATGCCGCAGGTGTCGTTGAGTACTTCCAATGTACAAAAACCACACCAAATCAGTAGGACGTAAAGCATGATATTGGCGCAACGTTCAAATTTCGCTTCTTTGACATCAATGATAGCCAGTGCTATTAGGATGATTTCCAGCATTTCATTAGGCAAAGATGCCGGAATACCAGTATAGGGTATGTTACGCCAAAGGATAATATAGTTTATAACAATGAGTGCCCAAAAGGCAAACATCCTATAATGGAATGTCGCAATTACCAACAATGCTATAACTGGTATCAAACAAATGATGGCAAAAGCGGGGAGACCAGCTGTTACAAGTTCATAGAGGGCAAGCAAAAACAGGAGAAAGAGCAATGATACTCTTCCTCCGTTTTCTTGTGCGTATGTTTTAAACGCCGTTGATGCCATTTACTTTGCGTGTTCGTTTTCTACTGCTGTCAAACCTAACTGCGAGAGGCGGTAAACGAGGTTGTTGAATCTCGTGTAAGGCGGCAGCTGGCCGACAAATTCCTCGACAGCATAACGGCTGGCCTCTGTCAGATACATGAACAAAGAATCTTTATGCTCTTCATCTAACTGAGCAATGACTTCCTTGAGAGCCTTCTGGTCAATGTCCTTCCATGTACGGTTGGCACGTGTTACCATCAAGTTGACTGTACCCATATTTAACAGAGCTGGCGATAGCGAATTGTCGTTCAGGTTCGGGTATTCGATGATGGCTATCTCATCGGGAAGGATGTCAGGACAGAGGTCCTTAATGCCTTTAGCGAGGATGAAACGGCTGTCTTCTGCCAAGAAGTCCTCGTCATAGGTCAGGCGACGAACCTGCAGACCGATGGAAATCCAATAGTTCTCAAGTTCCTGAGCTAAGTAGCTCTTACCATTGCTGGAGTCTGTGGAAATGAGGTTCAACACATTCTGCTGACCTTCTTTGAAGTGGGGGAGCAGGGCTTTGCTTAATTGTTTCAAAGCCATATCAGCAACGGTCTTATTGAAGCGGCGGTAGCGCAGGTTGCTCTCCTTGGGATAGCAGCCCATGACGGGAATCTGGGTGATACGCTCGGAGCGCATGCGGTCACGCAATGTACGGTCAAGCAGCTCAACGAGGAAGAACCAGAGAGCGGTCAACATGAAGGTCAACAGGAATGCACCTAAAAGTATCATCATGCGGTTGGTAGGCTGAGCGTTCAACGGGAACATAGGCGGATTCAGCGTGCGCAGTGTTGCTGTTGACATCTGCAGGTTACGCTGGCGCATACGAGCTGCGTTCAAAGCCTTCAACATTTCCATATAGTTACCCTCAATGAATCCAATGTGACGGTCTTTACGGTCCAAAGTGGCTCCGATAGGGGCATAGAACAGATACTGTTGGTTCAAATCGTTCCTCATTTGGTCAGTGGCTGTCATTTCGGCTTTTGTTTTCTCCAGCAACAGCAACTGCTCTAACCAGCGGCTTAACATGTCATTTGCCTTAACACCCGTTTCTGTGCTGTAGGTAGATGCCTCGATGTCCTTGGTGAGTTCCGTGACACGACCTTCGGCAGTCTGTAAATCACGCTGTGCCTTGGCTAACTCTTCCTGTGACTCACTATCCATGCCACTACCCTCACTACTCATCAGTCGTAGGTTGGAGATACGGGACTGCAGGCGGGAAATGTCACGGACGCGGTTGGTGAACTCCTGATTGGAACGGATAATCTGAGCGCGGTTACCTAACTGGCGCTCCAAATAGTCGAGCAGTGCCTTGGCAGTAGTATAGTTCATCAACTGGTCATTGCGGAAGTTCTGCTGTTGTGCATCTAAGACGGTCAACTGTTTCGTCTGCTCGTCATAATTGATAATTTTCTTTGAGATGTTATAGCGAATCAGGTCATCCTCGGCATTGGAGAGTGCACGATAAAGTTTTGCTACCTCTCTTTCAAAGAACTTAATGACTTTGTCCGTTTCGCCAAAGCGAATCTGTTGGTATTGACGCGCAAAGACATCATTGAGAATGTCCAAAGTGTTATACGCAATACCGGCATCATTTGAAGAATAAGCAATATCAATAATATCACTCTTTTCTAACTGCAAAACCTTTAGTTTGGCAGTGATGTTGTTGATGCCGAAATAGGGATGGTAGTTCAAAAGTCCGAACAGGAAGTTATCTTGTGACGGCTTCTCGTAGGCTTTCAGATTGGCGTATGTCTGTGACTCACTGTTGTGGTTGATGAGGGCCTTGACGTCAGCCGGTACTGATGCACTCAACTGTCTGTAGTGCTCAGCAGAGATGTAGTTATTGTCCTTGTGGGCATTACCATACATCATACAGCGTCCGAACAAACGCAAAGCCACCTCATGGATGGTATTGTCTGTGGAGATAATCAGCATCAAGTTGGTGATGTTGGTCTGTGAATTACCACCGGCAGTACCTGTACCACCTTCAAGGTTGTAACCGGTAATCATACCCGTGTAGATGGTAGTGTTAGTATCATAGACTCGCTCCATGTGGCGGGTCGAGAACCACGCAACGATGAGTGCTATCAGCGGTAGAATGACTAAATACCAGCGTATTTTGTATAAAAAGCGGACTATGTATCTGAATAAATCCATAATATATATCTGTTGTTTGATTGTTGGTAATTATTTATTCTTCTTCTCTATCTTAGCTGCTTCTTTAGCTGCCTTCTCCTGGGCTTTACGCTCAGCCTGTTCCATCTTCAGGAATTTTTTGTCTTCAGCAGCTGCAGTCTTGCGAATCTTTTTCTCGACAGCTTTGTTCTCCTTCTTAATCTGTCTCTCCGTCTTGTCTTGCTTCTCCTCCAAAGTGATTTCCGTAGTGGTATTGGTCAAGATTGGCGTATGGGAAAGAATCTCCAAGGTGATGATATCGGTGGTGATGTTTGTCAGCAATGTTTGATATGTCTTAACCACATCTAACTCATGCATCTTTGTCCAGGCAAAATCCTCAATGCTCATGTTCCCCTGATGGAAATCTTCCTGGTTCAAGGCACCAGCACCCTGATAGATGGCAGCACCCTCACTGGCGGTCTTCAGTGTAACCAAATCATTGGTAATCTTTACGAACAAAGTCGCAATCTCCTTTTTGACATCTTCAAACTCCTTGTCCTTATCATACATAGCCTGATCGACCTCTAAGCGCTTACGCTTGACAGATCCGGCCAAGTCAAGGATGTCTTCCAAAGGTACGGCAACGTTGACACCTACGTTCCAGTAGCTCTGCTCGCTGCCTTGGAACTGCTGTAGAATTGGACTATAAGTACTGGAGTTCTGTCCCCACATGTCGGTCTTACCATAGCTGTAGCTGGCATGTCCTGTCACGTAGGAGAAAATGTGGCGTTTCTGCTTGGCCACTTCTGCTTTTGCGAGTTCCTGGGCTTTCTCTAGTTTCAGAATTCGCGGATTCTGCTTGGCGTTCTCATAGAGTACTGCTAACGGAGGCAGGTGGAAGTTTGAGAAATTGATGGTACTTTGTTCGCTGGAGTCAAAGAATCCAGCGCTGATACCACTGTCGTTGAATTGCGCAAAAGCAGGAACAAATAATGCTGCTGCTGAAACAACAAGGATGGTACGCTTTAATTTATTCATTGTCTGATGGTTGAGTATTGATTACACGTTTTCTTTCTGTACAAATGCCGTGAGTGTCCTAAGGATAATCTTCATGTCGAGCATGAAGTTATAGGTTTGTCCATAGGTGATATCCAGCTGTTTACGCTCTTCTGCTGACATGGCACCGCCCTTGCCGCGTTCCTCGACTTGCCAGAGTCCTGTGAGTCCGGCAGGAGCCATAAAGCGGTCGATGCTGCTGTCAACAGTAAGCTTTTCAGCTTCATAGAGGGGGAGGGGACGGTTGCCAACGATGGACATGTCACCCTTGAGGATGTTGAAGAGCTGAGGCAGCTCATCAATGCTGTATTTGCGAATGAACCTACCGACACGGGTAATGCGGGGGTCGTTCTCAATTTTGACGAAGGCATTGTTGATGTCTTCTTCCTTTTTCTTGCTGAAGTCGCTCTCGGCCATGACGAAATCGTCGCCGACAAGCATGATTTCCTCGTCACCAATCATCATCATCGACTCCATGCCCATGTCTATCATGTCCTGTTCGGCTTGTTCGCCAAGTGGCGCCGTCACTGTCTTCAACTCTTCTTCCTCTGAGCGCTCGGCATACTGGTTATGGTCCTTGCTGAGTTCTTTCAGACGGTTCTCTGCATCGATGTACATGCTGCGGAACTTTAGGAAGTCGAAAATGGTGTAGTTTGTACCGACGCGCTTCGACTTGAATAGCACCGGTCCCTTACTTTCCAGTTTGATGGCAATGGCGGTGATAATGAATATCGGTGATAAAACGATGATAGCCAGTCCGGAGAAGAAAATATCGAAAAGGCGCTTCCACACGGGAATCTTGAACTTCAGGATTCTGTATTTTGGCCGTTCGCTGTCGAACAAAATGCTCTCGCGGTCTGAGATAAATTGTATTTTCTTGTTCAGCTCCGTGACTGATGCCTCTGCAACGATAGTGTCGTTGATACCGCACTTCATGTAAATATCACGTTCCTCGTCAGACATCTTGTCTGTAATGAGGATGATATAGACGTTGCGGCACTTCTTATGCAGATAGGTGATGGCCGTAATATCTTCAGTACGTACGTTCCGCTCGAAGAAAACGATGAAATGCTCGTTAGCCACGTGCGGCGTACATATCTGGGCAGCGTCCTTGTAGGTGCTGGTCATACGCACCAACTGCCCAGGAATGTACTTCAGACGTTCCTGGGTCTTGGGATTGTTGCCTAAATATACGACACCTATCATAATATATAATAAGGTGAAAGCGGATTAATTGGGTAGAATCTTCTTAACACGTATCTTCAACTCCATCGGGTTGAAGGGCTTGACTATATAGTCAACGGCGCCGATTTCCAGTAAACGTATGCGCTCACTGGTGGAGTCCTCGCTGGAAAGCATGATGACGGGGATGTGGCGGAACAGCTCGTTCTGCTTAATCCACTCCAGGAAATCGTCACCGCGCATGCCTGGCATGCGGATGTCGGAGATAATGAGGTCGGGTGTGTTACCGGCCTGTAACCACTTGACGCCCTGAAGTCCGTCGGGCAGCCACTGCACGTCGTAATCACTCATCAAATAGATAGAGAGCACCTTTGCGATGGTCTCTTTGTCGTCAAGAATTAGAATTTTCTTTTTCATATATGAAAGTACTTTATAAAGCTCGCAGTTGCGTTTCTAACGTGCAAAGGTAAAAAAATATTTTTAATTGTAGTCAAATAATGATAAAAAAATGATGAAAAAAGGCAAAAAAGTTGGTTTTTAAAAATATTTTAAAGAATTTTGTGCAGAAAAAGCTAACTTATAATATTATTCGAAACAACAAAATTATGGCAAACAAGTATTTGTTAGGATTCGATGTCGGCAGTTCTTCTGTCAAGGCATCGTTAGTGAATGCAGATAGTGGTAAATGTGTTGCATCAGCCTTTTTCCCCGAGAAAGAGGCACCCATCACGGCTGTTAAGGCAGGCTGGGCTGAGCAGGATCCCCAAATGTGGTGGGACAATGCCAAGCGTAGCCTCAAGAAGATTATGGCCGATGCCGGTGCTACCGCCGATGATGTCAAGGCTATCGGTATCAGTTATCAGATGCATGGTCTGGTTTGTGTTGATAAGAACCTCCAGGCTTTGCGCCCAGCTATTATCTGGTGCGACTCGCGTGCAGTACCGTATGGCGAGAAGGCTTTCCGCGAACTGGGTGCCGACCAGTGTCTGCCCCACCTGCTTAACTCTCCGGGTAACTTTACCGCAGCCAAACTGGCATGGGTCAAGGAGAACGAGCCTGAGATTTATGAGAAGATCTACAAGATTATGCTCCCTGGCGACTATATCGCCATGCGCCTTTCGGGTGTGGCCAATACGACGGTCAGCGGCTTGAGTGAGGGCATGTTCTGGGACTTCAAGGAGAACCAGGTGGCTGATTTCCTCATGAAGTATTACGGCTTCGACACATCGCTGATTCCTGATATCGTTCCCACATTCAGTTGTCAGAGTTCTGTTTCTGCCGAGGCAGCTGCCGAACTGGGCCTGAAGGCAGGCACGCCCATTACCTATCGTGGTGGCGACCAGCCTAACAATGCCCTCTCGCTCAACGTTCTCAATCCTGGCGAGATTGCCGCTACGGCAGGCACCAGCGGAGTGGTTTATGGTGTGTTAGGTGATGTCAACTACGATCCGCGTTCTCGCGTTAACACTTTCGCACATGTCAACCATACTGCTGACCAGACCCGCTTGGGCGTATTGCTGTGTATCAACGGTACTGGCATCCTGAACGCTTGGACTCATCGCAACATTACACCTGAGATTGGCTACGCCGAGATGAATGACTTGGCAGCATCAGTACCCATTGGTAGTGAGGGCGTTACGGTGATTCCTTTCGGTAATGGTGCAGAGCGTGTTTTGGAGAATAAGGAGATTGGCTGCTCTATCAATGGCTTGAACTTCAACAAGCATTCTAAGGCCCATTTGGTACGTGCTGCCCAAGAGGGTATCGTCTTCTCGTTCTGCTATGGTATGGAAATTATGCAGCAGATGGGAATGAACATCCAGAAGATTCATGCCGGCAAGGCCAACATGTTCTTGTCGCCGCTCTTCCGCAACACGCTGGCTGGCGTTAGCGGAGCCACCATCGAACTTTATGACACCGACGGTTCGGTAGGTGCCGCTAAGGGTGCAGGTATGGGTGCAGGCATCTATGCCAATGCTGACGAAGCTTTCGCAACGCTCGACAAGTTAGAGGTGATAGAGCCCTATGCAGCTCACCGTGGCGAATACCTCGCAGCATACGAACGCTGGAAAGAAGTGTTGAATGCTAAGTAAAGTAGTTATAAAAATGCGATAGTTCACATGACAAAAAATCCTGGGACTCCAAAAGAATCCCAGGATTTTTAGCTGTAACGTTTATGCGTTGTACTCCTGCCACGACTTAATCTTGATGTCGTCCTCCTTGAGGGCGGTGAAAGCCTCGATATAGGCCTTGGCCAGACGAACATTGGTCATCAGCGGGATGTTGTGGTCGATGGCGCCACGACGGATGCGGTAGCCATTGGTCAGCTCGCGCTTGGTGTGGTTCTTGGGTACATTGACGATGAGTGAGAACTGGTGCTGGGCAATCATGTCCATCACGTTGTTGTCGCCTTCCTCGTCAGGCCATGCTACTGGCGTTGCCTCGACGCCGTTGTCGTTGAAGAACTTGGCCGTACCGCCTGTGGCATAGACCTTGTAGCCCTTCTTGACAAGCTGTTGTGCGGGTTCGAGCAG
>Ga0265298_10001253_pt1 | contig 37577 bp, 29 predicted proteins | sample AusTroGonzalo_MG_3_FD_193486 | JGI IMG/M metagenome (GOLD analysis project Ga0265298, IMG submission 193486) | Bovine rumen microbial communities from tropical cattle in Woodstock, Queensland, Australia - Gonzalo_01 | ecosystem: Host-associated > Mammals > Digestive system > Stomach > Rumen ...
TGTAATGCGCATGACCGAGGATAAGATTGTCGTTGGTGAAGGGGAAACGTGGACGCTGAACGACGATTATGAACTTACCCGCTCGCTGGTCATGGCGGGTGGAACAATTGCGGCCAATGATACATTTACCATCAACCAGAACGGAATCTCGTCGTTCACGGTTGTGTCGAACTCGACCATTAACGGCACCGGAAGCTTGTGCATCTCGAATTCCAATGCGACGATTACATTTGAAAACAGCAAGAGCCTCACCAACTCGCTCGCTATCGAGAGCGCAAATGAAGAGACGTTGACCCTTGCCGGCACAGGAACGTTCGTACAAGGTGCGGGCACGACGATCAAGGTTTACGATATGTCGGTTGGAGAGCATGTGCTGTTGAACCTGAATCTAAGCTCCGACCAGTCTACTTCCGAGGCGATTGTGCAGTTTGGTAATGGTATGGCTTCGATTGCCGACTGGATGCTGAGGATTGACGCGCCCACAGATATGCCGAAAGGAACCTATCCGCTTATGTATGCGGCAACGTATCTGTCCAAGCCAAATACCATTAATCTGCCAAATCTTGATCGTGAATGTTCGGTAGAGGTCAAGAACAGTAATACGCTTAACTTTGTTGTTGGAGATCCGAAGTCGGAGCAGGTCACCGACACCGACTACCCCGTGCCGTATTCTTGGTTTACGGGTAATGGCATTCCTGAAGGTTTCATTGACACAGTGAAGAATAGCCAGACATCAAGTGGCTACAAGTGGTGGCAGTGCTATGTATTGGGTTTGAACCCTCAGGGCTCTGGAACCTTCTCCGCGACGCTGACGATGAACGGCTCTACGCCTGTAGTTACGTTCTCGCCTACGAATGAGACTTTGATGGCCAGCACCACGATGCCGATAAGCTATGTGCTTCAGGGCAATGCTTCGGCTGAGGGTGGCGAATGGGTCGATACCTCGTTTGACTATCCAGGGTCTAGCTATGTCCGCTTCCGCGTAGACGTCCGCTGGACCAACAGCGAGGTCAAGCACATCTACAGTAACGAGGTGGTGAAGCCTGTACCGGACACCAAGATGTTCTCTATCTCTGTGCCCGATGGCCTGACCGTTACTGCTGTTACCGGAGCGACCGATAATAGCAATGGCACATATACGGCCAATATCGGCGATACGGTGACCATTATCTACACGGTTACTGGCGCGTATGTGGGCGAGCAGCAGGTGCAAAATGTGGTGATTACTGGAGACACCGGAGACACTATCGGCAGCCCATCGGCCCCTGTCCCGGCAGTCGCACAAATCGGAGCCAACTACTACGCCACCCTCGCCGCTGCAGTTGCGGAGGCGACTGCGGAGAATACCCTTACGCTGCTGCAAGATACAGCTCAGACGCTGAATATCCCGGCAGAGACTACGGTCAATCTGGCGGAGAACGGGAAAACCTTCGGCAGCCTTACTGGAACGGGAACGCTGGGCGTAAGCGGTGTGTTGCCGTCGGAAGCGCTCAAGACCAAGTTGCAGAATAAAGATAACTGGGAGGGCACTTTCTCGCTCTCGGGCTATACGACCAAGATGAACAACTTTAGCTTCAACTGGTGGGGTAATAGCAACTCGGTGGTGCGCGTAGATGGCATCAACGGATATACCGGATATATAGGAGGTAATGGCGGCACTTCCCATGTCGCGCAGCTTAGGGGTTTGGAGATTGGAGATAATGGCCTTGAGCTCAATGACTCCTTTGCTTGGACTTCCGTATATATTGACGCTCCAGTTTCCGGAAGCGGAAAGATGGCGATCAAGACCAAGAACAGCAAGTCTGGCGCAGATGAAGGAACTAAGTTCATATTCACTGGTGATATGAGCAACTATACCGGCGAGATTGACTGCAGCAAGGATAGCAGCAATGGCGCCAACTGCTCGACGGTCGTCTTCCTAGGCAAGGATGGCGATAACAACTACGATACAGTACCTACGGCAACGGCCAAGGGGCAAGTACTCGTTTCCGAAAACGCAGATATTACGCTCAAAGGCGCCTGGACGACTGTTGGCGGCGTAATCATCAAGGGCAAGGTGACGATGGAGTCTACCGCCACAATCACCGGCACTGTCAAGCTGGAGGCGGCCGGCGCTACACTAACCGTAAAGTCGGGGGCAACGGTTACCAAGCCTACCACAACTGTTGCCAGCTCGTATGTTGAGACGGAGACGGATGAGGGCAACACTGTATATTATGTCGAACCATGCAAGACCGTCACCTTCGTTGACGAAGACGGTACGTCTGTTCTTGACACGGTGGGGAACCTCATGCTTGGTGCTATGCCTGAGTATGGCGGAGAGACACCGACGAAGACCGCGGACGCGCAGTACACATATACGTTTGATGGCTGGACGCCTGCTATCGAAGCCGTGGTGAGCAACACCACCTACACAGCGACGTACTCTGGCACGCGCAGGACAGTAACGGTGTCGATCCCGTTCGCGGTGCTTGGCGCCGTACTTCAGAGCGTTCATATCGGCGAAACGGAATATCAACCGACCGGTGGGGATACCAGCTATGCCTACTTTACAATCCCGACGGTTTCGACCCTGATGCTGACTTGGTCGGCGACCGACGGCTACCTGCTTACTTCAAATACTACGACGTTTGAGGTGGGCACGGAAAATGTGACGGTTACGGGTGACGGTCTCGCCCAGCCTGTCAAGATAGTCGCATATCTCGAGCCGGCGCATACGCCATACACTACGCTGCTCAGCGGAAACAGCGGCGCACTCATGGATTTGGCGATTGAGTATTATACGAATCCGTATTCTACTTCCTATGTGAGAGTGATGGACAATGAACTGGCTACGCCTAACGAATACGGCTCTTCTTCCATCGGCTACAGCGCGACAGAGCGCAAGTACGCCCGCGCGGTTGCCGTAATAGACAATGGAACCCAGACTTATCCCGGCTATCTAAATCTTGCCGATGCCTGGACTGCGGCAGGAACTGGTGTCGGTACTGCGACAATAACGCTCCGCTCCGCTCCGGCAGATACGGTTACCGTTGGTGCTGGCCAGACGCTGAAGGTCATTGCTGGTGCGATTGACCTTAGCGACAACGTGCAGTTTGCCTCGGACGTTAAGACATCGACAGAGACGGTTGAGGGCGTTACAACCTACACGGCTCGCAATTGGTATAACTGGACATTGACGGTAACCGCTTCCTATGCAACGGTGACTGGTATTACTAATGCAACAACCGTCATCGAGAGTGATCCAACGGTCTCCTTCACAGTGACGCCTGCTGACTTCTACAGAGTCTCTTCGGTGACGGCTAACGGTTACGCACTTACGCCTGATACGGCTGGTACCTACAGCTATACTCTCGCTAACGACACTACGATTGAGGTCACGGCCAGCCCCATCGAATTTGATGATGAATCGGTAGCGGCGATCATTAATGGCGACGAAGCAGACGCCTTCAAGGCATGGGCGGATGGCTTCGGCGGCGTTGAGGTAGTTTCTTCGAATCCATATGTCTCTGCGGCATATTACCTTGGTGCGGCTGAGCTTTTCGACAACAAGCCAGAGGTCGATATCGGGTCGGTCGAGGTCAATTCGACCACAGGCGTAATGACGCTGAAGGTGACCGTTCTGGACGGTGAAGATGCTGTGAGCGTAAACGAGGGCAAGGTCGCGGCCTTGTTTGAGGCGACGAGCGATGTGGATGACTGGGAAAGTGCGGAAAAGAAGCTTACGCCGTATGTCACCGCTAGCAGCAAGAACTCCGAAACGAAAGAAATGGAGTTCACGGTGACGCCGGGCGACGGCACGTCGACAAAGGCGTTCCTGAGGATAAGGAAATAAGGTACAGGCCTCATTCTTGTCCTTGTATGCTAACGGGCAATATGGTACAATATGCAGAAATATCGCCATGACGGCGAAAGGAAGGCACTAATGAAGATAAAGTTCGGCAATGTGGTTGAGGAAGTGGTAACCCGCAAGGAGTTTCCGCTCAAGAAGGCGCAGCAGGTTCTCAAGAACAAGACCGTTGCGGTTCTAGGCTACGGCATACAGGGGCCGGCGCAAGCTCTCAACATGCGCGACAACGGTATCAACGTCATTGTCGGACAGCGCAAGGGCAAGGGTGCGAACTCCAGCTGGGGCCGCGCCCTCAAGGACGGCTGGAAGCCCGGCGAAACGCTCTTTTCAATTGAAGAGGCCGCCGAGAAGGGCGACATAATAATGCTTCTCACGTCCGACGGCTCAGTCGGCGAGGTTTGGAAGAAGATCGAGAAGTATGTGACTGCCGGCAAGGCGCTCTACTTCAGCCACGGCTTTGCGTATGTCTACAACAAGCTGACCGGCGTCAAGCCCGGTGTCGGCGTTGATGTGATAATGGTCGCCCCCAAGGGTTCCGGCACGAACGTGCGCCGCAACTTCTTGAACGGCGCGGGCATCAACAGCTCCTACGCCGTCGCGCGCGACGCCACCGGCAAGGCGATGGATCTCACTCTCGCGATCGGCATTGCTATCGGCTCCGGCTATCTCTTCCCCACGACGTTCGAGAGGGAGGTCACGAGCGACCTCGTCGGCGAGCGCGGAATCCTGATGGGTGCGCTTTGTGGCGTTATGGAGGCCCAGTACTACACCCTGCGCGCCAACGGCCACAGCCCCAGCGAGGCGTTCAACGAGACTTGCGAGGAGCTCACGCAGTCGCTCGCCCGCCTGGTGGACGAGAACGGCATGGACTGGATGTACTCCAACTGCTCGCAGACGGCCCAGCACGGCGCCCTCAAGTGGAGGCCGATCTTCCGCAAGGCCACCGAGCCGATCTTCAAGAGGCTCTACCTCTCGACCAAGAAGATGCAGGAGGCCAGGGAGGTCATCCGCGACACGGGCCGTCCCGACTACAAGGAGTTCATGGCCAAGAAGCTTCAGGATATGCACGACAGCGAGATGTGGAAGGCCGGCGAGGCCGTCCGCGCGTTGCGTCCCCGCGAAAAGGCCAAGGCCAACGCCGCCACTGCGGCGGGTGTTCAGGGTCGCAAGGTCACTAAGTAACATTCCGGAATCGGATGTCATGAGATGAACGAAGGCGCGTTCTTTCAGGACCTTGCGATGCTCATGGCAGCCGCAGGTCTTGTATCGGTCGTCTTTGCGAAGCTCAAGTTCCCGAAGGTCGTCGGCTACATATTCGCCGGCGTCCTTCTTGGCAAATACACCTGGGGCGGCAGCTTTCTTGCGGACGAGGAGTCCGTAAGGACGATCGGCCAGCTCGGGGTGGTGTTCCTCATGTTCACGATGGGGCTCGGCTTCTCTACGTCGCAGATGAAGCGTATTCGCGGCGTTGCGCTCCCGGCCGCGATTCTCGACACTGTAGTGATGACGTGGCTCGGCTATACGGTAGGCCGCCACATATTCGGGTGGGGGACCGTCCCCTCGCTGTTCCTCGGCGCGGCGATATGCGACTCGGCGACCACGATGCTCGCGAAGGTGATAGACGAGATGCGCTGGGGCGACAAGCCGTTTGTCAAGTACGCGCTCGGAACATCCGTCTGCGAAGATATAGCGACCGTAGGCATACTCGCTCTCGTGACTGGCGTCGCCCAGAGCGGCACGCTTTCCGTGGTCGACGCGGGGGCCTCGCTCGGCGGGCTTTTCGTATTCTTTCTCGTAGTGATCGTCGCGGGGTTTGTGCTGCTGCCGAGGCTCCTCAAGTCGGTTTCGAAAACCCACGATGACGAAGCTCTTCTTCTGGCGGTTCTCGGCTGCTGCTTCCTAGTTTCGTGGGTCGCCTTCAAGTTCGAGTTTTCGCTGGCGCTCGGGGCGTTCCTTGTCGGCTTCATAGGCGCCGCGAGCGACGTGAAGCATCGCCTTGCGGAGATCGCCGATCCTCTCAAGTCGATGTTCGCGGCCGTGTTCTTCGTCTCGATCGGTCTTCTATTCGATCCTTCCGCGCTTCTCAGGCACTGGCGCGAGATCATGCTCATAACGGGCGTAGTCATGTTCGGTAAGATCATGAACTGCACCCTAGGCGGGCTCTTCGGCGGCGAGGACCTCAAGACTGCGCTTCAGATGGGGATGGGCCTCGCCTCCCTAGGAGAGTTCGCATTCCTCGTCGGCATGCTGTATGTCACGGTGACCGGCGACGCTGAAAGCCCGATGTACAACATCGTCGTCGCGGTTTCGCTCATCACGACGCTCCTGAATCCGCTGATGATCAAATATTCCGAGGGGGCAAGCGCATGGGTCGAGTCGAAGATGTCGGCCCGCGTAAGGGCAGCCCTGAGGGCGTATCGCACGTTCGTGACGAAGTACCAGGTCGAGCGCCGTGAAGCGCGCCTCCACAAGATCGTCAGGAAGTGCATCCTCCAGCTTGGGGTTATAGCTGTCCTCAATTTTGCGGTCGCGGTCATATTCTCGATATTGAACGGCCGCGACTGGTCGAATTTCTCGCGAGTGTTCGACGATTACAAGAAGTTTGTCTTCTGCCTCGTCGCGAACCTGTTCTTCGTGTCGATGTTCGCGCCTGCATTCGGCATAGCGAGGGCGCTCGGCGCCGCGCTCGCGACGGTCTTGAAGGGCGCGGGAACAGCGCTCTGGCAGCAGGCGATACGCCATCTCGTGACGGTCATCGTCCAGATCGCCGTTGTCATCCTATTCTTCTGCGAGATGGTGATGATCAACGTCAACCTTACGCCCGACGAGCCCTGGGCGCGCTGGGTCGTAACCGGCGCGATGCTCGTAGCTGGCGCGCTCGGCTGGAAATCGTTCCAGCGGGCGGGCCACCGCGCGGCGACGCACTTCACCGACGCGCTGATGGCGGACGAGCGCCTGGCGAAGGTCGGCGCGATACTTACATTCAAGATCCCTGAAGGCTCGGTCCACAAGCTTACGATCGACATGGAGTCGCCCGCTGTCGGCGGAACGGTGGTTTCGCTCAACATACGCGCGAAGACGGGTGCTTCGATCATCTCGGTCGAGCGCAACGGCGATATGATACGCAACGTAGGCCCTGAGACCGAGTTCCGCGCCGGCGACATACTCTACACCATGGGCAACGGCGCCCAGATCGCCGCGCTGAAGGATCTGTTGGGCATTACAGCCTGACGGTGCGGACGGTCTCCATTTTTGGTATAATATACGCAACACGCATTGGGCCTGTAGCTCATCTGGACAGAGCAACTGCCTTCTAAGCAGTGGGTAGTGGGTTCGAGTCCCGCCAGGCCCGCCAATAGCCCAGCGAAAGGAACATGCCGAATGAGCGCATATCAGTGGAAGTGGTTTTACGCCGGCGCTACCGCGCAGGTGAGAATCGAGAACGGCGACGACCTCGCGCATCTTGCTGAACTGGACCCGAAGCAGTGGTTCGCCATATCAATGCCCGTCAAGGGGGTGCGTTTCGATCGCCGCATGCTGGAGCTCATGGATTCCGACGGCGACGGGCGCATCCGCACGGACGAGGTGCTTGGCGCAATCGAGTTTCTCAAGGCCAAGGGGGTGGATCTTGATTTAGTGTTCCATGCCGGAGAGGAAGACGAGAAGGCTCTTGTCGACGTGCTTAGCAGGCAGAGCGACCTTGCGAAGCTGGAGCCCAGCGACGAAGAGCGCAAGGCGATGTCCGACTGGGAGGCGAAGGGCCACGACGCCAAGGTCGCGGTGCTCGGCGACGCAACTGCCGAGGCGGAGGCCGCGCTTGCGGCGGTGGAGTCCGTTGTGGACGGGTTCTTCACGCCGCCTGACGACATGCCGCTCGTGACTGAGGCGCCTGATGTCGCGTTGCCGCTCGGCGACCACCTGAACCCGAAGTATTTGGAGGCCATCGTTGCGTTCGCCGACAAGGTCGTCAAGCCTCTTATCGGAGAGCGCGATTCGCTTTCGCGCCTCGACTGGAAGTCCGTAAAGTCCGCATTCGCGCCTTACCGCGCGTGGAGGGCGTCCAAGCCGGTCATGAACGCTGCGGCAAAGGCCGCGCTGGATGACGAGGAGCGCATATTGCGGTACAAGCTCCGTCTGGCGGAGTTCGTCGAGAACTACGTCAACATGAAGCGCCTGTACGGCGAGGATTCCCTGGCGATATTCCAGACAGGCACCCTCAGGATAGACGCCAAGGAGATGAACCTCTGCTTCGATGTCGACAGCGAAGCGGCGCACTCCGCGCTGGCTGCGAAGTCCAACTGCTGCATACTGTATCTTAAGCTGACGCGTCCGGCCGACAAGTCGGAACGCAGCGTCTGCGCCGTGGTGACTGCCGGCAGGGTCGCAGGACTCTACGCCGGGCGCAACGGCGTATTCTGCGACAGGGACGGCAAGTACTGGGAGGCGGTCGTCACGAAGGTAGTTGAAAGCCAGGTTTCGCTTGCTGAGGCGTTCTGGGCGCCGTGGAATAAGATGGGCGAGGGCATTGCCTCGGCGGTCAAGAAGTTCCTAGGCGACAGGCAGGCCAAGGGCGAGACGCTCGCGCAGTCGGCGCTGTCGACGCAGCCTGCGGCCGAAGGCCAGGGTTCGCAGGCCGGTGCGGCGATGGCGAGCTCCGTGGCGGCCATAGGTATCGGAATAGGAATGGTCGGTGCGGCGTTTGCGTCGCTCATGGCAGTCGTCTCGTCCATGACCTGGTGGCAGATGATCGTCGGGGTTGCGGCGATAGTCGTGGTGGTGTCCCTGCCGAGCGTCGTTCTGACCTGGTTCAAGCTTCGCCGCCGCGACATATGCGCGATACTCAACGCAAGCGGATGGGCCATCAACCGTCCCATGCGATTCTCGGTCCGCCGCGCACGCGGCTTCACGCGGCTTGCGTGCCGCTGAAAGGAGTCAATATGAAGAAAACAGTCAACGCGATGCTGGCGATGGTCGGGCTTCCGCTTGTCGCAGCCGCCCACCTGCTGCCGCCGCCTGCGATCAGAATCATCGACCAGAGGGCGGACGAGAAGCCTGTCGAGATCGCCACGTCAAGCGAGGTCGTCGAATCGAATGGACTTTGCCACCGCGTACGGACCAGCTTTACGTTCACGAACCCGAATTCGCGCAGCATGTCGTGCGACCTGGAGTTCCCTTTGCCCGAGGGCGCCACGGTATGCGGCTATGCGCTGGAGGTGAATGGCGTGATGGTTCCCGGCGTCATAACCGAAAAGGAGAAGGCGCGTGTCGCGTTCGAGAGCGAGAAGGCCAGGAACGTAGACCCCGGAGTGGTCGAGCATGTCGCCGGAAACGTCTGGCGAACAAGGATATTTCCGCTTGTGAAGGAAACCCCTCGCAGGGCGCAGGTCGACTACATCGAGCTTGTGGAGGAGGGCGATGCGTTGCAGGTCTGCGAACGCGACGGCGACGACGTGTTTGTGGGGGTTCGCGCCGCCGAACCTTGCGAGCCGACAGTTTCGGCGCGGATCGCGTCGTTCGACCGTGGCGCAATAATATGGGACGCGAGCTCCAGTGCGGAATCTAAGGCCGCAGAGTGGCGCAAGCGTCTTGAATGCCTGCCAGAAAAGGGTGAATGGACGCTCATCGCCTTCAGCAACGAGACGGAGTCGAGGCGCTTCGCCAGCCGTGAAGAACTGCTGGCTGCCGTGGGCATGCTTGTCTATGATGGCGGAACCGACATTACCTGCGCGTTCGATGCGGCGAAGTCGGGCGAGCCGGTATTGTTCTTCAGTGATGAGCTGGACACTCTCGGGGTGTATGCGCCGGACTACGAGCGGTTGCCGAACGTCATAATCGCGTCGCGAGGGGAAAGGCCCTGCGGAAACATCACAGTGCGTCGTCTTGCGCTTGGCGAGGCGACCCCTGCCGGAGTCGAGGTTCGCGAAGGCACTCTGCTCGCGACCGCATGGGCCGCAGAGCGCGTTAAGGCTCTTTCTGACCAGGCCGAGTCTCGCAAGGCGGAGTTCCTTGAGCTCGGACGCAGATATGGCGTCGCGAGCGGCGTCACCAGCCTCATAGTGCTGGAGTCGCTCGACCAGTATCTTCGCCACAAGATAGAGCCGCCGAAGGAGATGGGCTTCCACGACGAATGGGTTAAGAGGCGCGCGTCTGAAGACGACCAGATCGCCAGGCGAGAGGCTGACGCCGAGCACGAGCGCGAACTGCTCAGGCTCTGGAAGGAGCGCGTGGAATGGTGGCTTGATCCGATTCCGCCGAAGCGCACGCCCAAGAGCGGACTCTTTGACGGTGTTAGGGCGTTGAGCCGCAATGCAGCGGCCGCCGATAGCGAGGAGATGAGCGAGGAGATGGAAGAGCAAGCCGAGCCAGTGCTTGCCATGGGGCTGGCGGCAGAGCCGGTCGAGAATTCCATGCGTGCCGCGCCGATGCTCTCCAAGTCTATAGGTGCGGCTCTTGGCGCGGCCGGCTCCGGCGGTGCGACGATAACGGTTGCCGCGTGGGATCCGAAGGCCCCATACCTTGACGCCATCGCCAAGGCGGAGAACCCCTATGCGGAATACCTCGTGCAGAAGAAGGAGTTCGGTTCGGCGCCCGCATTCTATATGGATTGCGCCTCCTGGTTCTTCAAGTCCGACAGGATGTATTCGGCGGTCGCGAGGCGAGTCCTGTCCAACATGGCGGAGTTCGGGCTTGAGGACGCGGCTGTTTGGCGCTCGATGGGCTGGCGCCTTCGCGAGGCCGGCGAGTACGAGGCTGCGATACGCTGTTTCGCCAAGGCTCTCAGGCTTCGCGGCGAGGAAGGGCAGTCGCGCCGCGATCTGGCGCTGGTGCTCTCCGAGCACGGCAAGCGGCTTGCGGAAAAGGACGATCCGGAGGCGGCGCTCTGCCTGAACGAGGCTATGGCGCTGCTCAAGGAGGCTGCGTTCACGAATTTTGCGCGGCGCAGCGGCAGGAGGGGGAACGACAGGCAGGTCAGCGTGGTTTCGCTGGAGGAGCTTAACGCGCTGATCGCATGGTGCGAAGCCAAGAACCTAGATGTGGCGGTGCCTGCGCTAGACTCCGCGTTCAGGCGCGACCTGCCGCTGAGGCTGAGGATTGTGCTCTCCTGGGATGCCGACGAGACGGATATAGACCTGCATGTGCTGGAGCCTGACGGCGAGGAGGCCTACTACGGACATCGCCGCACTTCCACCGGCGGATTCGTGTCCGAGGATGTCACGACCGGCTATGGCCCTGAGGAGTATCTGCGCAAGGAGGGGCTTGGCAGATTCAAGGTTCTGACCAACTATTACGCGTCCCACCAGACGGCGCTGACCGGTGCTGCCACTGCCACGGCGACGGTCTACACGGACTGGGGCACAGGGGCTGAGGAGATGCGCATACTCACATTGCGTCTCGACAGGCCAAAGGACAAGCTGCTGATCGGCGAAGTGGATCTGGGACAATGAGGCTCAAGGATATAACGGCTTGGCTGGACAAGACGCTCGACCTTGCCGCTTTTGACGACGTCTCGAACAACGGCCTGCAGATAGACAAGGATGAAGGCGACGTAAAGCTCGTCGCGTTCGCGGTCGACGGAAGCGTCGCGAGCATCGAGGCGGCAGTAAAGGCGGGGGCCCAGATGCTGGTCGTCCACCACGGAATAAGCTGGGGCGGAGGAATAAGGCGGCTTGTCGGCGGCGATTACAAGGTAGTCAAGGCTGCGATGTCCGGCAATCTGGCGCTTTATGCGGCGCATCTTCCGCTGGATGCTAACAAGGCGGTCGGCAACAACTGGGAACTTGCGAGATACTTTGGTCTCAAGCGCATAAGTCCGGCGTTCTCCTACCACGGCAACGTGATCGGCGTCACTGGCTACAACGCCCATGGCAAGAAGATCGGCGTCTGCTCCGGGGGCGCCGGAGAGTTCGCGGCGGAGGCCAAGGCTATGGGATGCGACCTGTACGTGACCGGCGAGGCGAGCTGGGGGGACAGGATTGCCGCGGAGAATGTCGGGATTGAGATGATCTGCGCGGGGCACTACGAAACCGAGACTTTCGGCGTCAAGGCCCTCGCGAGGGCGATGGAGAAGGCGCTCGGAGTGAGGACGGTTTTTCTGGATCGGGAGGACGGTAATTGAAGCGTATCGTATTTTCGGTCGTGCTTTCGCTTGCGGCGCTTTCCCTCCGGGCCGAATTCGAGGAGGAATGCGAAGCGTACGAGTTCGACAGGTTCTATGCAGGGCTTGCCGAGACGGTCGTTCTGCCGCAGGGCGGGGGACGGATGAGCGACCATACCGGAGCCGCGTTGCGCATGGGATGCTACCTTGCCGAGATGTGGGCGGTCGAAGCCGAAGCGGCATGGGTGGCGGATCGGGCAGGGCTTGGCGTGAAGGCCGTGTGGCACTGGTGGGGCTACGAGAGGCTGGATCCGTTCTTCACGTTCGGCGCAAGAGGCTGGATTAACGAAGGGCAGGTCGGCCCGGCAGGTGGAATCGGGACATTCTACCATCTGACGGATAGCCTTTCGCTCAGGTTCGATGCCGATGCCACGCTTGGCCTCGACACTTCCGTCGAGATGGTCTATTCCCTTTCGGCGGGAATCCAATGGTCGTTTTGACGGACGAAAGGGCAGATGAAAGACTCCAGGGAAGAATGGTATGACGCCGCGGCCAAGGTCGCGGTAACCGTAGTGGACGTGACAAGTGCTGCGCAGGAGCTGGCGCGAGGCCATCTGGCAGGACCGACAAGTGCGTATTTTCTGACCAAGGCGCTTGCGGCGGCGGCCTTGCTCGGTTCGGAGACCAGCGAGAGGGACGAGGTCGTGTCCATACAGATGAAATGCAAGGGCCCGCTCGGTGGATTCAACGTCGAGTGCTCGGCGGACGGTGCGCTTCGCGGCTATACCGAGAAGAAGACGCTGGATGACTTCGACGGGCTGGGCAAACCGGACGTGAAGAAGGTTGTCGGCGAAAGGCAGCTGCAGGTTACGAGATCCGTTCCGGGCCGCATAATCTCCCAGGGCATATCAAATTCGATAGACGGATATCTCGCGGGGTCGCTCCAGCGCAAGGCATGCATATATCTTGAGGCGGCGGTGAGCGACGAAGTGGAGATTCTTGAAGCGCGGGGGGTAATGGTTGAGGCCATGCCGGACTCGTCGGCCTCAGTATCGGCTCTTGTGCCTGAGAAGCTTGGCGTCGCGTCGCGGAACATCCTTGCGCAACTGGGTCTTCCACGCGCAGAGTTGAGGAAGTCAAGCCCTTTGAGGTTCGGGTGCCGGTGTTCGCCGGAGCGTGCCGCCGCAATGCTGGGGGCGCTGGGCGACGGCGAAAGAGCGGAGCTGCCGCCTACCATTGACATAACCTGCCACATGTGCGGGCGTACATTTACCGTGAAGACGCGATGAAAGACAAGATCAAGAGAAGGGTGAGCGTCGAGATAAATCTGGGCGCTCTCAGGCGGAACTACGAAAAGATAGCGGAGCACGTGAAGCCGGCCAAGGTTCTGTGCGTGCTCAAGGCGAACGCGTACGGGCTTGGAGTGGGGGATTGCGCCAAGGCTCTTGCCGAGACGGATTGCGTAGGTTTTGGCGTGGCGGAGCCGTATGAGGCGCTCGAACTCAAGCGCGTTCTCGGCAGGCTCGGCAAAGACAAGGATGTTCAGATACTCAGCTCCATTCTTCCGGACGAGATACCTGCGATGGTCAAGGCCGGCGTCACGCTGCCGGTAATCGATCTTGAGACGGCCAAACTGATATCCGATGCCGCTAAGAGACAGAGACGGACCGCTAAGGTGCACATAAAGCTGGATACCGGAATGGGGCGGCTTGGGATACCCGTCTCTGAGGCACCAGAGGTTGTCCGCGAGGTCTGCAATCTGCCAGGGTTGGACGTTGAGGGGGTGTTCTCGCACTTTCCGATGGCGTACGATCCGGAGGATCCGTTTACCTTGCGCCAGATCGAACTGTTCAAGGCGTTCCTTGCGGAGGCAAAAAGGGAAGGCGTGTCGTTTCGCAAGGTACATATTGCGGCAAGCGACGCGATAAACAACTTCCCCGTATGCGCCAAGCTGCCTTTCACGATTGTCAGGACTGGCATAAACCTCCACGGCAGCTTTGATCCCAACGGACGAAAGGCGCTGAAGGTAGAACCTGTTCTTACGCTCAAGACGCGCGTCGCGCAGGTAAGGTGCCTGCCTGCCGGCACGACGCTTGGCTATGGTCGGACGTGGTGCCTAAAGGAACCGACGCGGATAGCGACGATCTCGGCCGGATACGCCGACGGAATCCCCCTGGCCCTTACGAACCGCGGACATGTGCTGATCGGCGGTGAGGTGTGCCCGGTCGTAGGCAGGATATCCATGGACTACACGACTGTTGACGTATCCAGGGTCAAGGACGTAAAGGCCGGCGATGAGGTGATCTGCCTGGGAACCAGCGGACGCCACAGCGTTACGCCCGATGACTGGGCCAGGCTGAAGGGCACTCACGCATACGATATCATCTGCTCGCTTGGCACTCGAGTACAGCGCATAGCAGTACCCGATTTTATGGTATAATATAAGTTCAACTCGTCCCATGCAATGAAAGGTCACACTATAATGAACAAGATTACGGCAAGTGCAATGATTGGAGCGGTGGCGCTGTCGGCCTCCGCAATGGTGAATGTGGTTCCGAGGCCAAATTTTATACAGGAGCGCGAGGGGTCGTTTGTCGTGGAGGGGCGTCTTGCCGACAGCGTGAAGGTTCTTCGCGACGCCAGAATCCCCGCCGAGGGGTACAGGCTTGTGGTGTCCCCGAAGGCCATTTGCGTGACCGTATCCGACGATGCCGGCGAGTTTTATGCGTTCCAGACCCTCAGGCAGCTTGTAGACGGTAACAAGATCCCTTGCGTAATGATAGACGATGTACCGCGCTTCAAGTGGAGGGGGCTCCACTTTGACGACTGCCGGCATTTCTTCGGCAAGGAAGAGCTCATGAAGACGCTTGATGCGATGGCTCTCAACAAGCTGAACATATTGCATTGGCATCTGACCGAAGACCAGGGCTGGCGCATAGAGATAAAGAAATATCCTCTCCTTACGTCCAAGGGTTCGATTCGTCCCGGCAGCCCCAAGCCTGTCGTCCTGAAGTCTCCCGGGTGCCGCGACAACTGGGAGAACAACAACATCCCCTACGGGCCTTTCTTCTATACGCAGGAAGACGTTCGCGAAATAGTCGCATATGCCGCAGCGCGCCATATCACCATAGTGCCTGAAATAGAGCTGCCGGGTCATGCGCTCGCGGCGATTTCGGCATATCCAGAGCTTGGCTGTACCGGAGAGCAGTTCGACCCCTGGTGGCACTGGGGCGTCAGCGAGCATATCTTCTGTGGAGGCAATGACAAGGTGATCAGTTTCCTTGAAGATGTGCTGGACGAGGTTTGCGAGCTTTTCCCCGGGCCTATCGTCCATATCGGTGGGGATGAGGCGCCCAAGAAGATGTGGAAGAGCTGCCCGAAGTGCCAGAAGCGAATTGCAGACCTCGGTCTCAAGGGCGAGGAGGGGCTTCAGGGCTGGATGACCGATCACTTCACAAAGTATCTCGCGATCAAGGGCAAGCGCGCCGTCGGCTGGGACGAGGTTCTTGACGGAGACCCAGGCCGTGATACGATAATAATGAGCTGGCGCGGGCCTCAGGGCGGAATCAACGCCGCAGCGCGCGGGAACGATGCCGTAATGACGCCGGTCGACCCTTGCTACATCGACAATCCCCAGGGACTGGCGGACGATCCTTATGAATACATCAACTACGGCTTCCAGGCGACGCTTGAAAGGTGCTACGGCTTCAATCCGACGGCCGGGATACCCGAGAGCCAGGTGCAGCACATACTTGGCGGGCAGGGCAACAACTGGACTGAGTACACCTGGAACGGCAGCGAATACGAGTGGAAGATGTGGCCGCGCATGTGCGCACTCGCGGAGTGTCTCTGGACGATGCCAGAGAACAAGTCGTGGGAGTGCTTCAAGGCCAGGATTCCCTCGATGCGCCGCCGTCTGATACGAGAGCACCACATCAACTGTGCGCCAATCGAGTAACCGGAGAAGATCGAAATGAACATGAAGTCAGCCTTTCTTTTTGCGTTTGCCTTTTGCGGGGCGCTGCTCTTTGCGGACGACATAACGCTTGAGAAGTATCCTGATGCGGACGCGGTGTCAGTTAAAAGCGTCCGCGAGGTGACATACAACTCCGACGGCACATATGTGGACCACGACGAGGAGTGGATAAAGGTTCTTACCGAAAAGGGCCGCCGCGATGAAAGCGAACTAGCGCTCCGCTACAGCGCCAGGTACGGCACGGCCAGGATAATCGCCGTTTCCATAATCGACACGAACGGTGTGGAGCGCGCTGTGGACATATCCGGCACAATGAGCGAGAGCACCGACAATTCGTCCATGGACGAGAACATATACGATCCCATGGATCGTCGCATCGTATGCACGGTGCCTGGCCTCAAGGTCGGCGAGACGCTTCGTTATTCGTTTGAGCGCAGCATACACAAGCCGCGCTTTGCGGAGCAGTGGGCCACATCCGCCATATTCGAGTGGGAGTGTCCGATCCTCGATTCGACGATCCGCATAATCGCACCCAAGGACCATCCCATCAGGAAGTCCATCGTCCGCAATCCGCTTGGCAACGTAACCGAGAGCCGGGAAGAGCGCGAGGACGGCCGCATTGTCTACACCTGGCATGTCGTCAATACGCCGCAGGCGTTCAGCGAGCCGGATACGCCGCCTTTCTACCTGCTGGTGCAGAATCTCCAAGTGTCGACGTCCGAAAACTGGGAGGAGCTTTCGAAGTGGTATTGGGATCTTTGCCTGCCGCATATCGAAAAGTCGAACGAGGCGATTTCGAACAAGGTGGTCGAGGTCCTGGCCAACGCCAAGAGCGCGGATTACATGGAGCGCATACGTGCCCTCTACAAGTGGGTCGCCCAGGAGGTGCGCTACATGGGGCTGACCATGGAGGACACCTCGCCCGGCTATGCTCCGCACGATGTCGACATAACCTTCGACAATCGCTATGGCGTATGCCGCGACAAGGCCGCGTTGCTAGTCGCCATGCTCAGGCTTGGCGGAATCGAGGCATATCCTGTTCTTATCCAAGCCGGAGCGAAGAGGGATTCTGAAGTACCCTCGCCATTCTTCAATCATGCGATCGTCGCCGTCGCCAATCCGTCCTACAGGCCGGATCCGTCGCTTGACGACCAGACCGACGGCAAGTACATACTTATGGATCCTACGGACGAATCGAGCCGCGACCTGATGCCTGCATATCTCTGCAACTGCTCGTACATGGTGGCGCGTCCCGAGGGCGAGACGCTTCGCACGTCTCCCGTGGTGTCTGCCGACGACAACTCCCTCGTCGTCAACGCTTATGGAACCCTCGCACCCGACGGCAGCATTCTATTGAAGCAGACGATAGTGTTCAACGGAACTAACGACAACGCATATCGACAGGTGCTTCTGCGTCGCCGTCCAGAAGCCAGGCGCAAGGTGTTCGAGTCAATTCTGAGGGCACGTTTCCCCGGAGCGGAGCTGATGAGGTGCGTGATAGAGCCCGCCGACCTGCGCGACACCGGAAAGCCACTTTCCGTCAATTTGATTTCGCGACTGCCCGAGACCGTTCTGCGCGGCGACACCTGCGACCAGTTGAACACTCCCCTTATATCCCCGGCGATGGGCGCGGCCTCGTGGCTGCTCGGCGGCAAGACCTCGCTGGAGTCCCGCAAATATCCGCTGGTGGTTTCTTCAACGGCGTCTGCGGTCGAAACGCTTAAGCTCGATCTTGGCGGCAATGTCGGCGCGGCGCTTTCTCTGCCCGTCGACCGCAATGTCGAGGGCAAGTACGAATACGTCAGGACTTTCCGGATTGACGGCGACATGCTTGTTGTGCACCGCAAGGCGGCGCTCAACGCAGTCGAGTTCTCTCCGGAGGAGTATGCGATTCTCCGAGAGACCATGAAAGAGGTAGAGGATTCCGAGCGTGAGCGTCCGATATTCGGCAAGAACGATCTAGCCGACGCCAATGTGAGGTTCCTGCAGTGCAAGTACGAGACTGATCTGCAGGGCGACAGCTCGTGGACCGTCACCAACTCCGTGATGAAGGAGATACTTACCTACGACGGCAAGAAGAGCTCGTCCGAGCTTTCCTTCGCCTACAATCCAACATGGGAAACCGTGGAGGTCGTCTCAGCAGTGGTTTCGAACCTTGACGGCAAGGTATCCTGGCTGTCGCCGAAGGAGGTGAACGTCATGGATTGCGACTGGGCCTCCAACGCGCCGCGCTATCCGGCGTCGAAGCAGATGATCGTCAACCTTCCGTCCGTCGAGATCGGCAGCGTGATATCGTATGTGATCGCGAGAACGGCCAAGGACGCCCCAGCCTCGTTTTACGGTCGCTGGAACTTCGATGTCTACGAGCCTACCGACGAATATATGGTGCGTATAGGCGATGAATGTCGCATTGTCAACAAGCCCAAGCTTCTCAAGGTCGAGCCTATGGCCGCGCCCGGCGAGTTCTGGCGTGATTTCTGGGTCGTAAGCTCCAACTCTTTCCACAAGGCCGCCGAGAAGCTGCGACTTGCCGCCAAGGTAAAGCCTGTCAAGAGCGAGCACAGGGACATAAAGTCCATACGCGACTGGATGGTCGGTCATGTGCGCATTTCCGGGCCGTCGCTTTACGAAGTGCCTATTGAGATGCAGCTTACTGAGCCTGATGTCGTCCTGAAGGAGCACTATGCTTCGCAGCTTGATTTCATGCGCACGATGTGTGCTTTGATGCGAGGTGCCGGATATGAGGCCGATGTTGTGTTTTCTTCATCCAACGGTGGATTGGATCCGCAGTTGAAGGATTTCGACATGGAGAAGCATCCGAATGTCAGGTCATTTTCAATACCGCTCTGCCGCGTTCGCGAGAAGAAAGGCGGTTGGCTGGGCGGTTTGCTGCCGTTCGGGCGCGAGGAGACGACGTACTTCATAGGCACTGAGAACGAGTTCACTCCGATCGGAGCATCGGCCTACGCCGGATCCAACTACTTCGATCCCCAGACGGAGGAGTTCGGCCTTGTGACCAATGTATCCGACGAATACTCATCCTATTCCCGCAATACTGCGAAGCTGAACGTCCGCGAAAACGGAACGGTGGACTTTGATGTAGAAAATCAGCTTTGGGGGCCTGCAGTCGGCGCCTTCCGCAAGAAGTACGAGGAGATGCTGCCAGAGGATCGCAGCCGCCACTATCAGGAATTGCTCGGCAGAATATCCCAGTCGGCTTCCGCCACCAAAGAGCTTGTTGTCGATACGAAGGCCTATCCGGCGACGCGCTCGTATTCGTGCTGTGCACCTTCCTTTGCGTTTGTGGAAGGTAATGTGATAACGGTCACGTTGCCGGACTTCTACGCGCCGCTGTTCCCGCTTGTCGGTGTTTCGCGCGAGAACCCCATATGTCTTGATCCTGTAGAAGGGCAACAGACCATATACTCCGTGACTTTCCCGGAGGGCTACACGGAAATCGAACATCTGCCGGGAAGCTTTGCTTTCCGCAGCACGCTGAACTTCTACCACATATGGTTCCAGAGCGACGTGTCTTCAAGGCTTGACGAGAACGGCAGATTGGTAGTTGATGTGGTGCGTACGCGCGCGCCTCGCATCCAGACCGTCATAGCTGCCGAATACTTCGGAATGCTCAAGGATTGGAGTCGCATCGGCAGCAGCCGCTCCAACCGCACGATCATGGTGCGCCGGGCTGATGCAAAGTAGTCGGGTGGAGAATCCGGAAATGTCGCTTGAGGCGCTTGCGGCGGAGCTTCGCCGCGGCGCCCGTGCCATATTGATGGTTCGTCACGCAGAGAGGCCTAAGATGGATCCGACGGACCCTACATTCGGAGACTCCCTGTCGCTTACGAAGGAAGGGATCCGTACGGCAAGGCTTTTCGGAGAGGCGCTTTCGGATTTCGCGGACGATGTCCAGTTCCTCTCTAGCCCGTTGCTCAGGACGCGCATGACAGCCAAGCTCATAGCAGAAGGCATGGGCATTGGTGATCCGGAGATCTCTGTCTGCGGATGTCTTGGCAACGAGTCGTTCTACTACAACGACACCCTTGAGGTTCTGCACGTGTTCACCCCGCCGGAGAATTTCTTTCCGGCAAGCTTCGAATACATGCGCACCGGCAGGATGCGTGGATTCAACGAGCTTGGGCCATCGTCCGACGCCCTTGAGAAGTGGCTTTTCGATCGTTTCAACCGGAGGCTCATGGTTGTCGCGACGCATGATCTCTATATTGCCGCCTTCCTGTCCTCGCGCGGCGCATACGGCGAGAGATCCCGCGATACATGGCCGCGATTCCTGGATGCTGCCGCAATACTGGTAGAGCCCGATGGTTCGCGCCGCTATTCGATGGTACGGTCAGGACTTTCCGACGGAATCGTAGGAGTGTTAGTCTAATAAAATTTCCCCTTGCTAACTTCGATCCGAATGTGGTATACTATGCGCCATGTTAGCCGAGACTAGCAAAATGAGTCGAGGTAAACAAGAGGTAAAGACAATAGAAACATATGCCGCTAGCAATATTGAGAGTAGGGGAAAGAGCAAGGGTCACTGCCATAACCGGCACTGACACCGTGCGTAAGCATCTTGGGTCGTTGGGCTTTGTGCCTGGTGTTGTCATATCTGTCGTGCAGGTTGCGAACGGCAGCATGATCCTAGGGCTTCAAGACAGCCGCGTTGCCGTCAACGAAGACCTGGCGCGGCGCATCATGGTCAGGGCGGCCTGAGTCTGGATATTTCAAAAGGACAAACAAAATGAAGACACTGAACGAACTGAAGATTGGCGAGACGTCTAAAGTAGTGCGTCTCCATGGAGAGGGCGCTCTCAAGCGTCGTATCATGGATATGGGTCTCACAAAGGGAACCGAAGTGACGGTTCGCAAGGTGGCTCCGCTTGGCGATCCGATCGAACTGACCGTTCGTGGATATGAGCTGTCGATCCGCAAGAGCGAAGCTGCCACTATAGAGATCGCTTGATTTTTTTGAAGGGAGTATTAGACATGGCTAATCTTAAGATCGCCCTCGCGGGCAACCCGAACTCCGGCAAGACTACGCTTTTCAATGCGCTTACGGGGTCAAACCAGTATGTCGGCAATTGGCCTGGCGTGACAGTGGAGAAGAAGGACGGAATACTTTCCGGGCACAAGGATGTCGTGATTCAGGACCTTCCCGGCATATATTCGCTCTCGCCATATTCGCTTGAAGAGAAGGTTTCCAGAAAGTTTCTCGTGGAGGAGAAGCCGGACGCAATCCTCAACATAGTCGACGGCACAAACATCGAACGCAACCTCTATCTTTCCACGCAGCTTGCCGAGCTGGGGCTCCCGATGGTGATGGCAGTCAACATGATGGATGTCGTCAAGAAGAACGGCGATACCATAGACTTCGCCAAGATCGGAAAGGCTCTAGGATGCGAGGTCATGGGCATATCGGCGCTGAAGAAGGATGGCGATGTCGCTGTTGCCGAAAAGGTTGTCGAGATGGCCAAGGCTGGACGCAAGGGCGAGGTTTCACACGTCTTCAGCGGTTCTGTCGAACATGCCATCGCCCATATTGAGGAATCGATACAGGGTCAGGTTCCTAAAGCTTCAATTCGCTGGTACGCCATCAAGATCTTCGAGCGCGACCGCGAGATCATCAAAGATCTCAAGATCGGCGTAGGCGAGATGAAGCACATCGAGGAGCACATCCGCGACTGCGAAAGGGAGCTTGACGATGATGCGGAGTCGATCATCACCAACCAGCGATACGAGTTCATCAAGAACCTAATGGACAAGTCGCTCACCAGAAGCGAGAAGCGCAAGAACAAGCTCACCATATCGGACAGGATCGACAAGGTTGTGACCAATCGAATCCTTGCGTTGCCGATCTTCATCGTTTCGCTTTGTGCAATGTGGTGGCTGGCCGTAGCCGAAAACGGTCCAGGCACTGTTCTTACGGATTGGGCCAACGACGAGTTCCTTGGCGATGGATGGCATTTGCCGTTCACTACCCACGAAGTTGACGGCAAGGATTACGAAACGGCCTGCGAAGACTTCGCAAAGGCTGAAGCAACGATTGCTGCATGGGAGGCTGGTGAAACCAAGGCTTCAATAGAAGACGAAGAAACTGGCGAAACGGCAGACGAGTGGGATATCGATGAAGCGGTCTACAATGTCGCCAAAGAGGTAGAAGAACCAGATCCCTCGAAATACGGCGTTTGGGTGCCTGGCATTGGTGCTCTTATCGGCGACGCCATGGAGCGAATGGGTGTAAGCGATACGGTCGCCAGCCTCGTAAACGATGGTGCATGGGGCGGCGTTGCGACCGTTCTCGGCTTCGTGCCTGTGATATTCATCGTATTCCTCTTCCTGGGCTTCCTTGAGGACTGCGGCTACATGGCACGCGTGGCGTTCATCATGGACCGCCTCTTCCGCAAGTTTGGTCTCTCCGGCAAATCGTTCATCCCGATGATCGTCGGCAAAGGCTGCGGCGTGCCTGCCGTTATGGCTGCTCGCACGATCGAGAACAAGCGCGATCAACGCATGACCATCATTCTGGCGACCTTCATTCCTTGCGGAGCGAAGACCGTGATCATCGCCATGTTCTCTGCTATATTCTTCCGCGAGATGTGGTACGTGGCGCCTTTGATGGACGTCACGGGCATCGCGATAATCGTTCTTGGAGGCATCGCGCTCAAGAAGTCCCGCGCCTTCGCGGGAGAGCCCGCGCCGTTCGTAATGGAGCTTCCGGCCTACCATATGCCTACTCTTGGCGGTATCTGGCACCACACCTGGAACCGCGTCAAGGGCTACATGTTCAAGGCAGGTATGATCATTTTCCCGGCATGTGTGTTCCTTTGGTTCATAATGCACTTCGACTGGTCGCTGAACCTGCTTGCTGATGAGGAGATCGAGCGCTCGATCCTCCACGACCTCGGCAGCTGGATCGCCTGGTTCTTCGCTCCGCTCGGCTTCGGCTCGTGGCAGGGAGCGGCGGCGAGCGTCTCCGCTGAAATCGCCAAGGAGCAGGCTACGGCAACCCTCGGACTCGTTTCCGCCGGCTTCGATGGCGCGACGACTGCTTCCAACGTAACGGCTCTTTTCGGCTCCATGAGCGACTTCCCGAAGCTCGCCGCGCTTTCTTTCATGCTCTTCAACCTGTTCGTGCCGCCGTGCATGGTCGCAATCGCAGTGACCTTCCGCGAAATGGGCTCCAAGGCGTGGGGCTGGTTCGCTGTCGGCTTCCAGCTGCTCGTTGGCTACGTGCTGTCTCTCTCTGTCTACCAGATCGGCATGCTTGTTGCCGGTGGCGCGTTTGGCTTCTGGTCCGCCGTCGTGATTCTTGTGGACCTTGCGGCGCTCTGGTTTATCGTGCGCCCGGCGCGCAAGGAGGTCGCGTGACATGAATGCGTCTTCTGTGGTGGTTCTCGTTCTTGTTCTTGCACTTGCGGTCTTTGCTGCGTGGCGAACGTACAAGAAGGGCGCTCCATGCGAGTGTGGAGGCAACCGCAAGTGTTGCGGTGGCGGTGCATGCTGCTGTGGCTGCGAAGAATAGTCTCATCAACTAACATACACAATAGGAGAAACACAAAATGACTACAAGACTGATGACAATGGTTGCCGTGCTTGCGGCAGGGGCGAGCGTTTTCGCCGACACCGACAGCGAAGTGCTGACCGAGGCCAAGGATGAAATTCCCGTTTCTGCAGAGTTCGGGCTTTCGTTCGACTCGAAGTACATGACCTACGGCGTGATCGACGGCAAGGATCCGATCGTCACCCCAAGCGCGGAGATTTCGTTCTTCGACACACTCTACTTCGGAGTGGAGTCCATATTCGATGTGACGAAAGGCAACGGCAAGCGTGGCGACTACGGCAACCGCGCAGGGCAGTGGACGACATTGGACTCGATCGTCGGCCTCCGTCACGACTTCGACCTTGGCGAAACGCTCGGTGCGTTGTCCGTTGACGTAAACTACATCTACGAGTACATCCGCCGCTATCAGGGCAGCATGGACGACACGCAGTACGTCAACCTTGAGCTTTCGCTCGGCGATCTCTGGTTCGAGCCGACGCTTGCTATCGAGCGTGACCTCATGGCGGACAACGGAACCTACGTAAACTTCGAGGTTGGCCATACGTTTACTCTCATTGACGGCGAAGAAGGCTCAGATGATCCCGTCCTCACGTTGCGTCCAGCCGTCGGACAGGGCTTCGGAAACACCCGTCGGGCCAAGGGCTACTTCGAGACGGAGGGCGGCGATCCTCTTGACCATGGCGGCCTGATGGACACTTCCATCTCGCTGACTGCCGAATGGGCGATCTGCGATCACCTGACCCTTTCGGGCTATGTTGCCTACTACGACTACCTTTTCGACAGCACGATGCGTGATGGTGCCCGTCGCCACAACGCCGATCGCAGCGGCAGTGCCGCCGACCGCTATCGCGACTCCTACAACTTCGTTGGAGGCCTCGCCCTGACGGCTTCGTTCTGATACATATCAATTTGCCAAAATCCTGTCTTTGGTTGTACAGGCCCCGGCGTCCCGTTCTGACGCCGGGGATTTTTATTTTGCCGCGGTTTTTGGTATAATGTCTTCAGCCATGATTAATATTGCAGTTCTCGTTGTCGCCCTGATTGCCGTTGCCGTGGCCGTCTTTTCCGGTCGCGAACTGTTCAAGGCCAGGATACGCCTTGCGGAGTCGGAAGCCAGACTCCGCAACCAGGAGGAATTAAACCTCGCCAAGTCTGCCGAGCTTGCGGCACAGCGCGAATCCCTCAAGGCCGAGTTCTCCAAATTGGCCGCAGATCTTCTGGGCGAACGGCAGAGCGCGCTTAACAAGAGCAACGAGAGTTCCGTAAAGGCGTTGTTCTCGGATCTCAAGATGAAGCTCGACAAGTACGAGAAGGAGGTAGGCGAGTCCGCCAAGAGCAACGCAAGCCTCGGAGTCGAGATGCGCACGCGCATAGACGGTCTGCAGAGGTTCGCGGACGAGGCTCGCGCCTTCACCGCCGCCCTGACCGGGGGAAACAAGATACAGGGCAACAAGGGCGAGGAGATACTCTCCAGCCTGTTCGAGCGCAGCGGATTCGAGAAGGGAACCCACTACGACGTGCAGGTCGGCGAGCGTGACGAAGGGCGTCCCGATGCGTGTGTATACGACATCCGCAACCATTGCGAGATACTTATAGATTCGAAGATGAACATAAAGGACTACATATCCGCATGCGGCCTTCCAGAGGATGCGGCGCACAAGGCCGATAGGGAACGCTACCTGAAAGCACACGCTGCGAGCGTCAGGCGGCAGATAGACGGGTTGGCGGCCAAGGACTACGCAAAGACATTGACCCCTAAGGATGGCTACTCGATACTTCCGCTGGTCGCGATGTTCTGCCCGTTCAATGCCGTGCTGGAGTCGGCTCTTGCGGTGGATCCTGCAATCGTCCAGTATGCATACGAGAGGGGTATCGTGCTTGTGACTCCGCTCACGCTGTGGGGCTACCTGTGGCTGGTGTCCTGGGGGTGGAAGCAGCATGCGGTTGAGCGAAGGTACGACGAGATACAGAGCCTCGGACGCGATGTGGTGAGCGCGATAGATTCCTTGCTGAACGATCTTGAGTCGGTTGGCGAATGTCTCGAAAAGGCAAAGAAGTCTTATGACGGCCTGTACAGACGGGCGACGGAGGATAAGGGGCAGATGTCCGTCAAGCGTGCCGCGACAACGTTGCTGGAATATGGAGTGACGCCCAAGGGCAGGCTCAAACGGCTGGATGCGCGAAGTCCCACTTGCAATTTGCAATGAGTTTAGGTATAATGTCTACGCTATGAAAACATGGTTTGCATTCTGGTACGGCATATTCAAGAACAATCCTATCTTCCGCCTTGTGCTCGGGCTTTGCCCGACGTTGGCGGTGACCACCAGCCTTGAGAACGCGCTTGGCATGGGCATGGCAGCCACATTTGTGCTGATCTGCTCGAACGGGCTCGTCTCGGCGTTGCGCAAGGTCATTCCTGGGGCGGTGCACATACCCTGCTACATTGTGATCATTGCGACGTTTGTCACGGCGATTGATCTGCTGATGCAGGCTTATCTGCCGGATCTTTCGGCGTCGCTCGGCATATTCATTCCGCTTATCGTGGTGAACTGCATAATCCTCGGCCGCGCCGAGGCGTTTGCAAGCAAGAACGGTGTGATCGACTCCCTTGCCGACGGACTCGGCAGCGGAATCGGCTTTACGCTTTCTTTGGCGCTCATCGCCTCCGTCCGCGAAATCGTCGGCGCCGGCACTCTGACCGTATGGGGCGACATTGCGATAAAGGGCATAAACCCCGGCCCCGTCACTCTCGCCGTGCTGCCTGCCGGCGGCTTCATCACGCTTGGCCTCCTGCTTGCCCTTATAAACAGGATAGGGGAATGGAATGCGCGTCGCCATGGCGCCCCCGCTCCGTTGCCCGTGAACCTTGATTGCCGCCATTGCACGATGTGCGGAAACGGGAAATGATCAGATGAAGTGTCCGAAGTGCGGAGTTGACGACGACAAGGTGCTCGATTCGCGCAGTGCGCGCGACGGTGCCGCGATACGCCGCCGTCGCGAGTGCATCGGGTGCGGGTACCGTTTCACGACATACGAGGAGATCGACCGCGACGAGGTTCTCGTCATAAAGCGCGACGGCTCTCGTCAGGCGTTCGACCGCAGCAAGGTCGACAAGGCCATTCGCCACGCATGCGGCAAGCGTCCCGTGAGCGATGAGCAGATAAGGACGATGATCGATCATGTTGTCGCCAACCTTGATGGCGGCGAAGTGCCGGCCGACAAGATAGCCGAACTCGTCATGAGCGAGCTTCACAAGGTTGACGAGGTGGCGTACATAAGGTTTGCCAGCGTCTACCGTCAATTTACCGATGTAGCCCAGTTTCTGTCGGCAATAACGGAGATCGTGCGAAAATGATTGACAAGCCAGACTATCAGCGTCCGCCCGTGCGGGTTGCGCTAATCGGCCTCGGCAGGGCAATGTTCGAGGATCATTATTCGATATTCAAGGCCCATCCTGCGATGTTCAACGTGGTGGCGGCCTGCGATCTCATAAAGGAGCGTCGCGACATGATCGCAGCGGATTTCCCCGCATGCAAGATGTTCCGTCGCTACACCGACCTGCTTGACGAGCGCGACATAGACCTTGTGGATATAGCCACCTGCTCCAAAGACCATGTGGAGCATGCATTGGCCTCCCTTTCGAAGGGATTCTGGACTCTGCTCGAATCGCCTATGGCCCTGACGTTCGAGGACGCTCAGATTCTGCGAGGCGCGGCGGTCAAGGCCAAGAACCGCTTGCTTGTCATGCACAGGGGGCTCTTCGATTCTGACTTCCTTCTGGCGATGCAGGAGATGTCCGATCAGCGTCTTGGCGAGATATACCAGATAAAGGTTCGCCGCGAGGACTATGTCCGCCGCGACGACTGGCAGGCGGTAAAGCGGCTTGGCGGCGGTGCGGCGTACTATGCGATGCCCGATCTGATACTACAGACGTTGAAGCTGCTGCCCATGATTCCGATGCAGATGTGGAGCGAGCTCAAGCGCGTCGCCTCTCTTGGCGACGCCGAGGACTATGTGCGCATAAGCCTCAAGACGCGCGGCCACGTGTCGGCGGAGGTTGAGTTCAACGGCGGCGTTCTTGCGCCTATGCGCGGGCCTTCGTTCGAGATACGAGGCGACCGCGGCGTGTTCACCGTAATGCCGGGCGCGTCCGTCGGCAGGCTCACCATGATAGATCCTTCCTTTGCGTTCCCGCGTCGCCGTTCGTCTGTCAGGACGCCCGGCTTCGAGGATCTGCACGAGGATATTCCGGTGGTCGAGGATTCTGCGACGTTGCCCAAGGGCACCATGCATGGAATCTCCGCGTTCTGGAAGCATGTCTACGATACCGTGCGCACGGCGGCGCCTTTCCCGGTGGCGCTCGAGGACAGCATCGAGGCGGTGAAGTTCTCGCATCTTGTCAAGAAGACTAGCCCGTTCGGCAAATGAGAAGGACAATCCTTAAATGACGCAGAGCCTAGAGGACTATCTGGAGACGATATATCTCATAATCCAGGACGATCGTGTCGCCCAGGTCCGCGACATCGCAAGGGCCTTGGGCGTCAAGATGCCTAGCGTGGTCAAGGCGATACGCGAGCTTATGCGGCTGGAGCTGGCGGAGCATGAGCCATATGGCGGCGTCGACCTTACCGCCAAGGGAAGGCGCGTCGCCAAGAGCATACTTGGCCGCCACACCCTGCTCAGGGAGTTTCTCACTAAGCTTGGCGTCAGCGAGAAGATGGCCGACCGAGACGCTTGTCTCATGGAGCACATCGTCTCGGGGGAGACGCTTGAAAGGATACGCATTTTTACGGAAAAGCACTGAGGTCTCAATATGAAAAGTCAGATAAACATACTAAGGCAGTTGCAGGAGCTCGTACTTACGCGCGACGAGCACCATCAGACCGGCGACGGCAGCCAGATGGACAAGCTCAACGACTCCATCGCCGAGCTCCAGCAGCAGTTGATGCCGCAGGTCAAGGGAATCTACGAACGGCTGTACAAGAAGAACCATGTGGTGATCGCGGCGATGTCGGCGAACGGTTGCTGCGCCGGCTGCGGGATGCAGGTTCCGATCGCCCAGGCCCAGCAGGTCAAGCTGGCGCAGCATCTCGTCACATGCTCTAGCTGCGGCAGGATACTTTTCGCCGCAGACGATGATGCCGCAATGAATGTCGCCGAGAAGGGCGATCGCGACGACATCAAGACGGGCATATCACGGTTCAGCGCCGAATCGCTCATGGTTCCCGATCTTGGCGCTTGTTCTCGCGACGAGGCGATAGCAAGGCTTGCCGCCGTGATGGAGGAAGGCCATTTCATATCGAACGCTGAAAGTCTCGTGACTGCGGCCATCGACCGGGAAGGTGTGCTTTCCACGGCTATGGGCGAAGGCCTGGCGTTTCCCCATGTGCGTGGAGTGGAGGGTGGCGCTCTTACGCTCGCCATGGGAGTGTCCAAGGAGGGCATAGACTGGGACGGCACGAAGGTGAACATGGTGTTCCTTTCCGCGATTCCTGTCGCGGTGTCGGCCTTCTACCTCAGGATGATGGCTGGGCTGGCGCAGTCCTTCAACAAGGCCTCTAACCGCGAAGCCGCATTTTCCGCCACGACTCCGTCCTCGCTTTGGAAGACGCTCGTCAAGGCGACGCGCACCACGATCAAGTAGCCTCTGATGCTTCATTTCCTTTCGATAGCGACGGTTGCGCTCTTTTGTGCGATACCACAGAGCGTGCATCGCCAGTCGCCGTATGTCGGGGCGGTCTCGGCCGACGCGAAGACGGGGCGCGTGCTTTTCCAGGAGAACGCCGATGCAGTGGCGTATCCGGCGAGCGTGACCAAGCTGATGACGCTTCTGCTCGTGCTCGAGGATGTCGAGGCCGGGCGCTACGACCTTTCTGCGCGTGTCGAGGCCACAGAAGATGCGACGCGTCTTAGCGAACCGAGCTGGGTCGATCTTCGCCCGGGCGAGTCAATGACCGTCGACGACCTCCTTACGGCGCTTATGGTAAAGAGCGCGAACGATGCGGCGATCGCCCTTGGCGTCCACTCCGCCGGTTCGTTCGACGCGTTCGTCGAGAGGATGAACCGCCGGGCCGCAGAGCTCGGCATGACGCGCACCCGATACTACAACCCGAACGGGCTGCCTCCTGTCTCGACGACGGCCAACGGAAAGCTCAGGCGCTATCCGTGGAAGGAGTTCAACGTTTCGACCTGCTCCGACCAGCTGAAGCTTGCGCTCGAGCTGGTGAAGCGCCCCCAGGTGTTTGCCTATACCTCCCAGAAGATCGGGTACGTGACCGACGGCCGTGGCCAGCGGCTTCAGTTCGTGAACCACAACAATCTGATGGTCAAGAACAGCAAGAAGGTGTTCAATCCTGACGGCAGCGAGGCTGTGGACGGGCTGAAGACCGGCTACATAGACGCCGGAGGCAGCTCGATAGTGCTCACCGGCAGGCGCGGTGGCTCAAGGGCTGTCGTTGTGGTGCTCGGCTCGGCTTCCGCCAAGGAGCGCGACGAGGCGGCCGGACGCCTTCTGACCGATGCGCTTGACGCGATAAGCTGGTAGCGCGTCACCAACTTAACCCGCAAAGGCACCGCTATATGAAGATAACATTCTACGGCGCAGCGCAGACGACAACCGGTTCGATGCACCTGGTGGAGGCCAACGGAAAGAGGATACTGCTTGATTGCGGACTCTACCAGGGCCACCGCAAGGAGGCCTTCGAGAAGAACCGCAACCTTCCCGTAGATCCGAAGACGATCGACTATGTGATACTTTCCCATGCCCACATCGACCACTCGGGCAACCTGCCGCAGCTCGTCCGACAGGGTTTTCGCGGACGGGTCTTCGCGCGCCAGTCGACCACTGAGCTTTGCGACGTGATGCTGCGCGATTCCTGCTTTCTGCAGAAGCGCGACCTCGAATACATAAACAAGAAGCGCCGCCGCGAAGGCAAGAAGCTCTTCGAGCCGCTCTACGAGGAGAGCGACATAAACGCCCTCATGCAGCTGTTCGAGCCTACCCACATGCACGAACCGCGCGAGATCGCCCGCGGCATAACGCTGGAGTTCTTCAATGCCGGGCACATACTCGGCTCGGCGCTCGTCCAGCTGGACGTCAAAAGCGACCACGGCCACAACCACCGGCTGCTGTTCTCCGGTGACCTGGGCCAGCCGAACCAGCCGATCCTTCGCCACTTCGAGTATCCTGCGGGCGCGGACATACTGCTTGTCGAGTCCACCTACGCCGACAGATACCATCCCTCCGCGGACGACGTGGAGCTGCGCCTCGAACGCCACCTCAAGTACATCGACCGCCACAACGCGAAGCTGCTGATCCCGGCGTTCTCGGTCGGGCGCACCCAGCAGATAATCTGGTACCTCAACCGCCTGCGCGAGCGCGGCAAGGTGCCGCGCGAGGTTAAGGTCTACATAGACTCGCCGCTTTCCCAGAAGGCAACCAGAATCTACGCCAAGCACCGCGAGGTCTACAATGACGAGGCGAAGGCCATGCTGGCCGAGGGCAGGGATCCTCTTGAATATCCCGGAATGATCTTCGTCGGCACCCCCTTGGAATCCATGGCGCTCAACGAGGCTCCGGGGCCGATGATAATAATCGCCGCTAGCGGAATGTGCGAAGGAGGTCGCGTGCTGCACCACCTCAAGCATTGCGCACAGGACGAGGACAACATAATCCTGATCGTCGGCTTCCAGGCCGAGAACACCCTCGGCCGCAGGATCGTCGAAAGGCGCGAGACCATAAAGGTGTTTGGCGAGGAGGTTCCGCTGAGGGCCAAGGTCGACGTCATCAACGCCCTCTCGGCGCATGCCGACAGAGGCGGTCTGACCGAGTGGATCCGCGAGGTGAAGGACAACGTCCGCCACGCTTTTGCCGTCCATGGCGAGCCGGACAAGGTCTCCGCCATGGCTGAGCTGCTCAAGGAGCAGGGAATCCGCAATGTGGTCGCCCCCATGCCGGGCCAGACTTACAGGTTCGAGTAGGACGGTTCGACGATGGTTGCCATAGTTGACTACAAGGCGGGAAACCTCACCAGCGTCCGCAATGCGTTCGCCGCAATCGGCGTCGAGACTGTCGTGACGCGTGATCCGGCGGTGGTCGACCGGGCGGATCGTGTGGTGTTTCCGGGTGTCGGCGCGGCGAGGAGCGCGATGGACAACCTGCGCTCGCTTGGCCTTGCTGATGCCGTCAGGCGGGCTGCGGAGACGAAACCATTTCTCGGGATATGCCTTGGCATGCAGATTCTGTTCGAACATTCCGAGGAGGACGGCGGCGTGGATCTGCTTGGTCTCCTGCCAGGCAGGGTGAGGCGATTCCCGGATGTGGCGGGCTGCAAGGTTCCAGAAATCGGCTGGAACCAGGTCAACTGCGGAACCGACTACTATTTCGTCCACTCCTACTATGCCGAGAAGGGCCCGCATACCGTCGGCACGACCGATTACGCGGGGGTCTCATTCACTAGCGCGGTCCGCAAGGGCGAGCTGGTTGCATACCAGTTCCATCCCGAAAAGTCTGGTCGCGCCGGGCTTCGGCTTCTCAAGGACTGGCTAGATGGCGTCCGTCACGATGAATCGGCTCCTGCCCGACTCGGGGTGTCGTCACTCACCCGCAGGGTCATCCCCTGCCTCGACGTGCGCAACGGACGCGTCACGAAGGGTGTCAAGTTCAAGAACAACATCGATCTCGGAGACCCGGTCGAGATGGCCGTCGCATACTCCGACGGCGGCGCGGACGAACTTGTGTTCTACGACATAACGGCCTCCGCCGAGCGTCGCCCGATCGACATCGGAATGGTCGAGGCCGTGGCGAGATCGGTTCGCATACCTTTCGCCGTCGGCGGCGGCATATCCTGCCTCGCCGACATGGAGCGCGTCATCCTTGCCGGAGCCGAGAAGGTCTCTGTGAACTCGCTCGCGGTGCGCAATCCCCGGATAATCTCCGACGGCGCGGCCGCCTTCGGGCGGCAGTGCATCGTGCTGGGAATGGATCCCGTAAAGAGCGCGAAGTGCCCGTCCGGCTACGAGATAACCACGCGCGGGTTCCGCGAATTCACGGGCATGGACGCCGTCGAGTGGGCGAAGCGCGCCGCCGACCTCGGCGCTGGCGAGATCGTGGTCAATTCCGTGGATGCGGACGGTACGCGCCAGGGCTTCGAGCTTGAGCTTACGCGCATGATAGCCGAAGCCGTCAACGTGCCGGTTGTGGCGAGTGGGGGCGCCGGCGCTCCGGAGCATCTTGTGACCGTGTTCAACGAGGCGAAGGCCGATGCCGCGATCGTCGCGGGCATGATACATTCCGGCGAGTATTCGATATCCGGAATAAAGCAGGTCATGCACGACGCCGGCGTGCCGACCCGCATGAGCTATTGAGCATGGCTGTCTCCCTGGAATACGAGCTGTCGCTTGGAGGCCTCGTCATGGGCATCGACGAAGCCGGGCGCGGCCCTCTTGCCGGCGGCGTCTATGCGGCCGCCGTGTCTGTTCCGCTCGATGTCGCCGTCCGTCTGCTTGAGGGCGAGTGGCGCGAGATTAACGACTCCAAGAAGCTTTCCGAGAAGCGGCGCGAGCACCTGGCCGAGACGATAAAGGCTACGGACGGCTGCACCTGGGCAGTCGCTTCGGCGTCTCCCGCCGAGATCGACAGGCTGAACATACTGAACGCGACATACCTTGCCATGCGGCGTGCGGCGGAGGATGTCGGCGCGAGGTTGGGAGCCGGCGGCATCTCAATTCTTGTGGACGGGAACCCCGCGAAGGGCTTGCCGTATCCCTCGCGCAACATCGTGAAGGGTGACGCGAAGAGCCTGTTCATAGCCGCCGCCTCGATTCTCGCCAAGACGGCCCGCGATGCGGACTGCCAGAGGCTTGATTCCCTGTATCCCGGCTATGGATTCGCCAGGCACAAGGGATACCCGACAAAGGAGCATTTCGCCGCTCTCGCGAAGCTGGGGCCGTGCCCCGAGCATCGCATGAGCTTTGGACCGGTTGCGCAGATGGAGTTGCCGCTATGAGAACAAAGGTCATGGGCATCGTGAACGTAACGCCAGACTCGTTTTCGGACGGCGGTCTTTTCTACCGTCCCGAACAGGCCTTGGCGCGGGCGATGAACATGGTCGGCGAAGGCGCGGACATCATCGACCTCGGCGGAGAATCGACGCGTCCCGGGGCGACGCCCCTCGGCTGGCGGGAGGAGTGGTCGCGCCTAGAGCCGGTTCTTTCCGCGCTGGCCGGGCGGACGGACGTCCCCATATCCGTCGACACCTACCATCCCGAGACGGCCGAACGCGCCGTCGCGTCAGGCGCCGCCATAGTGAACTGCGTATACTCCGAACCCATTGCGCGTATGGCGGAGATCTGCGCATCCGGCGGCGCCGAACTTGTCATGCCGGCGTCGTGTGCGGACGAAATCGCCCGAAGGTTTCCTTCGCTGGGCGTGTACCTCGACCCTATGATCGGCTTCGGCACCACCCGCGATGACGATCTCGCGCTTCTGCGTTCGATTGGCGAGCTCGCCAAAAGGGGACGTGTCCTCGTCGGCGCGAGCCGCAAGCGCATAGTCAAGAAGCTTACGGGCGAAAAGCTGACGGGCAAGAACCTCGGCGGCAATCTCGGCATCGCGGCCTGGTGCGCCCTGAATGGAGCGCACGTCGTGAGAGTCCACGACGTGCGGGAGACGGTTCAGGCCATGCGCGTCATATCGGCGCTCATGGATGCCTGATAGCCGTCATGCGTGCCTCAGCACCAGTATTCCGTTGTGTCCGCCAAAGCCGAGCGAGCTTGAAAGCGCAACGCGGATGTCGCGCTTGACTCCGACGTTCGGAGTGTAGTTGAGGTCGAGCGGAACCTCTCCCTTTTCGGCGTCCACCTCTAGGTCGGGCGTGGTGTAGTTGATCGTCGGCGGCACGAAGCCCTCGTATATCGCAAGCGCGGTGATGGCCGCCTCAAGCGCGCCTGTTCCGCCGAGAAGATGTCCGTGCATCGACTTCGTGGACGAGATGTTTATCGTCTTTGCGCCCTCTTCGCCGAAGACGCGCTTGAAGGCCTTTGTCTCCATCTGGTCGTTTAAGTGCGTCGAGGTTCCGTGGGCGTTGATGTAGTCCACCGTCGATAGGTCGGTCACCCCGGCGTCCTTGAGCGCAACCTCGATCGCCTTTACCGCGCCGTCGCCGGACGGGTCTGGGGCCGTGATGTGGTATGCATCTGAGGATGCGCCGTATCCCGCAAGCTCGCAGTAGATTCTGGCTCCGCGCGCCTTCGCGTGGGACTCCTTCTCGAGAATCAGGACGGCCGCACCCTCGCCCATGACGAATCCGTCGCGGTCCTTGTCGAACGGACGGGAAGCCGTGGGCGCCTTGTCCTCGTCGTTGAAGTGCGTCGAGAGGGCCTTCATCTTCATGAAGCCGCCTATCGTGAACTCCAGTATGGCGGCCTCCGTTCCGCCGGCGATCATCACGTCGGCGCGCCCTGCGCGTATCATGTCGAGCGAGAAGCCTATCGCGTCCGTCGAGCTGGCGCACGCAGTGCAGACGACCTGCGCCGGACCCTTCGCGCCGATGGTGATCGAGACGTTGCCCGCGGCTTCGTTGGGTATCAGCTCTGGAATCGCGAGCGGCGAAAGGCGCTCTGGCCCGCGCTCGAAGAGGATCTTGTAGTTTTCGCCGGACACCTCGAAAGAGCCGTTGCCGTTGCCGATCATTGTGCCTACGCGGTCCATGTCGGGCTTGTTCTCGTCGGTGTAGCCTGCGTCTCGCCAGGCCTCGACCGCCGCCGCGACCGCATACTGCGAGAAGAGCGCCATGTGCCGCGCCTCGCGCTTGTCCAGAAGCCCGCCGCCGATGGCGTACTCTTCAAACCCCTTGACCTCGCCCGCGACCTGGCATGTCAGGCGCGACGGATCGAACTTCGTGATTCGCGTTATGCCGGGTCTGCCGGACTTTATCGACTCCCACGCGGCGGCCTTTCCGTTGCCGTTCGCGCAGATCATCCCGATGCCTGTTACGACCACCTTTTCCATGTTCGTTCGCCTTTCGCTTTGTGTCAGAGTTCCGGCCATGTGCAGTATGTGCCGGCATACGTGAGGCCTGCGCCGAAGCCGACCATCACTATCTTCATTCCGTCCTTGAGCTCTCCGGCCTTGACCGCCTGGTCGAGCGAGATCGGAATCGAGGCGGCGGACGTGTTGGCCGTCGTCTCGAGGTTGAGCCAGAACTTTTCGAGCGGCAGCTTCATGCGGCGGGCGACGGCCTCGATTATGCGTCCGTTCGCCTGGTGCGCGAACACGCGGTCGAGCGCCTCCGGCGAGGTGCCGAGCTTTTCGCACAGGTCGCGCGCCACCTTCGATAGCGTGCGCACCGCGAAAGCGAACACGTCATGGCCCATGAGCGTCATGACCGGCGCCTCTACCGTCTCGCGCGGAAGGGGAATGCCGGTCGTCTCGTCGAACGCCAGCGGCTCGCGGCAGCCGCCGGAGCGCGAAATGAAGTGGGCCCCGAGTCCGTCAGCGCCAAGTATGGTGTGCGCTGACGTCTTCGCGCTCGCCTCGCCGGGCTTGTCGTCGCACCCGAGCACAACGGCCCCCGCGCCGTCGCCGAACAGTATGCAGCTCGAACGGTCGCTCCAGTCCAGCACGCGGGTGAGCGTCTCGGCGCCGATTACGAGCGCCTTCTTGTCGGGATAGAAGTTCACGAATCCGCGCGCCTGCTCCAGCGCGTACACGAAACCTGCGCAGGCCGCCTGAAGGTCGAACGCGCCGGCGTTCTTGCACCCTAGAAGCCCCTGCACGATGCAGGCTGTCGAAGGATAAGGATTGTAGTCGGGCGTCGAGGTCGCCATCACTATGAGGCCGATCTCGTCCGGCGACACCTTCGCCGCCTCCATCGCCGCGCGTGCAGCTTCGGCGGCCATGGTCGAGGTGGACTCGTTTTCGCCGGCGACATGGCGCGAATGGATGCCGGTGTGCGAGTATATCCACTCGTCCGTGGTTTCGAGCTTCTTCGCGACATCGTCGTTGGTCACGACCTTGGGAGGCAGATAGCTGCCGGTTCCGAGTATCCGTATGCTCATGTCTTTGTTCCTTCGCTGTGGAAATGGGTCAATGAACGTATTTTACCAAATCGGGCCAAGCATGTGAAGTACGAATTGCGGCGCGGGAATTTGCTATAATACGCACTAACCGCAGAAAGGGGCAGACATGAAACGCAAGAGCGACCAGTTGAGACCGATATCTTTTACGCACGGCTTCACGAAGCACGCCGCAGGAAGCGTGCTCGTCAAGTGGGGCGACACTTGGGTGCTGTGCACGGCCAGCGTGGAGGACAAGGTGCCGCCGTTCCTCAAGGACTCCGGGCGCGGTTGGGTGACTGCGGAGTATTCCATGCTGCCGTCGTCCACCGGCGGCGGACGCAAGGACCGCGACATAAAGAAGCTGAGGCAGGACGCCCGTTCGACGGAGATACAGCGTCTGATAGGGCGCTCCCTGCGTGCCGCAGTGGACATGGAGAAGCTCGGCGAGCGGCAGATAACGATAGACTGCGACGTCCTTCAGGCCGACGGGGGAACGCGGTGCGCGTCGATCACCGGCGGAATGGCCGCGCTGGAGGATGCCGTCGAAAAGCTGCTGGCGGCTGGAGCTATAAAGGAGAATCCGATAGTCCATCGCGTCGCGGCAGTCTCGGTCGGCGTGTGCGACGGAAAGCCGACGCTCGATCTGGACTATGTGCACGACTCGACGGCCGAGGTCGATCTGAACGTGGTGATGACTGATGATGGACGCTATGTGGAGCTTCAGGGTACTGCCGAGCACAAGCCGTTCACGGAGGAATCGCTCGATGCTCTTCGCACCTTGGCGCGCAAGGGGCTCAAGCGCATATTTGCGCTCATGTCACGGCGCTAGTCCGCAGTAGAGTCTGATGCGGAAGAAGGGGTGGCGGAGGTTGGTCCGCCACCCCTTGTCGGTTAGGTGTGGTCCTTGAACGTGACGTCCCTTGTCGAGACGAGTCCGTTCGCGAAGGTCACGACGACCTTGCAGGGCTGGCCCCACCAGTCGCCGTCGGGACGGCTGCTCGTGTTCCTGTCGAAGCGGCCCTCGATGGAG
>Ga0265298_10001256_pt1 | contig 37554 bp, 31 predicted proteins | sample AusTroGonzalo_MG_3_FD_193486 | JGI IMG/M metagenome (GOLD analysis project Ga0265298, IMG submission 193486) | Bovine rumen microbial communities from tropical cattle in Woodstock, Queensland, Australia - Gonzalo_01 | ecosystem: Host-associated > Mammals > Digestive system > Stomach > Rumen ...
AGGTCGTAAGCCTGCTCGGGCGTCATGCCTTTGGCTTTGCGGATTTCAAAGAGGAGGTCGGCGTATTTCTGACGCTCGGGGTTGGTCATCGGGTCGATGATGCGGGCCTTGCCGATGTTTTTCAGACCGAACTCGGCGGTCATTTCCTTGATTTTCTCGGCGGGACCGATGAGGATGATGTCAGCCACGTTGTCGGCCAAAAGTTGGTCGGCGGCTTTCAGGGTGCGAGGCTCGTCGCCTTCGGGGAGCACAATGCGCTGCCTGTTGGCTTGGGCATTGGCAATGATTTCTTGCATTAAGTTCATGTTGAATCGTTTAATTTGTTTATTGTTGAAATGTTTGATTGTTATACTTTGAATCGGGCCCTTCGACAGGCTCAGGCACCCTTGACTTCTTGTAAAGGTGTAGGTCCCTAAGCTTTGAGGTCCCTGAGCCTGTCGAAGGGCCGAAGGGCCGTACATTATTTCGGTTGCAAAGTTAGAAAAACTTTGCCTTGGTTTGCAAATAATGATTTATTTTTGCAGCGCAGAAAGCAAACCATTCATGCCGCAATATCCCGACATATTCTATCGGAATCCGATTTTGGATACATCTCAAGCCGCTGATACAGTGTGTGTTGTGGATAGTTTGTCATACAACAATGTGGTGCCAAGTTTCATCACATCGGGCTTTCACGGCACCCTGACGCCCATGCCACGCATGACATACGATTTGGTGCAAGGCTGGAATTTGGCGGTTTTGGGCCTCATGTTGCTGCTCATTGTGGTGAATAGGCAACTTTTTCCGCGTCAGTTCCGCCAAATCTTGTCCATTTCGGGAGGCGTGGCCCGCACCAATCAAGTGCTGAGGGAATGGAGCCCGACGCGCAGTTTTCTCTGTACCACTTTCACCATCGGCTATGTCGTGCTTTTGGCGCTTTTCGTCCAAAAAAGTTGCGTAATCCTCTCGCGTGATGTGATGCAATACAATACGGTGCAGGTGTTTGGCATCGTTTGTGCCGCCGTGGCGGGTTGGGTGTTGCTGCGTTATTTCGCCCTTTATTTGGTGAATTGGCTTTTTGACGCGCGAGATACCGTCGACAGGCAGATGACCGTGCAGTTTTCGGTGTCCATCCTCACCCTCATCGCCATGATTCCAATGTTGTTGCTTTTGCTCTATAATCCAACGTCCCTTTTTGTTTGGGTTGGCATTGGAATATTGGGCGTGGCGGCCATCATGCGTTTCGTCATCGGGATGATTGAAACAAGAGTTTCTACAAAATTGCCTGCGTTTTATATTTTTTTGTATTTTTGCGCCCTCGAAATCGCACCCATCGCGACGCTCGTGACGGCAAGTTTGCGTTACTTCAGTCATAGCACTGTGTTATAACGGGTTATAAGCTTTGGAGGCGGTGATTTTAAGCTATTTGACACACTTTAAACGAAAAGAAAAAGATGAAGATTAAGTCAATTTTGGTGTCTCAGCCCAAGCCTGCTGACATCACGAAGACGCCCTTCGCCGACATGAAGAAGAAATATGGAGTCGACTTCACTTTTGAGAAATTTATCAAGCTTGATGACGTTACCGCAAGCGAACTCCGTCAGGAACACATCAAGCTCCCCGAATATACAGGTATCATCCTCACCAGCCGCAATGCCATCGACCATTTCTTCCGCGTCGCCAAGGAAATGCGCTACAACGTGCCCGAGACTTTGAAGTATTTCTGCATCAACGAGTCGACCGCCTACTATCTGCAACGCTATGTGCAATACCGCAAGCGCAAGGTGTTCTACGGCAACCAGACTTTGAATGACTTAATCGACATCATGAAGAAGCACAAGGATGAGAAATACCTCTACTGCTGCTCCGACATCAGTTCCGACTCGACCATCGACCTGCTGACCGCCGCGAAACTGAATTTCACCAAGGCGGTGATGTTCCGCACCGTGCCCGCCGACCTGAAGGATGTGGTGAAAATCGAGAACTATGACATGTTGGTTTTCTTCAGCCCCATGGGCATCCAGTCGCTGAAGGCGAACTTCCCCGACTTCAAGCAGGAGAACGTAGCCATCGGCGGCTTCGGCGACGCCACTTGTCAGGCCATCGTCGATGCGGGCTTCGAGCTTAATTTCCGCGCGCCCACCCAAACCGCGCCTTCGATGACGATGGCCATCGAGGAGTTTCTGGCCGCCGAGAACAAGAAGAACAAGAAAAAGTAAATCCGCTGTCTTCCAAAGCCTTACAACCTATTATGGGACAGCAGAGTCTCCCGAAATACGAGCGTATCTGCAAGGAAAACGACACTAAGGCGCTTTTCGACAAAGGCAAAGGCTTCTCGGCCTACCCTTTTCGCGTCATAGTTTTGTTTCGGCACGACGATAGCTGCCCTCCCACCTGCCGCCTGCTGATTTCCGTCTCCAAGAAACGTTTCCATCATGCCTTCAAGCGCAACCGCGTGAAGCGGCTGATGCGCGAGTCGTGGCGGAAAAACAAGGCCGAACTCTACGAAATCTGCCAAAGGGATAATATTTCGGTTGATGTGGCGTTAGTGTATACGGCTACCGTCATCCACTCGTATGAGGAGATGTTCAAGAAGACGAGGAAAGCCGTCCATGAGATTGTTGAAAAGTATGAATCGCATCGCCCGACTGCCCGCTAAGTTCCTGATACTGTTGATTAGGCTCTATCAGGTTACATTGTCGCCTTATTTGGGGAAGAGTTGCCGCTATGTGCCCACCTGCTCCAACTACGGCATCGAGGCCATCGGGAAATACGGCTTCTTCAAGGGCGGCTGGCTCACCTTCAAGCGCATCCTCTCTTGCAACCCATGGGGCGGCAGCGGTTACGACCCAGTACCTTAGCCCGCCCTGAAAGGGCGAAACTCCATTAACCCGACGCAAGCGCAGCGCAGCGTCGGGCCTAACGAACAAACAACAAGCAAAATGAAAAGAATAACCACCCTAATCCTCACCCTGAGCCTCTCCGTGAGCCTCATCGCCCAAGAGAAGCAGAACAATTTCGAAATCGCCAAGAGCTTAGACATCTACAACAGCCTCCTCCGCGAGCTGAACCTGAACTATGTAGACGAAATCAATCCGGGCGAACTCAATGAGGCGGCCATCAAGGCCATGCTCGACGGCCTCGACCCCTACACGGTCTTCATCCCCGAATCCGACATTGAAAATGCCAAGTTCATGACCACGGGCGAATATGGCGGCATCGGCGCCCTCATCCAGTATGACGGCGAGTACACCCGCATCTCCGAGCCTTACGAGGGCTGGCCCGCACAGAAGGCCGGACTCATCGCCGGCGACTGCATCCTCGAAGTGAGCGGCGTGGACTGCGCGAAGAAGAACACACAGCAGGTCAGCGAGTTGCTGAAAGGACAGCCGGGCACTGAGGTCAAACTGAAACTCAAACGTTACGGCGAGGAGAAACCCATCGAAAAGACCTTGAAACGTGAAAAGGTGAAAATCGACAACATACCTTATTATAAGGTGTTCGACAACGGCGTGGCCTACCTCTCGCTGAGCGGCTTCACCCGCGATGCAGGCAAGGAGGTGAAGGACAAACTTTTGGAAATGAGGAAAAACCGTGAGTTGAAAGGCTTCATCATCGACTTGCGCGGCAATGGCGGCGGCTTGATGAACGAAGCCGTCGACATCGTCAACTTGTTCATTCCCAAGGGGAAACCTGTGGTTTCGATGCGCGGCAAGGCGGCAACGGCCAACAGTATGCACCCCACCACGAACGACCCTGTCGACCTTGAGATTCCTTTGGCCGTTCTCGTCGATGGCAACAGCGCCTCGGCCAGTGAGATTGTGGCGGGTGCCTTGCAGGACTACGACCGCGCCGTCATCATTGGGCAAAGGACTTTCGGCAAGGGCTTGGTGCAGAACATCTTACCGTTGAGTTACAACACGCAGATGAAGGTCACGGTGGCGCATTACTACATTCCCAGCGGGCGTTGCATTCAGGAAATCGACTATTCGCACAAGAAAGACACCACGCAGACGAAAAACGACACCCTCGGCAAGGCCTTCCAAACCATGGGCGGACGCACCGTCTACGAAGGTCACGGCATCATGCCCGATGTGAAGGTGAAGCGTGACCCTTACGCCACGGTGACGGCTTACCTCTATGCCAAAAACTTCATCTTCGACTACGCCAACAAGTACTACAGCGAGCACAAAAGCATCGACTCAGCCGACCGCTTCCAAATCGACGAAGCCACCTATCAGGATTTCATGAAGTTCGTGAAAGACAAGGACTTCAGCTATACCACCGAGAGCGAGAAAGCCATCGGGAAACTGAAGAAAGTGGCCAAGGAGGAAGGCTATTTGGACAAGATTCAGCCACAAATTGACCTGTTGGAGAAGAATTTCGCCGCCGAGAAAGAAAACGACCTGCTCAGCAACCGAAAGGATATCGAGGAGCTGTTGCGCTCTGAGATTGTAAGCCGCTATTATTACCAAAAAGGCCGCATCATCGCCTCGCTGAAGGACGACCCCGACTTGACGCGCGCCTTCGAAATCTTGCTCAACACCAACGGCAAGGACGAGTACCACAGCATCTTGAGCGGCAAGTGATGACCTCGCAGGCCTCCATACGACCCTATCTGAACCAAGCCTACCTTTTGGGCCTGTTGATGATGGCGGTAGGCCTCACCCTTTCGCCCTTCCTGATGGGCATGTCGCAGTTTTGGCTGGTCCTCGTTTGGCTTGTGGATGCCTTTGCGGTCGGGGGGATTAAAACCAAACTCTCCCGCTTTTGGCAAAACAAGCCTGCCGTCTTTCTCGCACTGTTTTATTTGATGCACGTCATCGGTCTCTTGTGGACTTCCGATTTCCAGTATGCCCTGAAAGACCTCCGTGTCAAGTTGCCGATTTTGGTGCTGCCGTTCATCCTGTCGAGCATGGAGCCTTTGGACCGCAAGCGTTTCGACTTGGTGATGCTTGTTTATGTGCTCTCGGTGTTTGTGGCCACGCTGTTCAGTTTTTCAACTTACTTGAAGCATGATTATGAGGATGTTAGGGAGATTTCCCGTTTCATCAGCCATATCCGCTTCTGCCTCAATATGGTCTTCTGCATAGCCATTATCGGCTATTATTTCGTTGAAGTTAGGCCCCTGAGCATGTCGAAGGGCCGACTTCGGATAGATCAAATGATTCAGTTGGTACTTTTGCTTTGGTTTGCCTACCAAATCTACATCTTCGAGTCGCTGTCGGGTTACGTGATTTTGGTGGCAGTCGTCATAGTTTCAGGCATTTACGCTTTCCTACAATGGAAGAAGGGTAGGGGCTGGCGCATCGCGGTGGCTTCGTTGGCTCTGGTGATTGTTGCCGTCGGCGCGGTGGCCGTCATCAGAGAGGTAAAGCCTTTGCTGAAGGTGAACCCCGTGGACCTCAGCACTTTGGAGAAGAAAACAGCCCTCGGCAACGACTACTGGCACGACACCCTGCACAACCCCGTCGAGGACGGCCAGTTCGTGGGTCTGTACTATTGCCGCAAGGAGCTTCAGGAAGCTTGGCCCCGGCGCAGCGACCTGCCTTTGGACGGCAACACCCTCAACGGCGAGGCTTTGGAACCGACTTTGGCGCGCTACCTCACCTCGAAAGGCCTGCGCAAGGATGCTGAAGGCGTCATGGCCTTGGACGACACCGACATCCGCAATATCGAGCAGGGCGTGGCCAACTACAACAACTGGCGGCATCCCGGCTTACATGCGCGGCTGTCGTCCACTTTGTTCGAGTATAACCTTTACCGCCGTTTCAACAACCCCAATGGCGGCTCGCTCTCGCAGCGCATCGAGTTCACGCGGGCATCGTTGCACCTCATCAAACGGCATCCTTGGTTCGGGGTGGGCACGGGCGACGTGCCGCAGGCGTTCGCGCAGGCATACGATGACATCCAGTCGCCGCTGAAGGAAGAGTTCCGTTTCCGCGCCCACAACCAGTATTTGGCCATTGCGGTGGCCTTCGGCCTCGTGGGCTTGGCGTTTTTCCTGTTCGTGTTGCTTTATCCTTGGTTATCGTCGCGGAAGAACCACACCTATCTGTACATGGCTTTCCTCTGCATCATGCTCCTCTCAATGTTCCCGGAGGACACCCTTGAAACCCAAGCCGGTGTCTCGCTGTTCGCATTCTTTTGGGTTTTGCTGCCCCATAAATTTGTAGAGACGCATTGAATGCGTCCCTACAAATTGGTCGTAGTGGAAAAAAAATCCACAAGAAAAATGCACTGTTTTGCAGGTTTTTCCCCGCCATCTCGAAAAAAAAACCTATTTTTGCAGGTTGAAATATACTATATACGCGTATTGCCTAATGGCCCCAACTATGCACACCTTATTAATTAATATCTAACAACTAAAACGAACGAACAATAGAAAATACTCAGTATCAAATAATTACAATCAACTTAAATATCAACCTCAAAATTAAATCAGTATGAAAAATAATCACTTGCTGTTGAGGCTGTTCATTGCCTTCTTTGTGCTTTGGGTGGCTTGACAGGAGTGGATGGGATATAAAAAAAGGAACAAAACAATGAGCGAAGCAACATTGACAAGCCTGTTAGAATACCTCTATGGTGCCCTCACGCCAAGCAACCAACGCTGGGTGGCAGAGCATTTGATAGAACATGCCGAAGTGGAAGAAGGAGAAGTCTTGAAGCCCTACACCGTTGAGGAGCTTTTGGAAAGGGCCGAAAAAGGGCGGCAAGAGATTGCACGCGGAAACTATGTGACAAGCGAGGACCTTTTCCGAGACCTATTTGCGGAATACGGGCTTGACCCCAGCGATATGGAAGAGATAGATAGACAAGTGGAAGAAACCAAATTGCAATACGCAGAAGCAATATGAGAATAGTTTGGTATCCCGAAGCGGCAAAAAGACTCCGTCAAGTCGTCAGTTATATACAAACCGAATATGGTTCGAAAAGCTGCGCTAAGTTCCTCAAAGAAGCCTATCGTACGGAAAGACTTCTTGCGAGAAATCCGTGTTTGGGACCTGTAGAGCCGTTTCTTGCAGATGCGCCAGTTCAATACAGAAGTGTCGTTGTGAACCGCTTGAACAAGATTGTCTACTGGATTAACGGGGATGCAATAGAGATCGTGGATTTCTGGGACACCCGCCGCGAACCCCAAAAACAAGCGCAACAAACGATAGATTCCTTGAAATCCTGAAACCTCAAATAGAATAACAATCAATACAATAAACAATTTCAAATTACAATCAAATTAATTATTAACCTCAAAATTAAATCATTATGAAAAGTAAACACTTACTTTTGACGCTGCTCCTCGCACTATTCGTGCCGTGGGCAGCAATGGCACAGCAGACAGAAACGTTTACTGTGTATGCAGACCAAACGGGAACGAACAGTTACATCCCGATTTATGGAACTTGGGCTGATGCAAACCAGCAGTCCGAGTTTATCATTCCCGCAGCAGACCTCGCTGATATTGCTTGCGGAACCATCTCCGAATTGACGTTCCATCTTAGTAGCAAAGCTAACAAGGTATGGAACGGAACCGCTCAAATCTACCTCAAAGAAGTTAATGAGACCACATTCGAAGCTCCTTTAGCATATTATGGAACCGAGGGTGCCACAATAGTCTATGAAGGAGGTTTGGATGCTTACACTTCTACCGAAATGGTAGTGCCTTTTACCCAAGACGTCACTTACACCTATGGTGGCGGAAACCTCTTGGTAGGCCTTATCTGGACCACTGGCGGTAATTATGGCGGAGCTTCTTTCTATGGCAAGAGTGCCACAGGTGCAAGTATCTCCCATTACGGTTCAAACAGTCCCTCAGCGAAGAATTTCATCCCCAGAGTGACCTTCACCTACACGCCCAGCCCGTATGCGCCTCCAGCGAGCATCAGCTACACGAACAACGAACCTGGCAACATCACCGTGAGCTGGACCGCACCCAACACCACCGAGACCGTCACCGGCTATAAGTACCGTTACAAGAAGACGGCCGTGACCGATTGGGATGGTTGGTACACTTTGGGTGCCTCAACCACTTCAGGAACCCTCGCCGGTTTGGACTATAGCACCGAATATGAGTTTGAGGTGAAAGCCGTCTACGGTGAGAACGAAAGCTGCTCAGCTAAAAAGGTGACTTTCACTACCTTGAGCGACTGCATGACTCCTGAGAACCTCACCATCACAGATGTTACCGACAACTCCGCCACCTTTGAGTGGACCGAAGGCTTCGGTGCCGGACAATGGGTGTTCGGTTACAAGAAAACCACTGACGAAGAATACACCACCATGGCTGTGGCCGCTGCCGACCTGCCGCTGACACTGGATGTGTTCGAAGGAAACACCAGATACGATGTGAAGGTTTATCCCGTGTGCGATGAAACCAAGATCCTCACCGACAACTTCAAGACCCAGTGCGGCGTTACCACTGTTACTGCCAGCGATCCTTATTCAGAAGACTTTACTGATTACACCACCGGTGTTTCTACAAGTACGACCGCTCCATCGGATTACCCCAACCACACGCTGCCCGACTGCTGGGATTTCGTGAACATGAGTGAAACCACCGGCTCTTATCCGCAGGCGTTCATTACCTCATATAGTAGTTATGCTGCCTCAACAGGCAACTACTTGTTCTTCAAATCGAGCAGCACGACTCCGCTGTATGCTATCCTGCCTCTTTTCGATCAGCCCATTTCCAACTTGGTGCTTTCCTTCGCCTATCGCAACGAAGGTACTAGTACAAGTAACGGCACCTTATATGTCGGCTACATGAACGGCAACGATTTCGTGTCTGTCTACACATGCCCAAAAACCACTGCGAAAACCACTGTGGAAGAAATCGAGTTTACGAGTGCACCGGCGGGCAGCAGAATCGCGTTCAAATATATGGGTGGAACTAACAACAACTATTATATGAGCATTGATGACGTTGTTGTGGATATTGCCCCTCTTTGCAGCAGACCTGGCACTCCTGTGGCGAGCAACGTGACCAACCACTCGGCCACCCTCACTTGGACGGCTTCCGAAGGCCAAACCGCTTGGCAGATTGCCTACAAGGCTGGTGAAAACTTCGACCCGACAGATGCAGAAGCCTTGGCCACTGCTACGGTGATGGATGTGGAAGCCAATCCTTATACCTTCGTCAAGACCCTTGACGCCAACACCACTTATTATATGTATGTGCGCGGCAACTGCGGCACCGACGGCTACAGCCAATGGAGCAAGACCGTTTGCAGCTTCACCACAATGGTTGCTGCTCCCGCTCCGACAAACCTCACTGTCACCAACGTTAGCGCCTTTACCGCTGATGTGTATTGGAACGCCGGCGGCGGCGACAACGAAACCAGTTGGGAGATTTTCTACACCGACGACGCAACGTTTGACATGGCCAACTACACGGGAGGTGCCATTGACGTGACCACCCTGCCCACTGCCGAGAATCCTTATCCGCTGGAAGGCCTGACGGAAGAGACTCCTTATCGTCTCTGGGTGCGTGGTAACAACGGCACTGACGGCAATAGCGCTTGGGTTGGTCCTAGGAGCTTCACCACCGACGAGGCCTGCCCGATGCCTACGCTCAACGCAGCCACCAACATCACCCAAACCGGCGCCAACATCAGTTGGAACGCATCCCCGGATGTGGAAAGCTACACCCTGCAATACAGAGAAGCCGCCTATGTTGAAGGTCTTGACGAAGGATTCGATTCTTGGCCGACCGACTGGACACGCTATACCGGTGAATTGAACAACGACGGCACCGCCACCTTGACCAGCAGCACCTCTGCATTTAGCTTAGGAACCAATTGCGGCGTGTTTGACTCGCATGTCTATGTGAACATGTGGAGCACGAAGAACTATTGGCTGGTGACTCCGAGCTTGACGATAGAAAACGGTTATGTCCTGAGCTTTGATATGGCATATACCAAATACAGCTCTGGCTCCGCCAATAACGCTCCTGTGTTAGGATGCACAACCCACAGGTTCGCCGTGTTGATTTCGACCGACAATATGGCCACATGGTCTATCTTGCGTGAATGGAACAACAGCGGTTCTGAATATGTTCTTGACGAGATTGCCCAAGATGGATCCTCTTCTGCCAACATCGACCTTAGCGCTTACGCAGGGGAAGGCATTTATATCGCTTTCTTCGTTCATTCCGAAACCAGTAGCTATGACAACAACTTCCACTTCGACAACGTTGGCGTCGGTGTTTCACATGCTGCCACCGAATGGATGACTGCCAGCGAAGAGGCCGAAACGCCTTACACACTGGTTCCCGAGAACGTTCAACCCAACAAGAAGTATGACGTGCAAGTGAAGCCCAACTGCGGTGAGGAATACAGCGCTTCCATCCCCTTCACCACCAAGAAGGAAAATGAGTTTGTGTTCCTTGGCACCGAAGACGACGATTGGAGCAACGAGGCCAACTGGAGTCCTGAACAACTTCCCACCATCGATGACGATGTGATCATTCGTGCCGATGTCACCATCCCTGCCCTTGAGGATTATGATTGGGCTTACGAGGCCAACAAAGTCACCTTTGAAGGTGGCGCTACCCTCACCATCGCCGATGGCGGCCGCTTGGCTTCCAACAATTCGGTGAACGGTACCATCCAGAAGCACATCAACCATTACGAAGACTATTACGGAAGAGACAACTACTATCTGCTGTCATTGCCTGTGTCAGCCGGTTATTATGGCTATAATCCCTCCAATGCCGGTATGATTACCGATTCAGAATTTGACTTGTATTACTTTGATGAGGCGCAAACCGGTATGGAATGGCGTAGCTATAATCCTGGTGACAATGGCGGTGCTCCTTTCTCTCTCGAGCAGCGTAAGGGTTACCTCTATGCCAATTCCGCCGATGTCGACCTGAGCTTCTCGGGCACATTCATGAGAAGCGACTTGCCGGTCGTTTATAATCTCTCCAATACAGGCACAGGCGAATTTGCCGGTCTCAACCTCGTGGGCAACCCCTTCATCTGCCAAGCCTACCTTACCTACTACGATGCAAATGATGAAGCCTTCCTCGAAGTTGACTATTATGTGTTGGACGGTGACGCAATTGATGTTGTTCCTACAATGGATTATATCAATCCTTGCTCGGGTGCCTTCGTCGTTGCAGATGAAAATATGTATGATGCGGAAGAAGAAGAATATAGAGTGTACTTCTTCTCCGAAATCAATTCTGGCGTGGGCAAGAAGAAAGCCGCCGCTTTGAACATCACCCTCGACAACAATAACCGTAGCGGCAAGCACTTGGATGTGGCTCGCCTCCGCCTCGGTCAAGGCATTGGCTTGAAGAAGTTCATGCTGAACCCGAACGGCAGCAAGATTTACTTCCCGCAAGCCAACGCTGACTACTCTGTGGTCTACACCGAGAACGCCGGCGAAATGCCGCTCAACTTCAAGGCCGAAAGCAACGGCACCTATCGCCTGAGCTTCAGCAACGAGAACGTTGAGTTCAACTACCTGCACCTCATCGACAACATGACCGGCGCCGACGTCGACCTGCTTGCCACCCCGAGCTACAGCTTCGAGGCCAACTCGACCGACTATGCTTCCCGCTTCACGATTGTCTTTGCCACCGGTAAGACCGACGACAGCTTCGCCTACTTCAGCAACGGCAGCTTCGTCATCAGCAATGAAGGCAATGCCACCCTGCAGGTGGTTGACGTGATGGGCCGCATCATCAGCAGCGAGACCATCAACGGCAGCGCCAATGTCAGCGTCAACGCCGCCCCCGGTGTCTACATGCTCCGCCTCGTGAACGGCGACAATGTCAAGGTTCAAAAGGTTGTTGTCAAATAAATGGAATCGTAGGGGCGAACCTGCGTGTTCGCCCCCACAAATAAATTGAATCAATAACAATTAAATACATCGACAATATGAAAAAATTAGCATTGACATTAGCCATCGTCCTCGGATTGGGCATGGCATCGTTTGCCGACAACGGCGGTTTGTTTGGCCGTGGCGAAAGCGAAAGTGCGAATAGGGATCAGATGTTCCCCGTTTTGCCTCTGCATAACCAGCCAGGCAACCAACCCGCAACCCCTCTGGGCAGTGGTATTGCAGTTCTCATTGGCTTGGGTGCAGCCTACGCTGTGGCCAAGAAGCGCGAGGACTAATCGAATTGTGTAGTACTATGTGTACGAAGAGGCGCCAACTTGTTGGCGCCTCTTTTTTTTGTGCCGCAAACACCCTGCTTTTCAAGGAAATTTCGTAACTTTGCGCCCTGAAACTAAGTAACCATGAAGACTTTACGCTTTTTCCTTATGATGCTGTTCCATGCTATCGGCATGGGCAGTTTCGCGCAACAAGACTTGGACGCACTCATGCGCAGCCGTGGCGAGTATTACTTCACGCTGAGCCTCAGCCAGCCTGAGGACATTGCCAATCTCAGCCGCCTTTGCTCTGTTGATGGTACAGATGGAAACACTGTCGTGTGTTATGCCAATATCGAGGAATACGAAAAGCTGCTCAGCTTGGGCTACCAGCCCGTACTGCAAACGCCGCCTTCGCTGCGGGCCGGTGTTACCATGTGGGATGGTATAGGAACTTACAATTGGGATGCTTACCTTACCTATGGCCAATACACTAACATGATGGCAGGATTTCCATCAGCCGCTGCCGCGCAAGGCCGCAGCTGCACTTTGCTCGACCTTGGCACCTTGTCGTCGGGACGCAAGATTCTTGGCGTACGCCTCAACAATGGGCAACCCGAAGGCAAGCCGAAGTTCCTTTATTCCTCCACCATGCACGGCGATGAAATCACTGGCATGATCCTCATGCTCCGCCTCATCGATGAGCTGTGCACTAGCACCGACACACAGGTTGCTAACTTGGTGGACAGCCTCGACATCTACATTTTCCCCTGCACCAACCCTGATGGTACCTATTATAGAGACAACAACACCGTCAGTGGCGCGCGCCGCTACAATGGGCACAATAAAGACCTCAACCGTCACTTCCCCGACTTCGTGTACGGCGCCCATCCTGATGGTGCTTCGTCCTACGAGTTGGAAGCCCAATGGATGATGGACCTTGCGCAAGAGAATCTGTTCACCATGGGTGCCAACTATCACGGAGGCGCCGAGGTGGTGAACTATCCTTACGACTGCACCTTCGACTTGTCAGCTGACGATGAATGGTGGCAGTCGGTGGGCCAAGAATATGTCGATGTTTGCAGGGAGGTGTCTTCCTATTACATGGTCAGCGTCACCGATTCTGGCATTACCAATGGAGCGCAGTGGTATGTCATCGCGGGAAGCCGTCAGGACTACATGAACTATTACGCGCAATGCCGCGAACTCACTATCGAGTGCTCAATACCCAAGACCCCAACGGCATCGCGGTTGCCATACTATTGGAACTCCAACCACGCCGCCATGTTGGCCTACATGGGGCAATGCCTGAAGGGCATTCACGGTTTTGTGTATGACGCCGTCACGGGTGAGCCTATTGTGGGTGCCGAAGTTTTCGTGCAGAATCACGACAGTCGCAATTCGCAAGTCACTTCGCACGCCGCCGGCGATTTCCATCGTCCCATCAAGGGCGGCACTTATACGATAGTTGTCAGCAAGGAAGGCTATTTCCCGCAGACCATCGAAGTGACCGTGGCCGACGGGCAGAGATTGGATTTGGACAACATCTATCTTGTTCCTGAGACGCAATCCATAGCCCTCTCAGATGGCTGGATTTGGTGGTCGACCTATTTCAACCTCAACTTGGCCCAACTTGAGGAAGCCTTGGGCGGCAATGCCCTGCATATCGTCTCACAAAACAGCAGCGTGAGCTATTTGCCCGGCTACGGCTGGGACGGCAGCCTCACTGAACTCGAACCATCGAAGATGTACATGATAGAAATCAGTACTCCTTGCACTTTGTCCTTGAGTGGGACGCCCGTCAATCTGAGCGAATGCCCCATCAGTTTGAATCCGGGTTACACTTGGATTGGCTACCCGTTGGCACAGTCGATGAGCGTCAATGAGGCCTTGTCAGGTCTCACTCCGTCTGTGGGCGATGTCATCAAGTCGCAGAACGGCATGGCGATGTACACGGGTATTTCTTGGCAGGGCACACTCACCCACCTCGAACCCGGCAAGGGCTATATTTACAAGTCGAACGCCACAACGGACAAAACGTTCTCATTTCCAGCATCGAACTAAAAAAATCAACCAGATTGAAGTACTGAAAAGGAAAAAGTTGTAATTTTGCATAATTCTTTTGTAAACAAATAATTACTTAAAATGAAAAGGAATATTTTACTGATTGTCTTATCATTCTTCATGTTGGGATCAATGAATGCCCAACTGAACCATTGGACTCCTGACGGAGCCACGGGTAATGCCGTTTTGACCGTTTGGGGCGAAGTTACCATTGACGGCGTAGCTCAAACCTCTAATGACATAGAGATCGCCATGTTTTTTGATGGCTCGTGCAGAGATGTCCAAAGAGTAAAAGGTTATTACAACGACAGTTTTTATCGTGTCCAATTGGGAGGTCAGTATGAAGGTGCTGGTCATGTCGTCACGTTCAAATGCTACGACCATGCAAGCGGAACGGAATTCGATGCCTGCCCTTACACTTATACTACGGGAGCTTCTACCATTGTAGTGGGTGGCCCATCAACTCCTATCGAATTGGCATTCACGTCGCCTTCCGCTCCTTCGTATCCGTGGATTCCTGTCCAGTCCCAAAACAATATAGGCATGACAGCTATTGTCCAAGTCAATGGTGCCATCATCACTGATGGAACCAATTGGGAAGTGGGTGCTTTCTGTGGTGACGTTTGTCGCGGACTTGGCAACATGGAGAACGGATGGGTTTCTGGTGGTGGAGGACTTACTTATGAGTATTATTTGATGATGATGCTCTATGGTTCGGAAGGTGATGAGCTTACGTTCTATCTCTATGACAAGGAGGCTGGTGCAGTACATCCTGGCGTTTGTGAGAATACTATCACTTGGTCTGGTATTGAGACTATTGGCGATTTTTGGAATCCAGTCATCCTGAATTTTGTTACTCCTTACATTTTCACAGGTGCCACCAGCACAAGTTGGAACTTGGCCTCCAACTGGGAGGGCAATGAAATTCCGGGCGAAGGCGCGACCGTAATCATTGACGGTATCTGCGAACTTGAGGTCGATGCGAATGTGGCCTCGCTCACCGTGAACGAAGGCAAGAGCATCACGGTGCTTGACGGAAAGACCTTGACCGCCGATGCCATCACCACCACCGATGCTTCACAACTCGTCATCGCCGATGGCGGTCAGTTGTTTGGCAATGTGGAAGGCGTGTTGGCTACCGTGCAAAGAGAGATTGTCGGTTATGGTTCTGATGACAACGTGACTAATGGCTGGAATTTCATTTCTTCTCCTTTGGAGGGAAGCATAGCTCACACCGAGGTGGTCAACCTGACTGACAACCAATATGACCTTTATGCTTTTGACCAAACGGGTGGCGATGATAATTTGGAATGGCGCAACTTCAAGTTGGAAGGCAATGCCTTGACCCTTAATTCAGGCATCGGCTATCTTTATGGCAACAGTAATGACGTGACTCTCAACTTTGCTGGCGAGCTTAATAGCTCGGTCTCTTCGGTCGAGTTGTCCAATGTCAGCGGTTATGTTTTCTCTGGTTGGAACTTGATAGGCAATCCGTTTACCTACAATGTCTATATCGACAAGTCGCACTATGTGATGGAAGAAGGCGTCCTGAATCCGAATCCGGTGATGGCTTCCACAGCCATCGCTCCAAGTACCGGTGTGTTGGTGGTGGGTGACGCGGAAGAGACAGTTGCTTTCAGCCAGACGGCTCCTGATGCGAAAAGTCAAGGCTATCTTCACATGATGTTGTCGCAGCCCGATCGTCGTGGCGCGATGTCAGACCATGCCATCCTGAGCTTCAATCAGGGCGATGAATTGACCAAATTCCATTTCAGCGGCAATGCCATGCTTTGTTTCCCTAAAGAGGGCAAGGACTATGCTATCTTGACGGCTGAGACTTGCGGCGAGGTTCCCGTATGCTTCATGGCCAACGAAAACGGCTCGTATAGGCTTAGCTTCAACACTGAAGATGTTACCTTCGGTTACCTCCATCTCATTGACAACATGACAGGTGCCGATGTCGACTTGCTCGAAACCCCAAGCTATAGCTTCGAGGCCAAGACGACGGACTATGCCAACCGTTTCAAGCTGGTGTTCGCCACGGGTCATGCCGCTGACGACAGTTTCGCTTTCTTGAGCAATGGCGGTTGGATCATCAACAATGATGGCCAAGCCACCTTGCAGGTCGTTGACATGACGGGTCGCGTCCTGAGTAGCGAAAACATCAACGGCTGCTGCGTCAAGAACCTGTCGGTTGCCTCTGGCGTCTATATGCTTCGTCTCATCAATGGCGACAGCGTGAATGTTCAGAAAATTGTGGTGAAATAAGCCATTATACAAAAACGCTTCTGAAAAGGCCGACGACGCAAGTTGTCGGCTTTTTTCGTGGGTTTTGTTGGTTTCATGCTTTTTCACTATCTTTGTGGCGTCAAAACAAAGTGACAAAACTATGATTAGGAAAGAACAGTTCATTTGCCCCTACACCGTTTACGATTCGCCAGAGGAACTCGACCCTCAAGATGCTGAGTTGATGCGTCGTGCACATGAGGCGACCAAAGGTTCTTACGCACCTTATTCGCGGTTCCATGTGGGTGCAGCGGTGCGTTTGGCCAATGGCGAGATTGTGGTAGGCAACAACATCGAGAACGCGGCCTATCCCAGTGGCTTATGCGCCGAGCGTGTGGCGTTGTTTGGAGCGATGGCCAAATATCCGGGTGTGGCCATCGAAGCCTTGGCGTTGACGGCTCATTCCTTGTTGAAGCAGATTGGGGAGCCTGTCGCCCCTTGCGGGTCTTGTCGTCAGGTGATGGTGGAGGTGGAACAGGTATCAAAACATCCTTTGCGCGTACTCAGTCAAGGCGAAACAGGGCCTATCATGGTTTTCGAAGGCGTCGAGTCGCTGATGCCGTTCATCTTTTTGGATAAGTTTCTCTAAGCGAAGGTAAACAGCAGATTTCCAAAGAAATTCCATAGTGTGGAAGCACCCACAGCGAAGACTTTGCTGAGGTAGAAGTTCCATTTCAGTTTGCCGTTGAGCACATACACCGTCAATGTGTCGATACCCAAGCCGACCAAGGCAATGGCGAAATATTTGGCGTACTCTGTCCCGATTTGCGGGTTGCTGCTTTGGAACGTCCAGATGCGGTTGAGGATGTAGTTGGTGGTGGCCGCGCAAACAAAACCTAAAATGTTGCTCAGGTATTTGTTCCACTTGAGCCATTCCTTGCAGACGTAAGTCACGCCGAAATTGACGAACACACCCGAAAAACCCACCACGCCGAATTTCAGGAATTTCAGCAAGAACTCGCGGGTCAGTTCGATTTTCAGGGGCATGAGGTTCATCTCTTTTGCATTTGCGGCGCAAAAATAGGAATAAATCCCTACTTTTGCGCAAAATTTCAACGATGAGCGCAGTAAAAGACATATCCATTGAAGCTTACGATTATCCCTTGCCAGAGGAACGCATTGCCAAATACCCTTTGGCTGAGCGTGATGCCTCAAAACTTTTAGTACTGAAAGACAATAAGATAAACGAATCGCAATTCAAATATGTGGGTGATTTCTTGCCGAAAGACACGCTTTTGGTTTTCAATGAAACCAAGGTGATTCGAGCGCGGCTGCAATTCCACAAGGTGACAGGCTCGCGCATTGAAATTTTTTGTTTGGAGCCGGAAAAAGATTATCAAGTGGCCTTCAGCGCAGTTTCGCCTGTGCGTTGGAAGTGCTTGATAGGCAACGCAAAACGATGGAAAGAGGGGAAACTCTCGATGGAGTTGTCGGTAGGAGGGGAGCCTGTTGTTTTGAGTGCGGAAAGGATTTCCCAAAATGACCAATACGCCGAAATCGAGTTTTCGTGGATGCCTGAAAACCTTTCGTTTGCTTCGGTGTTGGAGGCTGCGGGCGAGATTCCTTTGCCGCCTTATTTGCACCGAGATGCTGAACCTGACGACCGTGACCGTTATCAAACCGTTTTTGCCCGCTATGATGGCTCGGTGGCGGCACCCACGGCGGGACTGCATTTCACTCAGCCGCTTATTGCCGCTTTGCGCGAACAAGGCTTTGATTTTGATGAAGTTACCTTGCACGTTGGGGCGGGCACGTTCCGACCTGTTTCAACGGACACCATCGGCGAACATGCCATGCACTCTGAAACGGTCATTGTGCGCAAGTCACTGATTCAGAATTTGATTGACCATTTGGGGAAGCCGATTGTTCCCGTCGGGACAACCAGCACGCGCACATTGGAAAGCCTTTATTGGCTCGGCGTGATGCTGAAGGAGCAAGGTCTGGATTTGCGTCCCTTGTATGTGGAGCAGTGGTTTCCATATGAAGACCATGCGCCGTTGTCGGCTTCCGAGGCCTTGCAAACGGTGTTGGATTATTTGAACAAACATGGGTTGACCCGTCTTGAGGCCAGCACCGCCTTGATGATTGCGCCTTCGTATAAAATGCGCATTATCACAGGATTGATTACCAATTTCCACCAACCGAAAAGCACTTTGTTGTTGTTGGTTTCGGCACTCATCGGCGAGCGCTGGAAGGAGTGCTATCGCTTCGCCTTAGACAATGGTTTCCGCTTCCTCAGTTACGGCGACAGTTGCCTTTTTTTGCCCTGCTGACGAAAAAAATCGTGTTGTAACCCCATTTTGGAACAATAATTGTAAGAAAATCGAGTTTGTATAATACCAACTAAATTTATCTACAATGAAGAAATCCATTTTGTTCGGTGCCTTGGCCATGTTTGCCATTGGTGCCCTGAGCATTCAGAACGTGAATGCACAAACTCCCGTGAAAGTAAAGAAGGCGGAAACGACTACGGTGAGCGAAAAAGCCGACACGCCCAATGTAACCACTGTGAAGCAAGAGCCTGTGAAACAGAAGAAAGACGATTGCTGCGCTGACAAGAAAGCTTGTGCCGACAAGAAAAAGGGCGACTGCTGCGCCGAAAAGAAGGTGTCGGCTGACCAGAAAAAGTCAGACGGCTGCTGTGCCGAAAAGAAAGTGACGAACGGCGAAAAGCAAGTGAAGGCCGACTGCAAGAAGGACTGCAAGCATGGCGACAAGAAATGCGACGCCAAGAAAAAGGAAACCGCTACTGACAAATAACGTTTCCAATCGCTTGAAAATCAACAAGGAGGTTTCCCCGACGGGAAGCCTCCTTGGTTTTTTGTGTGGCAACGGAGTTTATTTTTTCCGCCCCGAAAGCAGTTCGGCGTAAGTCTTTAAGTGAACTTTTTTCGCTTCCGGCAAGTCAATGGTTTCCAAGGCTTTGAAGGCCTTGCGGTCATAGTCGAGCATCACCTGTTCGGCAGCTTCCTTCACTTTCAGATGGCCGTAGATGGCTTCGACCTCCTCAATTTTTTCTTCCTCGTCGTGGTCGATGCGGAGAGTGAAAAGGTACTCAAGGCGCTTGCGGTCTTTTTCGGAGGCCAATTCCAGAGCTTTCAGATAAAGGTAAGTCTTCTTGTTGTCGGCAATGTCGCCGCCGTGACGCTTGCCGAAGACGGCTGCATCGCTGTAAAGGTCGAGGATGTCGTCCTGCAACTGGAAACTCATCCCGATATTGATGCCAAAGTCGTAAAGGGCATGAATGTCAGCAGGTTTTGCTTCGGCAACGGTGGCTCCCATCTGCAAGGCCGTGGCCAACAGCACAGCGGTTTTCAGACGAATCATCTCCAAATACTCGTTGATGCTCACCGCTTTTTGGGTCTCGAAGTTGAGGTCCATCTGCTGGCCTTCGCAAATCTCGATGGCTACCTTGCCCAACTGTTGCGCAAGTTCGGCGCCTTTTTTCGGCATCAGGGCAAATTGGAAAGCCTTGGCTAACATGGCGTCACCTGAAAGTATGGCGATATTGGAGTTCCATTTTTGGTAAACGGTCTCCTTGCCGCGCCGCAGCGGGGCTTGGTCCATGATGTCGTCGTGGATGAGGGTGAAGTTGTGGAAGGTTTCCAAAGCTAAAGCGGGCCAAAGGGCTTGTTGCTCGTCGCCGCCAAACATGTCGTTGGCCAAGAGGCAGAGCATAGGGCGGAGGCGTTTGCCGCTTTGCAAAATGGTGTAAGCGATGGGTTCGTATAGTTCTTTAGGTTGGCCGTCGAAGTTGGTTTGCTCCATGAATGCGGCGAAATCCTGTTGCAATTGCTTGATTTTTTCCATGATGGTCGATTTTGTGCCCACAAAAGTAAAGATTTTCTTCCGCTCCGTGCAATTTTGGAGCGAAATTTGTAGTTTTTATAGCGCAAAACGGCGTTTCGACAGGCTCAACGACCTTATGTGCCTGAGCCTGTCGAAGGCCCTAAAGTTCCGTGTCAAATAAGAGTAAATCAAAATTATAGCATTATGAAATACCTCCGACTGATTCCCATTTTGTTGCTCGGCGCGATGCTGACCGCTTGCAACACGACCAAGAGACTTTATGAAGCCCAAGAGTATGACCAAGTGATACAACGACTTGTGCCTGACATTTGCGCTGGTGATAAAAACGCCAAACATATTAATATGGTGGCGGCTTCTTATCACAAGGCCAACCAAGCCGACCACGAGCGCATCCAAGCCTTGAAAGCCTCTGGCCAACCTGATGCTTGGCCAGAAATTTACCAACGCTATTGCAGCATGAAAGGCCGTAACGATGCTTTGAAATGTTTCCCGAAAGAGGTCAAAAAGGGCATGAACTATGTGAAACTTGACCTTGATGATGACATGACGGCTGCCCGCAACAAGGCGGAGAACTTTTTGGTGGCGAAAATCGAGCAATTACTTGCCACAGGAACGAAAGAAAATGGGCGAGAAGCAGATAAATACTTTGCTCAACTTATGAAAACCAACAGGGATAATCCTAATATTCCAAGGTATCTAATGAGAACTTCTCTTTGCTTTGGGGATGCAGTGTTTCTTGGCTATGGCAATTCGAGCGATTATCGTTTGTCACCAGAGTTTAAGGCAACAGTGCTCGCTTTTGATGAAGGAGAATTGCCTACATACAATGTGTTTCATACGGAATGGGATAGAAGCCTGTTCTATATGTACACTGTAGCCGCAGTAGTTAAGGAGGTTAATATCTCCCCAGTTAAACTTGATGAGGTGACCTTCAAGGAAACCAATGGCAGCAAAACCGTTGAGGTAACCGACTATTCTCAAAACAAGAGTGTAAAGGTTTCGGGAAATATCATCTGTTTCTGTTCAAGTTGTAGCATTCGTTCGGATGAGGATGAACCATTTTTCTCTGTCCCTTTCGAGGTGACCTCCACCTTCAAGAACGACTACACCACCATCAAGGGCGACCGCGAGGCCTGCTCCGCAGAAACACTTAAACGCCTGAACACCAAGTCTGTGCCCGTGCCGACGGACGAGAGCATGCTGATAGATGCGGCTAAGAAACTGAATGATTTGATTGCGGCGGAATTGAGGAAATGATTATTGTTGTTGCTCGCGCAGCAACCGTTGCTCCACCGAGTCAAGAATGATTTCCAAATCGTCAGGATGCAAGGCGTAATACTTCATGTTTTGCGAGAAGATGCTGTCGTTAATGCCGTAATGTTCAAAGAGTTGGTCGTAATATATCCTTGACAGCTTGACATAATCCACGGGCTTGTGGGGGATTGAATCCTTGTGCTCCCTTTCTTGGTTTTTTTGGCGGTTCAAATCGGCTTCGATGATTTGCACATCGGCAAGGATGGCCATCATCTCCTGCTTGGTGAGGAGTCGGTCGGGCATAAAACCTTTGTCCTCGTGTCCGCAGGCGGACACAAGGACAAAGAACAAAAGGATAATTGATAATCTTTTCATTTTCAATTAGTTGCCAACATCCGACAAAAACTTGATGCGCATCAGGCGGACTTCATCTTCCTCGTACTCGTCCTCGCCGAGTTCCTCAAGGGCTTTTCTCACGTCGTCCGATTCGGCCTCGCGGAAGTAGTCCAAAATGTCCTCGCGATGGTAAACGTCCACATAGTCCTCGATGAAGTAGTTGATATCCAAGTGCGTACCCGATGAAACGATGCTCTCGATTTCAGACAGCAACTCATCGAAACTCAAGCCCTTGCCGTAAGCGATGTCGTCCAACGGAATTTTCTTGTCGATGTTCTGGATGATGCCGATTTTCAAGGCGGAGTTGTTCACCACCGATTTCACAACCATGTCGTTCGGGCGGGTGATTTCGTTCTCCTCCACATATTCCTTGATGAGCTTGATGAACGGCGCGCCAAATTTTTCGGCCTTGCCTGCCCCGACACCCGAAATCTGTATCATTTCCTCCTTGGTGATGGGATATTGGATAGCCATGTCTTCAAGCGAGGGGTCTTGGAAGATGACGAAAGGCGGCAGCCCGTTTTGCTTGGCGATGGTCTTGCGAAGGTCTTTCAGCAGGGCGAAAAGGGTCTTGTCGGCGCCGCCGTCCTTGCTGGCACCCATGGCGGCCATGCTCTCAGGATCGTCGTCGTCGCTGTTTTCGTAGTCGTGGTCCTTGACGAGCATGATGGTGAAGGGCTTCTTGATGAAGTTTTTGCCCTCCTTGGTGATTTTCAAGATGCCGTAGTTCTCGATGTCTTTGGATAACAGCTTGTGTACCAAGGCTTGACGGATGACGGCAGTCCAATATTTCTCATCATGGTCGTCGCCGGCGCCGAAGAATTCATTGTTCTCCTGTTTGGCCGACTTGATGTCGCCAGTGAGTTTGCCGGCCAATAGCTCGGCAATGTGTTTGGTCTTGAAGAGTTGCCTTGTGTCTTCCACGGCTTCAAGGACGAGTTTGAGGTCTTCCTTGCCGTCGAATTTCTCCTTGGGGAAGCGGCAGTTGTCACATGCGCCGCAGTTCTCCTTGTTGTACTCCTCACCGAAATAGTGTAACAGCAATCTATGACGACAAACGGCTGATTCAGCGTAAGTTACTGTTTCATTCAGCAATTCGCGGGCGATTTCTTGTTCGGCTACATTCTTGCCTTTGTTAAACTTCTCCAACTTGTGGATATCTTCATAGTCGTAGAAGGCGATGCAGTTGCCCTCGCCGCCGTCGCGCCCTGCACGACCGGTCTCTTGGTAATAACCTTCGAGGCTCTTGGGGATGTCGTGGTGGATGACGAAACGCACATCAGGCTTGTCGATGCCCATGCCGAAGGCGATGGTGGCCACAATGACGTCGACTTCCTCCATAAGGAACTTGTCCTGATTCTCCTTGCGGGTCTGGCTATCCAAGCCAGCATGGTAGGGCAAGGCCTTGATGCTGTTGACGGCCAAGGTCTCAGCCAGTTCCTCCACTTTCTTGCGGCTCAGGCAGTACACGATGCCCGACTTGCCCGGATTTTGTTTGATGTATTTGATGATGTCCTTGATGACGTCTTTGGTCTTGGGCCTGACTTCATAATAAAGGTTCGGACGGTCAAACGACGACTTGAAGATTTTAGCGTCCATGATTTCCAAGTTCTTCATGATGTCGTTCTGCACCTTGAGGGTGGCGGTGGCCGTCAACGCGATGACGGGAAGGTTGTCGCCGATGGCGTTGATGATGGGGCGCAAGCGGCGATATTCAGGACGGAAGTCGTGGCCCCATTCCGAGATGCAGTGCGCCTCGTCGATGGCGACGAACGAGATTTTCAGACCCCGCAAGAAGTCGACGGTTTCTTCTTTGGTGAGCGACTCGGGCGCGACATACAGTAGCTTGGTCTTGCCGCTCTTCAAGTCTTCCTTCACCTCAAGCAATTCGGCCTTCGAAAGCGATGAGTTCATCACATGGGCGATGCCCAATTCGGTGCCGAAGTTGCGGATCATGTCCACTTGGTTCTTCATGAGGGCAATCAGCGGAGAGACGACGATAGCCGTGCCTTTCGACATGAGTGCAGGCAGTTGGTAACAAAGCGATTTGCCACCGCCTGTGGGCATCAGTACGAAGGTGTTGTTGCCGCCGAGGATACTCTTGATGATTTCTTCTTGGTTGCCTTTGAACTGGTCGAAGCCGAAAACGCTCTTCAGTAGCTTGTGAATCTTTTGGTCGTCTTTTTTAGCCATGAGTTCTTCCTTTTGGTATATTCCAATTTTTTGTGTTATTTTGCAATCTCTTTCAAGAAACTGCGTTTTCACAAGAGACTGGTTCATCCCTAATCACAAAGACAAAGTTATAGTTTTTATATTAATCGGAGCAAGAAAAAAACGAGAAAAAATGAAAAAAAATGAGATAATTCTTGAATCTGTATCTCAAATCATTGAAAATGAAGCTAATGCAATCATGGGATTGAGACACCAAATTGATGGTGATTTTCAAAGAACGGTGGAATTGATTCTTGAGAACAAAGGAAATCTCGTGTTTTCGGGCATCGGGAAGAGTGCCATCATCGCGCAAAAAATCGTGGCGACCATGAATTCGACGGGCACAACGGCGGTTTTCATGCACGCTGCCGACGCCATCCACGGCGATTTGGGCATTGTCCGCGAAGGCGACATTGTGGTCATTTTGTCGAAAAGCGGCGAAACGCCTGAAATCAAGGTGCTGGTGCCACTTATCAAGTTGAGAGGCAACAAAATTGTGGCCATGGTGGGCAACCGTAAGTCTTATTTGGCTTCGCAGGCTGATTTTGTCCTTGACGTGACCGTCGACGAGGAGGCCATCCCGGGTAGCCTTGTCCCTACCAGCAGCACCACGGCGCAGTTGGTGATGGGCGATGCGTTGGCCCTTATATTAATGAGGTGTCGCGGTTTCTCGACCTCCGATTTCGCCAAGTTCCATCCGGGTGGGGCACTTGGCAAGCAGCTTTACCTTCGCGTGAAAGACCTGTATGTCAGGAACGAACGTCCCGAGGTTGGTCCCGATGACAGCCTGACTCGCGTTATTATCGAGATGACCAGCAAACGCTTGGGCGCGACGGTGGTCAGCGAGGGAGAAAAGATTTTGGGCATCATCACCGATGGCGACCTCCGCCGCATGTTGATGAACACCCCCGACATCGAACACGTGAAAGCCGCACAAATCATGACTTCTAATCCGAAAACCATCGAAGAAGATGCGCTTGTGGTGGATGCCTTGCACAAGATGCGGCACAACAGCATCACGCAGTTGCCCGTGGTCCGCGATGGTAAATATTTGGGAATCATTCATTTGCATGACATATTAAAGGAAGGGATTTTCTGATGAAACTGAGTACGCAACATTTAGTCAAGAAATACGGCCAGCGAACGGTGGTCAATGATGTGAATATCGAAGTCGAGCAAGGCGATATTGTCGGTTTGTTGGGTCCGAATGGTGCCGGCAAGACGACCACTTTTTATATGGTGGTGGGGCTTATCAAGCCTTATTCGGGCAAGGTGTATCTTGACGAAGAGGACATTTCCGATTTGCCCATGTACAAACGCGCGCAAAAAGGCATCGGCTATTTGGCTCAGGAGGCTTCGGTGTTCCGCCAGATGACGGTTGAGGACAACATTTATTCCGTCATGCAGTTCAAAAAGGACATGAGTGAGGCCGACCGCCGCAAAAAGTTGGAGGAACTGATTGACGAATTTGGCCTTGATCACGTGCGCAAGAGCAAGGGCATACAATTGTCGGGCGGCGAGCGTCGACGCACCGAGATTGCCCGCGCTTTGGCCGTCAATCCCAATTTCATCCTTCTTGACGAGCCGTTTGCGGGTGTTGACCCCATCGCCGTGGAGGACATCCAGCGCATCATTTTCAAGCTGAAGCGGAAGAACATCGGCGTACTCATCACCGACCACAACGTGCATGAAACCCTCAGCATCACCGACCGCGCCTATCTGCTTTTCGACGGTCAGGTACTGAAAGCCGACACCCCGGAAAACTTAGCCCAAGACGAACACGTCCGCGATGTGTATCTCGGGCATAATTTTGTGTTTCATAAGAAGGAACTTTAATCTTCCATTTTACCGGCAAAGAAAACCGACAGCAAAATGTAAACCATCATGATAAACGGCAGTGCCACAAATCTGAAAATGGCAAAACCGGCCACTGCAATGATGAGGAAAATCCACCTGATTTCATTGCCTTTCCATTGGATTGATTTCATCTTGAACGAGAAAAACCGCAAGTTGCTCACCATCATGAACGAGAATAAGAGCACGATGCCGAGACAGGGCCAAAAGCCCAAGGCACCGTCCTTGAGGTGATGCATCTGACTGAGTGCCAAAGGCAACGAAGCCATGAAAATGGCCATACCCGGAGCGGGAATGCCTCGGAATGAGGTCTTTTGCGTGTCATCAATATTGAACTTGGCCAATCGGATGGCGGAAAACACGGGCAACAAAAAAGCGAGGCAAGGCAACAAGTCGAGCCTAAGTATCGAGACGACCGGATGTGGGGCGTGACACATCAGCCAATACATGATGAAACCCGGCGCTACACCGAAAGAAACCACATCGGAGAGCGAGTCCAAGTCGGCACCGATGGGGGAGTGGGCGCGGAGCATTCGGGCGGCGAAACCGTCCAAGAAATCGAACAGTCCGGCCACAAAAATCATGATGGCCGCCTTGACGGGCATGTTGGCGGCAACGAAAAGTATGGAAAAGCAACCCGAGAGCAGATTGCCACAGGTAATGGCGTTAGGAATGTGTTGTTTGAGGCTCATGATTCGATGTTTTTAATGGCACAAAATTAGGTTATTTTTTTGGAAGTTGTTCATATCGGCATTGAAGAAAACAACTATTTTTGCGGCAAAATTGAAATCGATCCATGCAGCATCAGTTTTATTCTTTAAGGCAAGTCGCGGAAATCGTCAACGGGCAGTTGGTTGGGGAAGGTGCGGAAAGTCAAGTCTGTGACCTTCTGATAGATAGCCGTCAGTTGGTGACCGCCGAGTTGGCCTTGTTTTTTGCCATTGTCAGCGCACGCAACGACGGTCATAAGTATGTCAAGGAATTGTACGAGCGGGGTGGGCGTGCCTTTGTGGTGAGCCGTCTCCCCGAGGAGCCGCTTCCGGAGGCTACGTTTATCCTCGTCAAGGACACTTTGAAGGCCTTGCAGGCTTTGGCGGCATACCACCGTCGGCAGTTCGATATTCCTGTTATCGGCATCACGGGCAGCAACGGGAAAACCATCATGAAAGAATGGCTGTTTCAACTGTTGAGTCCCGAATATAACATCGTCCGCAGCCCGAAAAGCTACAATTCCCAAGTGGGCGTGCCGCTGTCGGTGTGGCAGATGAACGAAAAGAACGAGTTGGCCATTTTTGAGGCGGGCATCTCCGAGCCGGAGGAGATGATGGCCTTGCAGGACATCATTCGTCCGACCATCGGCGTTTTCACCAACATTGGACAGGCGCATGACGAGAACTTCATCAACAGAGAGCAAAAGGCAGGGGAGAAGCTGAACTTGTTCACAAAGGCGGAACAATTGGTGTATTGCATGGACTATTCTGAGATACAGCAGGTTATCATCCGTTCCGACATCGCTTCGAAAGTGAAACTGTTCACTTGGAGCCGCAAGTTTGAGGATGCCGACCTGTTTGTGAATAAGGTGGTAAAGGAAGAGAAACGCACGACTTTGGAATGCACCTACCAAGGAGAACGCTTGTCGTTTGTTATCCCCTTTACTGACGACGCTTCCGTCGAAAACGCCCTCCATTGCATCATGGTTTGCCTGCTGCTGCATCGCGAGCCGAGCCTTATTGCCGAGCGACTTTTAAGCCTGACTTCGGTGGCTATGCGATTGGAAATCAAGGCAGGCGTGAACAACTGCACCATCATCAATGACTACTATAACTCCGACATCAATTCGCTTTCCATCGCCTTGGATGTGATGAAGCAGCAGCATCAGCACAAACGTCATGTGGTGATTTTGTCTGACATCTTGCAGAGCGGACGAAACGAAATGGATTTGTATGCCGAAATCGCCCAACTGCTTAAGAACAAGGATGTTGATATGGTGATTGGCATTGGCGAGGCCATTTCGCGTCATGCCAACCAGTTTGAGATGGAGAGCCATTTCTATCAGAACGTGACCGATTTCCTGACGCATTTCCCCTTCTCGAAGTTCAATAATCAAACCATCCTGCTCAAGGGTGCGCGCGCCTTCGAGTTCGAGCAAATCGGGATGGAGTTGCAGGAGAAGGCACACGAAACGGTTTTGGAAATCAACTTCAACTATTTGGTCAGCAACCTGAACCATTTTCGCGCCAAAATCAAGCCTGAGACCAAACTGATGGTGATGGTGAAGGCTTTCGGCTATGGCAGCGGCAACTTGGAGGTTTCCAATATTTTGCAGTTCCATAATGTTGATTATCTGACGGTTGCCTTCGCCGACGAGGGCGTTGAATTACGCCGCGCGGGCATCAATCTGCCCATCATGGTAATGAGTCCCGAAGTGAACAGCTACGACAACATCATCAAGTATCACCTTGAGCCGGAGGTGTTCAGTTTCCGCAACTTGGAATTCATCGAGAAGGCGATGCAGAACATGGCCCTGCCCGAGGCGCATCCGCTCAACGTTCATATCAAGTTGGACACGGGGATGCACCGTTTGGGTTTCTCCAAGGATGAGTTGCCTGAGCTTATCCGTCGCATCAAAGCCAACCCGATGTTGCATGTGAAAAGTGTATTTTCGCATCTGGCCACTGCCGACAATCCCGCCGAAGATGCGTTCACCCTCAGCCAAATCCATAACTTTGAGGAGGGTAGCCAGATGGTTGTGAATGCTTTCTCGCATAAGGTGTTGCGTCATATTCTCAATACGGCGGGCATCACGCGCTTCCCGCAGTACCAGTTCGACATGGTGCGTTTGGGTATTGGCTTGTATGGTGTACCTACTTGCGAGGCCGACAAGGGTGCTTTGGAGACGGTGGTGTCACTCAAGACGACTATCAACCAAATCAAGCACATTCCACAGGGTGACAGCATCGGCTACAATCGCCGCGGCCATGCCGAGCGCGACATGCGGATTGGCATCGTGCCCATCGGCTATGCCGACGGCTTATCAAGGCTGTTGGGCAACGGCAACGGCAAGTTTTATGTGAATGGCCAGCAGGTACCCGTCATCGGCGACATCTGCATGGACATGTGCATGTTGGATTTGACTGATGTACAAGCCGCCGAAGGCGACACCGTGGTCATCTTCGATGCTGAGCATGACATCGTCGACATCGCCAAGGCCTGCCAAACCATCCCTTACGAAATCATGACGCGCGTCTCGCAGCGCGTGAAGCGGGTGTATTATCAGGAATAAAACAAAGGCGACCCCAAACGGAGTCGCCTTTGATGCTCTAAAATGGTCTTTCTTCCGATTACACCATCAATGCGCCGACAAGGCCCAAGATAGCATAGAACTCGGGAAGAGCGGCGTAAATCAGGGTGTTGGTGAACACATCGTGACCTTGGCTCACACCGACGATACCATTGGCGCAAACCTGTCCCTGACGCATGGCCGAAATCATGCAGACCAAGCCCACGCAGAGGCCCACGCCAAAAATGACGAGACCTAGCGACGGGTCAGCCTTCAGTTTGCTCAGGAGCATGAAAAAGGCCACGAAGCCGTAGATACCCTGAGTGGCCGGCAATGCCGACAGCACCATGAAATTGCCCGATGCCTCGGGACGTTTCTTGAGGCCGCCCTCGGCAGCGTTGCCCGCCGTCGAAGTGCCGATTGAACTTCCGATACCTGCCAAGGCCAACACGAGGCCGAGACCGAGATAACCTAAGATTGTTGCTAACATATTATTAAAGATTTAAAATTTAAGATTCAAAATTCAAGATTCAAAATTCAAGATTTAAGATTTAAGATTGTAAAGGGTTGTACCTGCGGCCTGAGCCTTCGTAACCAGAGTTTTTGAAGAACTCAAGGAAGTTGAGTCGCAGGGGATGCACGAAGGCACCCAAGACGCACATTGCGATGTTGAGCACATGGCCGACGACCACGATGAGGATGAAGAACACCCAATTGACGCCGCCGTCGCCCAAGGCTTGCAAGCCTATGGCATTGAAAGCCTCGCCGAGTTTGGCACCGGCCAAGCCCAAGGCATACAGACGCAGGTAACTCAACACGTCGCCGAGCAAGCCCGTGACGGTATTGTAGGTCTCCCACAAGCCCGAACCGAAGTTAAGCAAGGGATTGCGATGCAAGTCGTTGAGGAAGAAGATGCCCAAGGCAGACAAGCAGCCGATGACGATGATAATCCACTTCGTCAAGGCTTTGTCAATGACACCCAGCAAGGCCAATCCGCCCACGATGATGCCGCCCACAATGAGCAAAGTCCAGCCCCAAGTGCCCAAGGAGTTGGCAAAGCCTTTCACTTTGGTACTCTGGTAGGTTTTGACAATCATGGCGAGGCAGATGTGAACGATACCGACGAGCAATGCTAATACCATCGTGCCGTCGTAGCCGGCAATTTGCGAGGGCAACATGCACTTCTTAATACCTTCGGGGAGCCAGCTCCAAGTGAGCATATCCACCGAGAAGAAGGTATGGAACAGCAAGCCGACCACCGTCGTGGCAATGCCCAAAGTGATGCCCAAAGGCGCAATCTTGCCCAACACTTTCCTCAAGCCGAGGCTCGCCAAGATGAGCACGAGGCCGTAGCCCGCGTCGCCCATGCAGAAGGCGAAGAACAGCATGAAGAAAATGGAGATGAACACCGTCGGGTCGAACTCGTCGTACTTGGGCCGACCGTACATGTCGGTCAGCAACTCGAACATCGAAACGAACTTGTTGTTTTTCAGTTTGATGGGCGGGTTGTCGTCCACTTGGGCCTTGTCGACCAAATAGAACACGTTCTCGTGCTCTAACATATCGTGCAAGGCAGGCTCGTTCTCTTTGGGCGCAAAGCCCTCAAAGACCGTGATATAGTCCTCAGCGGCCTTCTCGCCCGAAGCGTGTGCCAAATGCAGGTCGAGTTTCGACAAAGTCTTGTCCAACTCGGCTTGAATCACGGGTTCGTGCCATTTCAGTTGCGCCAAGCGTTGCTCTTTCTGCTTCACTTGACCCTCCAAATCGGCAATCTGCTGCTCCACGGCGGCATAATCGCTCTGAGGGGCGGGCAGTTCCTTCACGGGGAAGTCAAATTCGTCCGAGTCGGAAACGACCACAAAATAACTGTATCCGCCAACATTGGAAATCTCGCTCAGCGCATACTGCTCCTTCCAAGCAGGGTCGATGGCCTTGGCCTTGTAGAAATGCAACTTCAGGCCGTTCTCCTTGAGTTTCTCGAAACTTGTCTTGTCGAAACGGCCCCAAGGCACCAAATCATCGGCTTCCTTGCGAAGTTGCGGCAACTGCGCCTCGATGGCTTCCTTCTCGCGCACGGTCTGCATTACCTCTACGGCAAAATCGGTCGGCTTCTGACCGGGGTCTTCGGCCTTCTCAACTGTTTTCAAAGTCGAAATTGCCTTGCGGTAAATCTCGGCACGGGTCGACAGTTTCTCGGACTTCTCATCGATGGGTTTCAGCGAACGGGTGATGTCCATCACGCCCACCGTTTGCAACTTCTCCAAGAAGGCATCGGCATCGCCGCTCATGAGGATGAAATCATATTTCGTCATTTCAGTTACCATGTTCTGCCTCCTCTTCTTCTATGTGTTTGTTTTTCACGATTTTCTGCGATGCTTTGTCGAGATTCTCCGCGTCTTCCATGTATCGCTTGATCTTACGTATAGCTTCGTTGTAGCCAGGAATTTGCACCTTCTCGTAAAGGTTGACTTTCTGTGTGGTCTTTTTCCGTTGGTAATCCAAGATGCGGCTCACCTCGGTATAGACCTCTGACTCGATGCCCAACTGCGCCAGATTTTTCAAGATTTGCACACCGTCGGCATACCACATCGGCTTGGTGAAGAGGTTGATGTCCTTCACATCGAAGAGCACCTCCTCCAAGGCCGGCGTAGGCACACCCGCAATCTTGACGGTCTTCAGTTTCACATCGGTCACGGAAATCAGTCCTGGCTCAAATTCATTCCAAAGCCGGGCCATGTACTCATACGACTTGAGTTCGGCCTCTAACTGTGCGACAAGACTTTCCGAACGCTGCTTGGCTTTCTTCACCTCAAGGCGCAGCGCACTCTCCTTGCTCTTCAGCGTGGGCAGGGCACGGGTACGCGTCTTGAGTTGCTTGTTCAACTCGTTCAGCGAAGTCTTGTTATATTGAAATTTGATGGCCATAAAGTCTATGATTTCAAGATTTCAAGATTTCCAGTATTTCTGAATCAATGATTCCTTCAAACCCGTCTCGGCCTTAGTGAAATACTTACCGAACAACTCCCATGCCGTGTCTAGCATCTCGGTAATCGAAATGTTGACATCGATGGCGAGAAGTCGGGTTGCATATTCCTTGGCGTAGTCGAGGCAGCGCAGGTCGTAATCGCTCAGGTCGAAGCCGTTCTCCAACTTGGTCTTGGCGTTGGAGGCATCGGCGTACAAACGAACCGAGGTGTTCATCACCGCGCTGTGGTCCTCGCGGGTCTTCTTGTTCTGCACATGCTGTTTCAGACGTGACAGCGAGCGGAACGGGTCCACAATGACCTTGCCCGAGTCGGGGTCAGCACGGAGGAATAACTGTCCCTCGGTGATGTAACCTGTGTTATCCGGGATGGCGTGGGTAATATCGCCGTCGTTCAAAGTCGTCACTGCAATGATGGTGGTGGAACCGCCCGAAGGAAGTTGCACGGCCTTTTCGTAAATCTTGGCCAAGTCGGAGTAGAGCGAGCCGGGCATGGAGTCCTTGGAAGGAATCTGGTCCATACGGTTACTCACGATACTCAGGGCATCGGCGTAGAGGGTCATGTCGGTAAGCAGCACCAGCACCTTTTCGTTTTTATCCACAGCGAAGTATTCCGCCGCAGTCAAGGCCATGTCGGGAACCAACAGACGCTCGACAGGCGGTTGGTCGGTGGTGTTCACGAAACTGACAATCTTATGCAAGGCACCTGCACTCTCAAACTCGTTCTTGAAAAACAGGTAGTCGTCGTTGGTCAAGCCCATGCCGCCAAGGATAATCTTGTCCACATCGGCACGGAGGGCCACCATACTCATCACCTGGTTATAAGGTTGGTCAGGGTCAGCGAAGAACGGGATCTTCTGTCCCGAAACTAAGGTATTGTTCAAGTCGATGCCTGCGATACCCGTTGGAATCAGCTCCGAAGGCATGCGACGTTTGTATGGGTTCACGGAGGGGCCGCCGATCTGGCGTTTCTCGCCTTCCACGGCCGGACCGCCGTCGATAGGCTCGCCGTATGCATTGAAGAAACGGCCAGCGAGGTCGTCGCTCACATTCAAGGTCGGAGGCTCGCCAAAGAAGGTCACTTCAGCATTGGTCGGGATGTTTTCTGTGCCGCCAAACACCTGCAAAGTGACAGCGTTGTCCTTGATTTTCACCACCTGCGCCAAACGGCCAGCCACAAAGGCCAGTTCATCGTTGGTCACGCCTTGCGCCTCAAGGGTCACGGTGGCCTTGGTGATGGCACTCAGCTTCGTATAGATGCGTTGAAAAGCTTTCTCACTCATGTTTCAGTTCCTCCTTAAGCTGGTTCAAATATTTGTTGAATTGTTCCGACTCGTATTCCGAGTAGTTCATCTGACGGCAGATATTGATCAGGCCCTTGAAATAGGTCATGCACTCCTCGAAGTTGTCGAACTTAAAGCTGCGGTCGCAAATCTCAAGTATCATGTCGAGCATGAACTTCTGACGTTCAAGCGGTGAGCAACCGTCGATAGTGTCGAAAGCGTCTTGCTGAAGAATAACATAGTCGATAAGTTCCGACTTCCAGTATTGCTCGTGGTACGACATCGGCACGCCGTCGTCGCCCAAGATGTTGATTTGCTCGTAGGCGTCCTTACCTTTTCTGATAATATATTTCGTCTTGGTGACCTTATCAACCCAACCCTTCTCAATCTTATTGTCAAGATACTCGATGATTTCGGGATATTCAAGGTATTTAGAATAGGAGTCCACGGGGTCAACGGCGGGGTAACGCTTCTTGTCGGCACGGTTCTGCGAGAGGCCATAGAAGCAACGGGCCGCCTTCTTCGTCGATTCGGTGACGGGTTCCTTCAAGTTACCGCCAGCAGGCGACACCGTTCCAATAAAGGTGATGGAACCTGAGGCGCCGTTGTTGAGTTTCACATAGCCCGCACGCGCGTAGAAGTTGGAGATGATGGCCGACAAGTCCATGGGGAAGCCATCCTGACCGGGCAGCTCCTCCAAACGGTTACTCATCTCACGCAAGGCCTGTGCCCAACGCGAAGTGGAGTCAGCCAGCAACAAGACCTTCATACCCATAGCGCGGTAGTATTCGCCGAGGGTCATGGCCGTATAAACGGAAGCCTCACGGGCCGCGACCGGCATGTTGGAGGTGTTGCAGATGATGATGGTACGCTCCATCAGGCTACGGCCGGTGTGCTTGTCCTTCAGTTCGGGGAACTCGGTGAAAATTTCCACGACCTCATTGGCGCGCTCACCGCATGCCGCCATGATGATGATGTCGGCATCGGCTTGCTCGGCGAGGGCGTGTTGCAGCACGGTCTTACCGCAGCCAAAAGGTCCTGGAATGAAACCCGTGCCGCCTTCCGCGATGGGATTCAACGTGTCGATGGTGCGCACACCCGTTTCCATCACTTTGAAAGGACGCGGCTTTTCGACATAACCGCCCACAGCCACCTTCACAGGCCATTTCTGCATCATCGTCACTTTCACTTCTTCGCCATCGGCGTTGGTCAGTGTTGCGATGGTGTCGGTAATCTTGTATTGTCCGGCAGCAGCGACATTCTTCACGGTGTACGTCCCTTTGAAGTTGAACGGCACCATGATTTTGTGGGGCAGCCAGCCTTCCTTGACTTCGCCTAACCAATCGGCGGCAACGACTTGGTCGCCAGCCTTGGCAATGGGCTTGAAGTCCCAAAATTTCTCTTCGTCCAAGGCCTTGGTGTACTCACCGCGTTTCAGAAACACGCCCGTCATGGTGGCGAGATTGTTCTGCAGGCCGTCGAAGTTGCTCGAAAGCAGACCAGGTCCCAAGGTCACCTCAAGCATGTAACCTTGGAATTCCACCTTGTCACCGATTTGGAGGCCACGGGTGCTCTCAAACACCTGCACGGAGGCTTTATTCCCGTTCACCTTAATGACCTCCGCCATCAATTTGGTACCAGCCAAGTCGATGAAGCAGATTTCATTCTGTGCCACAGGGCCGTCCACCTCCACGGTAACGAGGTTTGCAATGATTCCTGTAACTTTTCCTGTTGTATTCATATATTTAAGTTTCTTTATTTTGCTCTTGTTTGGTTCCGACGGATTTGTAATCCGGCGGAATTGAACCTAGGGATTTCAAATCCCCTTTTTCCTTACGGTCGGATTGCAAATCCGACCGAACTCCAGCTTCGACATGCTCAGGCGCCTTCGTCCTTTTTCTGAGGCAGCAAAGTGCCAGAGATTGTCGTTGCGCTGTCAACGCCATCAAAAGTCCCTCTCACTTCCTTGACCAACTTGTGGAACATTTCCTCGCCCTTCATTGGGTCAAGCTCGGCCCAGCGTTGCACCGTCTTGGCTTTCACCAAAAAAGCGAGGATGGCATTCATATTGAAATAATCCATGCGGGCAATGTCGCTGGCTTTCTCCCATTTCAGCTCGTCCATCTTCTGCTCGCGCTCCACGAAATCGGCGTCGGCGAGGATGTCTTGAATCTGTTTCTCCTCGTCAAAGTCGGCCTCGGGCAATTCCACCAAAAAGTCCTCACTGTTCTTGCCGAGACGCTTGGCCAAGTAGTTCACCTTCATGTTGCGCATACGACCGTCGAAGTCGAAATACTCGCGGATGAAGCGGTTCTTGCTCTCGGCTGCCTTGGCGTAGAAATCGGCACCCAGCGTGTTCTCATCGAAGCCTTCTTCCATGAGTTCAACCAATTGCTGGTCTTTCTCGGAGAGCAGCTCCACAATGGACTCCTTGACAGCGGCATAGTCAAATCCCGTGTTCTCGAAACCCGAAGTCAATTCAGGCAAACCGGCGACGATATAAACGTAGTTATCCATCAGCCGAAGAGGATTTTCTTGGTGGCGGGACGCAAGTAGTTGGCAATGAGTTGGGTGAACTCCTCGTCGGTGAACTGGAGCATGTAGCCGCCTTCCTTGGGCGAAATCTTGAAACCGCCGTTCATCTTCTTGGAATAATCGACCTTTACCTCGCCCTTGAATTGGTTGGCGATTTCATTTTTCATGAAAGGCTCCAACTCCTTTTTCAGTGTTTCGGGTAGGATGAGGCTCAAGTCAACGGGTGAGGCGTTCTGTGGGTTGAAAGCCTTCACTACGTTGGTAATCAGTTCCTTGACGAAAGCCGCATTGCCCATGTTGGCTTTCACGCCTTCGGCAGCGGCCTTGGTCACCACCATTTTTTCGATTTCCTGTTTTGTCACGGCAATGCTTTGGGTGGCGGCCATTTTTAGGTCGGCATTCACCTTGGTTTTCGTCTCCTCGGCCTCTTTGTTGGCTTGGGCGACGATGCGTTCAGCTTCGGTCTTGGCATAGGCGATGATGCGGTCTGCTTCGGCCTGAGCTCTCTGCACCAGTTCCTCACCGTCGTGCTTTCCTTTCGACAAGCCTTCGTTATAGAGCCTGTCGGTCAATTCTTGCAGTTTATCTTGCATATATCTTTCGTTTTGTTGATTGCTATGAATTTGGGGGCAAAATTAGGAAATCCAAAACACAAAAAGAAGAGAAAACGGAAAAATCTTTTTTGGCCTTCAGAAAGACGCGTTGAAACACGTTTTAAGATAGCTCACAATCCTTTCGTCGGACTTTTTTTCCCATTTTTTTTGAAATCCGTACGAACGGAAAATAATAATTGATAAATTTGCAGCTTATTATCGGAAAAACAAACAAGCTACTATAACATGTCAAAGGAAATCAAAGGACACATCACTCAGATTATCGGCCCCGTGGTTGACGTCTATTTTGCTAGCGGCGAGACCAACCTCCCGAAAATTCATGACGCCTTGGAAGTGGTTCGCCCCAATGGGAAGCGCGTGGTGCTGGAATGCCAACAGCACATCGGCGAGGACTCGGTGCGCACCATCGCCATGGACTCCACCGACGGCCTCATGCGCGGCATGGAAGTCACCCTTTCGGGCAAGCCCATTTCCATCCCCATCGGCAATCAAATCAAGGGCCGCCTGCTCAACGTGACGGGCGACGCCATCGACGGCATCGGCAACCTCGACCGCTCGACGGAATATCCCATCCACCGCGAGCCACCCAAATATGAGGACTTGGCCACCTCGAAGGAGGTCTTGTTCACCGGCATCAAGGTCATCGACCTATTAGAGCCTTACCTGAAAGGCGGAAAAATCGGTCTTTTCGGAGGCGCTGGCGTGGGCAAGACGGTGCTTATCATGGAACTCATCAACAACATCGCGAAGGGCTACAACGGCTACTCGGTGTTTACCGGCGTGGGCGAGCGCACCCGTGAGGGCAACGACCTACTCCGCGAAATGATTGAGTCGGGCATCATCAAATACGGCGACGAGTTCGTCAAGTCGATGGAAGAAGGCGACTGGGACCTCTCGAAAATCG
>Ga0265298_10001257_pt1 | contig 37538 bp, 30 predicted proteins | sample AusTroGonzalo_MG_3_FD_193486 | JGI IMG/M metagenome (GOLD analysis project Ga0265298, IMG submission 193486) | Bovine rumen microbial communities from tropical cattle in Woodstock, Queensland, Australia - Gonzalo_01 | ecosystem: Host-associated > Mammals > Digestive system > Stomach > Rumen ...
CATTCCGGCTTTACGCCCGCAGCGCGGACTACGATGCGGCGGCGGACGTGCTTGCCCGGATGCGCAGGGAGATCGCCGATCTGCCGCCGGAGGTGGTGGTGGAGCTGGTGGACGGCGAGATGCGGCGCGTGGCGGCGGAGAAGGCCGAGAAGGTGCTGGCCATCTATCGCGAGGCGCGTCGTATGATCAAGTGCCGCAAGGCGCTTGCGGCGGCCGAGAAGGCAGTCAAGGCGAAGCCGAACGACATGGACGCCCAGCGCCGCGTGGCAGAATGCCACGCCGTCCTCGGCGACTGGACGAAGGCGCTGGAAGCCTTTGCGAAGCTAGGCGAGGATGCGGCGAAGTTCGAGCTTGATCCCGCTTCCGTGAAAGACTATGACGTAATGAAGGCGGCGAACTTCTGGTGGGAGTATCCCACGAAGGAAAACGAACCGTACAAGGTTCACGCGGTGGCGCTCTACCAAAAGGGACTGGCCGATGGATCTATCTCTGGATTACGTAAAACCCTCGCCGAGAAGCGTATCAAGCAGATAGAGACCTTGCCGCCGGTTGCCGACGATGCCGCTGCGTCTGTTCGGGGAAGCGGTACTTCCGCCGCTTTGGACATCAAGAAGGAAGAGCAGAAAACAGCCGAGACGACCATCCCCGCCGTCTCAACCTCGAACGGAAAGGAAATCTCCGTCAAGCTGGCGACCGGCGTTATGTTGGAGTTTGTGCCTTGCCCGGCAGGGACATTCGAGATGGGACATGAGAATTTCGACCAGTCTCCGGAATTCAAGCACAAGGTCACTATCACGCGTCCGTTCTGGATTGGAAAGTATCAAGTGACACGCGGTGTTTGGGCGCAATACTCGAAGGACATTCGAACTTCTAGCCAAAAGGAGATGCTTGGTGGAAACAAAGCCGCCATGGTTGACATCTCATTTCAAGAGGTTCTTCGATTTTGCGACTGGTTGAACCATCGGCGAAAGACGTATCTGCCGAAGGGATATGTGTTCCGCCTTCCGACAGAGGCCGAATGGGAATATGCGTTGAATGCCAATGGCGGCAAACCCAACAATCCGTACATCAAGTGGCGGGATGGCGACAAGTCCGTCGAAAGCCAGATAATGGTAACAGTTGAAGACTACAAGCGAATTGCAGACAAGCACAAAATGACAATTAATCTTAAAGAATTTTATTTTCTTCCTCCTATGACGGTAGGGACAAAAGACCCCAATGATTGGGGAATCTACGACATGTTGGGCAATGGGCGAGAGTTTGTCTTCGACACCTTGGATGATTCAGGGTGGCCTGGGAAAGGAACTTCTGACGAGTTGGTCGGGAAAGGCATTCTGCTTTACAAGGAATCGGAAACAGATCCGTTGCGTTTTGTCGCAGATAGAAAGAAATGGCATCCGTTGATTAGAGGAACAGATGTTACTAAAGGCGCATGGTATGCAAAATGCCGTGGTGCACCCTATCCTCGTTTTGGAATGAAAACGACCTTCCGCCTTGTCATCGGCCCTGACCTGCTGAAGGAGCGCGGCATCAAGATGCCCGACATCGGGAAGTGAATCGTCCAGACGGCGTTTCCCCGGTAAGAGACGGTTGGCGATGCCCTTGCCTTGCTGCTTATTTCCGCCCACAGGACCGGCGCGATTTGGTATAATCACGCCATGAACATCAAAAACCTCCTTGTCTCCACTGCGATGCTGGCGGGCGGCGTCGTCATTGGATGGGTCATTCGCCCTGCCCCTCCGCCGGCGGCCGAGTCGGTGGAAGAGAAGGTCCCGCGCGCGAAGGAGCGTGTGGCCGACGTCGGGGCGGAGGCGTCGCGAGACGCGCTTCGCCGCCGCGTGAAGGAGCTGGAGCGCGAACTCGCGGAGGCGCGAGCGGCGCGGTTCGAGATGCCGCCGGCGGCGCCCACGGGAGAGGTCAAAGTGGCGGCGGAGCCGCGCAGGTTCGGTCCGCCGTCGCCAGCGGAGTTCCGCGCGCGGATGGAGGAGATGCGCGAGAAGAACCCCGAGCAGTACGCGCAGATGACGAACAACATGGCGCGCTTCCGGGAGTTCGGCCTGAGAAGGGCGTCTAACCGCCTTGACACTCTGGCCTCGGTGGACACTTCGCGCATGACGAAGAAGGAACTTGCCATACATGAGAAGCTGCAGGAGCTGATCGCCCGAGAGCAGGAGCTGCACGACATCGCGCGCCCGGACAACCAGAACACGACGGACGAGGAGCGTGCCGCGGCGTGGAACGAACTGCGCGAACTAGGGCGGGAGAAGCACGAGCTAGAGCGGGCAGAGAGGGACACTCTCCTCTCCAAAGCCGCGGAGTCCTATGGTGTGTCGGGCGCGGAGGCGAAGGAGCTTGTCGAGACGGTGAAGGCCGTGTACCAGGCGACGGAATCAGGCTGGGGCGGCCCGCGCGGAGGCGGCCGAGGCAGAGGCCGCCGCGGCAGGTGATCGGCATGCCCGCGTGCAAATACGGAGAAGACAAGATGAGAAACATCGCGCTGATCGCATTCGCACTTGTGTGCGCGCTCTGCCCCGCCAAGGAGTGGCCGGGCTTCAAGACGGGCATGGGAATCGGGGGATGGCTTACGAACTACAAGCGCTTCAACGTGCTGCCAGAGGACAAGCGCCTTGACATAACCAAAGGCGATCTCGCCCACTTCGACTCCTACATCACCGAGGGCGACGTCGCGCGCATCAAGATGTGGGGCTTCGACCACATCCGCCTCGGCTTCGACCAGATCGTGCTGGAGGAGGCGCCCGGAAAGTACCGGGAGCGCACGTTCAAGAGGCTTGAGGCGTTCGTCGGCTGGTGCCGGAAGCACAAGATCAACGCTGTGCTGAATCTGCACAAGGCGATCGGCAACTACTGCGACATCCCGGAGAAGACGCAGCTGCTCGACTCTTCCGGGCTGCAGGACCGCTTCGTGGCGCTTTGGCTTGAGATCGAACGCCGATTCCACGACGCGCCCGAGGTGGCCTTCGAACTCCTGAACGAGGTGCGTGACGTCGATCCGGAGAAGTGGAACCGCCTCGCCGACCGCACGCTCAAGGCCATCCGCGAGGTCAACCGCGACCGCTGGGTGGTGGTCGGCTCCACGGCGTGGAACTCTCCTTCGAAGCTCGCCGTCCTGCGGACGTGGGACGATCCGCGCGTCGTGTACACGTTCCATATGTATTCGCCTTTCAACTTCACGCATCAGCGTGGCGTGCTGCAGGCCGGTCCGCTCTACGCCAACGAAGACGTCGGCTATCCTGGCGCGGATGTAGTCCGCAAGGCCCTTGCCCCTGCCGTGGAATGGGCGGCGGCGCATCCAGACAAGATTCTCTGGAACGGCGAGTTCGGCACGATCCGCCATGCGAACCCCATGGCGCGCGCGGACTACATGCGCGACGTGGTCGCGGTGTGCAAGGAGGCCGGTATCCCGTGGAGCGTGTGGAACTATCTCTCCACGCCTAACGACGGCAACAGGTTCTCGCTCGTGGACGACGTTACGCGCGACTTCCTATCCGACGACCTTTTTCTCGCATGCCTCGGACGCGGCGACGCCGCCGCGCGCGGCGAGCTCAAGTACATGTGCTTCAACATCTGGGGGGACTACTTCGGGAACCCCGTCTACGAGCGCGATCTCAAGGAGGCCGCGTTCGTGATGCGCAACGCGCCCGACATCGTCGGCATGCAGGAGGTCACGCCCAGCTTCTGGAAGTCGCGTCTCTTCGAGAAGCTCTCGGCGGACTACGGATTCGTGCGCTGCGAGGGTAGCCCCAAGGCGGAGTTCAATCCTCTCCTCTGGCGCAGGAGCCGCCTCGATCTCATAGAAGGGGGCACGCACATCTACGCGGCGAAGGACAACCCCGAAGGGTCCAAGGGCTTCGGCTGGGGCGTGTTCCGCGACAAGGCGACCGGCCGCATGCTGATCGCCTACTCAACGCATCTCTGGTGGAAGAACCAGCGCAGTCCTGTGGACGGCGCGATGCGCGTGCGCAACGTGCGCGAACTCCTCGCGAAGATCGCCGAACTGCAGGCGAAGCACGGCTGTCCCGTCGTGGGCGGCGGCGACCTCAACTGTACGCGAGCCCAGGCGGAGGACGGTGTTCTCACGCCGCTTGCCGAATGGGAGAAGGCGGGCTTCGCGGACGCCCAGTACATGGTGCCTGGCGCGTCGCAATACTCTTCCAACCACGGCGACCCCAGGCGCGACGCGCTTGGAATCTACAGGGGATGGATACGGCCGGAGGCGGGCGACCCCAAGAACTCGCTCGACCATGTGCATTACACCACAAACGGCATCGTCCCCCTGTCGCTCGTCGTCGACCGCTCGCAGGATGCGCTCGAGGTCTCCGACCATTCGCCGGTGATCTTCACCTTCCGCCTTGGATCGAGATAGCGCTACAGCCCTACATGCACTGACGAGGCGACGCCTTCCGGGATCGGAAGGATTGTGCGGTCCTCCTCCACGGCCTGTGCGGCGTCGAGGACGTCGTCCCAGGTCTGGCATCGATTGGCCGGATCCTTCACGAGCATGTGGCCGAGGAGTCGAACGAAGTTCTCGCTGAGCGACGGATTGAACGTGCGGGGGTCTGGGGCGGACTTCTCGGGGTCGACGTGCGCGCGGAGGATGTCGTCCGTGGACGCGATGGGGAAGAGAGTGCGGCCGGTGGAGAGGTGGTACAGCGTGGCGCCGAGGCAGTAGATGTCGGCCCGGCAGTCCAGCGGCTGGTCTGCGTATATCTGCTCGGGACTCATGTAGGCGGGTGTGCCTACGATCATGTCGGGGGCCTCTTCGCTGTGGATGACGTTGGTGGACTGGCAGAGGCCCAGGTCCGCCACCTTGACGCGGCCGTCCGAGTCGCACATGATGTTCTCCGGCTTGATGTCGCAGTGGACCATGCCGAAGTGGTCCCAGGCGTAGCCGAGGGCGTCGGCCACTGATTCGCAGACGATCAGGGAGTCGCTCTGGGAGATATGGCGTTTACGCTGCAGGAGCGAACCGAAGGTGTAGCCGTCGACGTAGTCCATGATGAAAAAATAACGGCCGTCGACGCAGTCGCCACCGTAGCCGTGCACGATGCCGGGGTGATTGATGTCGGTCATTGTGCGTACTTCCGCCATGAACTGGCGTATGTCCTGCCCGGTGCCGGCGAAAGCGTGGTCGAGCACTTTGACGGCCACGGTGCGCTTGAGCTCCTTGTGGAAGCAGCGCCAGACAGTGGCCATGCCGCCGCGCCCTGCGATTGCGTCGAATCGCAGATACGGGATGCGCGGAGGCACGTCACGCGTGATCTTCTTCATCATGCGCGTCTGGGAAAGAGGCGGCTCCACTCCCTGCTGTTCGACGACGACGGTTTTCGGCTTCGGTGCTCCGCCGAAGCGGTATTTTGGGGGCTTGGGTGGCAGTTTCAGGTTTGGAGGCGGCGGCGGTTTGGGTTTTTGCACCAGTCGGATCTGCGGCTCTGCGGGTTTCTCCGGAGGATCGGACTGTTTGGGCTTTATGCGAATAATCATTTCTTCTCCTTTCCCTGCCCGAGACCGTTGCATTTGCGGCACGGCGTGGCGCGGAGACCTTCGCAGTCCGCACAGACTACCTTGCCAAGGCCTTTGCATTCGGGGCATGGGGTTACTTTAGTCTTCATGTGGCCGGAGGAGGCGTGCTTTGACGAGGTGGTGGAGTATTTCGTCACGTTCCAGCCGTTTTTGCAGTCGGGGGCTTTGCAGCGGACGATGCCGGCGCCGGAGCATTTGCGGCATTTCTCCACGCCCGTCCAGCCGCAGGCGGGGCATGGCGGCGGACCGTCTTTTATGGGGGGCATCGATGTCCGATACGTCTTGATGCGTCCCTTTCCGCCGCAGATGGTACAGGCCAGGCGGACGTCCCAGTGCGACTTCGGCTCGATTGCACCGCGATACTGCCCGTGGTCGGGCGGTGAGAGGACGAGCTTCCCCTCGCCCTTGCAGGCGGGGCATTTTGTGAAGGTGAAGCGGGCACCGTTCTGCGGAGGCTGTTCGACGGCGAACACGGCGAAGAGCGCAGTGTACACGATGAGGAGGAGAAGTTTCACTGCGGGTTTCCTTCGTTTCACTGCGGGTTTCCTTCCTTGAGGTATTCGTCTAGTTTGCGGTAGAGTGTGCGGCGGGATATGCCGAGGATCTTTGCGGCCAGGCTGCGGTTGCCGTTGGCTTCGCGGAGTCCGGCGAGTATGCGCATCTTCTCGGTTTCGCCGAGGGTTCCGCCGGCGGCGGGCGGCATTGGGGCAGGGACGCCCTGCATCTGGTCGGGGACGTCCTGGACGTCCAGTTCGCCGCCGGGGGAGAGCACCACCATCTTCTCGATCGTGTTTCTGAGCTCGCGGACGTTGCCGGGCCAGGAATATGCTTCGAGGAGCTTCAGGGCGGCGGGGGTGATGCCGGTCACGCGGCCGCCGTTGGCCGCGGAGAATTCGCGTATGAAACGGGCGGCTAGAAGGGCGATGTCACCAGGGCGTTCGCGGAGGGCCGGCATGTGGATGTCCACGACGTTCAGGCGGTAGAAGAGGTCTTCGCGGAATTTGCCTTCGGCGACGAACTGCGCGAGGTTCCTGTTGGTGGCTGCAACGAGGCGGATGTCGGTCTTTATCGTCTCGGAGCTGCCGACACGCTGGAAGGTGCGGCTTTCCAGCACGCGGAGGAGCTTCACCTGGATCGCGGGGGATATCTCGGATATCTCGTCGAGGAAGATTGTGCCGCCGTCTGCGGCCTCGAAGCGGCCGATGCGGCGCGCGACGGCGCCGGTGAACGCGCCTTTCTCGTGTCCGAAGAGCTCGGACTCCAGAAGCGACTCGGCCAGGGCCGCGCACTCCACGGCGACGAACGGTCCGCGGGACCGGTTCGAGAGGCGGTGGATCGCGTGTGCCACAAGTTCTTTGCCCGTTCCGCTGGGGCCGGAGATCAGGACGGTGGCGTCCGATGGCGCGGCCTGGCGGATGCGGCGGAAGACGTTCTTCATGGCGGGGGATTCGCCGACGATGTTCTCGAGTCCGTACTTCTCGTCGAGCTGGCGGTGAAGATCAGCGACTTCTGTCTTGAGGCGGCGCGTCTCGAGCACTTTTTTCACGCGCAGTTCCAGCTGGTCGAGATCCACAGGCTTGGTGAGAAAGTCGTCTGCGCCGTCCTTCATGGCCTCGACGGCAAGGTCCACCGTGCCGTATGCGGTGAGAATGATAACGGCGAGCTCGGGGTAGGTGGCCTTTGCGGTTTTGAGGAGCGTGACGCCGTCCGTGCCGGGCATGCGGACGTCTGAAAGCATGAGGGCGATGGATGGGTCGGCGGCGAGGGCCTTCATGGCGGCCTCGGCGTCGGGCGCGAGGACGGTTGAGTATTCGTCACCCAGAGCGCGGCCCATGAGCTCGCGTGTGTCCTTGTAGTCGTCGACTATGAGGATGGTCTGTTTCATTGCGGATATTATACAAAATCCTGACCCGCCGGGCAATGGGCAATGCCCGACATGAACCGTTCACGGGGCTATGAAACGCCGGACATCAGTTGAAGCGCAGGGCGATCAGCTTGAATATGTCTCTTAGGCGGACAGGCCATAGGCGCGTCGGGCGTTCCGCCTCCAGGGGTTTTGCGAGGAATCTAGGGAGTTCAGGCATGATATCAAGTCCGCAGAGTCGCTCCACTTCGTTGATGGACACAATGCCGTGCACGGGGAAGGCGTTCCAGCCGGTGGTCTGCGGGAGAACCACGGCGAGGGCGCGCACGCCGTCGTCATTTTGGGCGACGACAACGGTCCAGAACGCCTCGGGCACGTCTATGGTGGTGCCGGCGAGGCGTTCGCCTGATTCGCCGTGAGGTCTGGAGATTGTTCCGACGAGAACCCACAGCTCTCCATAGCGCGCAGTCCAGAGATCAGAGGCGAGGCGCTCCAGCTGGCGCCATGCGCCGCGGTTGAGGGCTGGGCTCTGGGGGGCTATGTTGGTGGTGTAGAATGTTTTGCTTTGCACATCCGGGCCGAAGCGCGACACTATCGCGTGGTTGGGGGCCAGGTGGCCGCGGTCGTAGCCGGTCTGGCCGTATGCCGCGGATGAGGGGGAGTTGGGGACGTCAGGGTCTTTGCGGAAATTGGGGCGTTTGTCGATTTCAAAGCGCGCCTCCCGCGGAATGTGGTATGCGGCCCAGACGGCGTGGCCGAGAGAGGGGGAGTAGCCTACTACGAACTCGCCGCGGTCGAGGATGGTGATGTCTGACGGGGCGGGAGCGCCGGTGCGGACCGGGGCGCCTGCGAAGAAAACGCGGCCTTCTGGCGCGGGCTCGTCGTAGTCGTACACGACGTCGCGTCCGGTGAGGCCGAGTCCGTCGAATAGGTAGGCCGTGCGGTCGCCGAAGTAGAGCAGCGGAGCTGTGAGGAAGCGCGGGAGCGAGGATTCCTTCTCGGCGAGCCATTCGGCGTTGTGGCGCGCATACCAGCAGCCGACGGCGCAGACGAGTGCGAAAACGGCGGCGAGGGAGAGTGCGGTCCAGCGCGCGATGCGGCGGAGGCGCGAAGGGGGCGACTTTCTGCCCTTTCTCTGAGAGGGGCGGCGCTTGACGTGTTTCTTCTTCATCTTGGACTCATCTCAGAAGGTAGGCGTAGAGTTTGTCGAGAGCGGCGTCGAATTCGGCTCTTGTGAACGTGTCGGGGAAAAGCTCGGCGTGGGGATCCGGGATGAACGAGACGCGCGACTTGGGAATGGGACCGTCGAAGGCCCCGAGGACATCTTCGCCCGGTAGCACGATCGCGCCGGCGTGGCGCAGGGCGGAACGTTCCAGACTGCGCGCCACGGCGGAGCGGATTCCTTTGGCGCGGGTACCTTGCGAGCAGTATGGGTCAAGCAGTTCGACGACGTAGGGGATTCTCCTGACGGTGCCGCGGTCGATGGCGCGGGCCACAATCGCCCCGTCGTCCACGCCGTGCAGGAAGGTGTAGCCACGGCGCGCAGCGAGTGCCACGCCGCGCAGGAACATGAGCACTCCGGTGGCGAAACGGCGCAGAGACGCGCGGCGCGGGGGATCGTTCATGAACGGGATGCGGGGAACTGTCAGGACGCGCACGGCGCGCGGCATCGCAGCAGCCATCAGGCGCGACGAGCGAGGAACCAGCAGATCGACAGACCAGCCTCGCGAGAGGAGAAACGACGCGGTGTCCTGGAGGCGGAGAATTGCGCGCGGGTCGGCATGCGCGCGGGTGGAGGCGATGAGCAGGGCGTTTTTCACAAATCGCCGAGTTCGATGCGTATAGTCCGCGACTTCACGGCGTCCAGCTGCGCCTGCGTGGGACCCTCGCCAGGCGCGGGCACGACGAGCTGCGCGCCGCACGCGGGGCATTCGACGGTCTGTCCGGCGATCTCCGCCGGAGCCTCTATCTCCTGGTGGCACGTGTGGCAAATGAAGGCCGTGAAGCCGTTGTCAGATTCTTCCGTCATTCTTGACCTCCAGCTGTCTGGAATTTGTTTGATGCTATGTAAAAAGAATACACCATTGCGCGTTGGATTGCAAGGGGTTTCATTTGGCGAAGGGAGATGATCTCTTCACGATGTGAAGATAGCGGATCGCCTCGACGGCGTCGTCGAGTGCCGCCGGGAAGGGCGCTGCCACGCGCACTGAATTGTAGAGCGCGCGCCAGAATGCGGCGTCGCCCGCTTCGGCGTCGGGTGGAAGGGCGAAGGGGATGTCCAGCACGGGGAAGCTCTCATGGAGGTCCGCGAGCGATGGTGTGCGGACGCTCGATCGGCGGCGCGGGAACTGGAATTCTGGATCGATCACATGGAAGACGCCCTCCGATGCGCCTGCCTGCACAGAGAAGGAGCCGCGCGAACCGCGCAGCGTGAACACAGGCTCGAACGGGGGGAGCATGCCGCCGTTGATCTCGATGTCGGCGGTGAGGTCTCCGCGCGTCTTGAGGACTATGTGGGCGAAGTCCTCGGCGTCGCCAAGAGACGCGACGCGCTTGAGTTCGCTCCATAGCTGCGAAGGGGGCGAGCGCAGAAGGCCCACGGCCTGGAGAAGGGCGTCCTGCGCGGAGTAGTACGCCGCGCCGCCGCCGCAGCGCTTTACAGCCTGCCAGTCGTCGCGGCGGATGTAGTCCTGCCTGCGCACGCGCACCTCGTAGAGTTCGCCTAGGCGCGGGTCGTCTAGCGCCATGAGCGCGAGGCGGTAGTCCGGGGCGAAGAGTCCGCGTGTAAAGGGAATGAGCTTGCCGCGGGCCTTGATTGCGGCGGCGCGCAGGACGAGCGCGTCGTCGTGCGAGAGTGCGAGAGGAGGGTCCACGACCGTCCACTTAGTCCGCGCGAGCGATTCGAGGACGGTGCTCTGGTGTTCCACGGACGGAAGGGAGACGAGCACCACTTCAACGTCGGGGTCGTCGAGCATGTCCTCCACGCGGCGGTATGTGTGCACGTCGGGGTGGTTGCGCTCGACGATGTCGCGGCGCTCCTTCATCAGGTCGCACACGGCCGTGATGGAGAAGAGGTCGGAAAGACTCTCCAGCACCGGGATGTGGCCGAGCAGCGCGGAGCGCCCGAGTCCGGCAATGCCCACGCGCACCGGCCTGCGGCGCGGCGGCGATGGATCATCGTCGATATGATCGTCCAAGTTCGTCATTTGCGGTCAACTGGTATCTGTTTATTCATGAAACGACGATATTGTAGAGTATTTTGCACGGCAAGTCAAGTTCATATGGTATAATATTGCGCATGCGCACAATTGACTGCGACTATTTCGTTGTCGGCTCCGGCATGGCCGGGCTGATGTCCGCCCTGCATCTAGCGGGGGCGGGCCGCGTGCTTCTCGCCACAAAGCGCGGGCTTTCCGACTGCAACACCAATTTCGCCCAGGGCGGCATCTGCTGCGTGGCAGACCCTGCGGACAGCGTGGAGGCGCATGTCGCCGACACGCTCGTCGCGGGCGCAGGTCTCTGCGACGAGGCGGTGGTGCGCCGCATCGTGTCCGAGGCGCGCGGCGGCATCGACGACCTCATCTCCTGCGGAGTGAGGTTCGCGCGAAAGGACGACGGCACCTGGGACCTTGGCCGAGAGGGCGGCCACTCCATGCGTCGGATATTCCACGCCGGCGACATCACCGGCGAGAAGTGCGAGAAGGCGATGATCCGCGCGCTCTCGCGCCGTCCCGAGATCGACGTGCGCGAGAACACCGTCGTGATAGAGCTCATCACGACGAAACGCCTCGGCGTCAAGGGCGCCAGCCGCTGCGTGGGCGCGTACGTGATGGACACTTCCAACGGCGAGATCTACGCGGTGCGCTCGCCCAACACCATCCTCGCCACCGGCGGCTGCGGCAAGGTGTACCTCTACACCTGCAATCCGGACGTAGCGACAGGCGACGGCGTCGCACTCGCGTGGCGCGCCGGAGCGAAGATCGCCAACATGGAGTTCGTGCAGTTCCATCCAACGTGCCTCTACCACCCGGCGGCAAAGCGCTTCCTCATCTCCGAGGCAGTGCGCGGCGAGGGCGCGATACTCGTGGACTCCCGCGGCGAGCCGTTCATGCAGCGCTACGACGGCAGAGGCTCGCTCGCCCCGCGCGACATCGTGGCGCGCGCCATCGACAGCGAGATGAAGCGCACCGGCGCCCCGTGCATGTTCCTCGACATCCGCGCCAAGGGCCGCGACTTCCTCAAGGCGCGTTTCCCCAACATCTACCGCAAGTGTCTCTCATTCGGCATCGACATGGCGAAGGACCTGATTCCGGTCGTGCCCGCCGCCCACTACTGCTGCGGCGGCGTGAAGGCCGGGGTGGACGGCCGCACGTCGCTCCCCGGACTCTCCGCCGTGGGCGAGACCGCCTGCACAGGCCTGCACGGCGCGAACCGCCTTGCGTCCAACTCCCTTCTGGAGGCCCTTGTCGCCGCCCGCCTCACCGCACGCCGCCTGGTCTCCCGTCCGGAGAAGCTGCCGTCCGGCCTCGTGATCCCCGCGTGGCGGACCGGACGCGCGGTCGCGCCGGACGAGGCTGTGCTTGTCGCCCACATGTGGGACGAGATACGCCGCCTGATGTGGGACTACGTTGGCATCGTGCGCACGAACAAGCGCCTCGCCCGCGCGCGCCACCGTCTCAAGACGCTGCGCCGCGAGATACGCGAGTACTACTTCGACTACCTCGTGACGCCGGATACCCTGGAGCTCCGCAACCTCGCAGTCTGCGCCGAGCTGATCGTGCGCAGCGCGCAGAGGCGCCGCGAGTCGCGCGGCCTGCACTACACTCTCGACTACCCGGACCAGGTGGCAAGGCCGCATGACACCATCCTGCCCGGATACCCTGTGCGCCCGCTCAAGGGATGATCGACTTTTCGAACATCGCGCGCGGATACGACGTCCGCAACAGGATGATGACGTTCGGGCTGGACGTCCTGTGGCGACGCCGCGCGGCGGCGCTCCTTCCCGCGTCTTCGCGCGTCCTCGACCTCGCGTGCGGCACCGGCGACTTCTGCCTCGCGATTCGCCGTCGCCTGCCGTCCGCCGAGCTGCGCGGCATCGACCTCTCGCAGGCCATGCTCTCCGCCGCGTGCCGCAAGTGCCCTGGCGCCTCCTTTGAGGAAGGCGACGCTCTCGCCGCGGACTGGGGCGCGCCGGACGCCGTCGTCTGCGCGTTCGGCTTCAGAAACTTTCCGGACAAGAACGCTGTACTCGCGAAGGCCGCCGATGCACTCTCGTCCGGCGGACATCTGCTTGTGCTTGAGCTGTGGCGCCCTGCGAACCGTGTCCTCGGTGCGCTAGTCTCCGCGTGGCTGCGGGTGTTCGCGCTTCTCTTCGCCGGCTCCGTCCGCAAAGAGTACGAATACCTCCGCCGATCGATCGAAGAGACCATGAGCGCAGACGAGTTCGCAGCCGCGGCGTCCGCCGCCGGATTCACTCTATCCCGTCGCCTCGACCTCTTCCCTGCCGCCACCGCGTTGCTCTTCAGGCGCGTTCCCTTGCCTATAAGTTGAATGGTTGAAAAGTTGAAAAGTTGAAAAGTTGAAAAGTTCCATGACAACTTATCCTCATTTACATTCCCGTACGAAGCGCGGGCGGCGGGCTAACCAACAAGCCAGAAATCCGCCTTCGCCAAGGCTATGCGGACAAGCCAGAAACAAGAAACAAGAAGCCATGACATCCTGGATAGACATTCAAGCAGATTCCGCGCATGTGAAGCGCGAGCGCGAAAAGGCCCGCGCCTTGCGAGCCACAGACTGGTGGCGCGCGCTCATCGCCAAAGGCGAGTGCCACTACTGCCACCGTCAGGTCGGCGCCGAGAACCTCACGCTGGACCATGTGGTGCCTCTTGCCCGCGGCGGCAGGTCCACGCGCGGAAACTGCGTTCCGTGCTGCCGCGACTGCAACGCGAAGAAGGGCGCCAAGACTCCGGCCGAGCAGGTCCTTGACGGTCTTTTCCCGCAAGGGTGACGGCTAGTGGAAATTCTCGTCTATTTTCAATTATCCTTCCCGCAGGGCGGCGCGATTTGGTATAATTAGGACGTTACGCGCCCGAAAGGTGCGCCGCAAAGACGGTGCAGGCGCAAAGCAGTGTATCTGAAGCAGCTAGACATAGTGGGTTTCAAGTCCTTCGCGGACAGAACCCGGCTCACGTTCGAGCCGGGCATGATCGCCATCGTCGGGCCGAACGGATGCGGAAAGTCGAACGTCTCCGACGCCATCCGCTGGGTGCTGGGCGAACAGCGCCCGACGGCCATCCGATGCTCAAAGCTCGTGGACGTGGTCTTCAACGGCACCGACACGCGCAAGCCCCTCGGCCTTGCGGAGTGCACCATACAGTTCGCCGACTGCGAGCAGGAGCTAGGCACGGAGTACCATGAGGTGACGGTCACGCGCCGCGTGTACCGTGACGGCTCCGGCGAGTATTTCCTCAACAAGACCAAGTGTGGACTGAAGGACATCAAGCGTCTCTTCATGGGCACTGGCATCGGCACGTCCTCCTACTCCGTGATGGCGCAGGGCCAGATCGACGCCATCCTCTCGTCCAAGCCCGAGGACCGGCGCGCAGTGTTCGAGGAGGCCGCCGGCATAACCAAGTTCAAGGCCGACCGCAAAGAGGCACTCCGCAAGATAGAGCAGACCGAGCAGAACCTCCAGCGCGAGGCGGACGTGCTGAGGGAGATGAAGCGCCAGATAGGCACTCTCCAGCGGCAGGTAGGCAAGGCGCAGAAGGCCAAGGAGCTGCGCGACGAACTGCGCGGGCTTGACATCTTCCTCTCCAAGGGCAGGATCCAGGCGTTCAACCTGGCGCTTGAGATGAACGCCAAGAACCGCGTGGAGAACGACGCCGCGATAGCCGCCGCGTCCTCCGCCGTGAACGAGGCGGAGCTTGAGGCGCAGAAGATCCATGCCGACATGCACGCCCTTGAGGAGGCCCTTGCCGATCTGCAGACGCGCTCCGCCCAGGCCGACGGCGCATACTCCCGCGCCCGTGAAGTGATTTCGGTGAACGAACAGCGCATCGCCGAGTACAAGATGTTCTCCGACCGCGACGGCCGCGAGATACACCAGACGCGCCAGCAGCTCGACGAGATCGCGATGCAGACCGAGTCTCTGGAGCAGAAGACGCAACTTCTCGAGGACGGCGTGGCGGCGGCGCGCGAGGCGCTTGACGCCGCGGACGCCGCGTTCCGCTCGTCCTCCGCGAAGATTGACTCGCTGAGGCAGTCCCTCCAGGAGGCGCGCTCCGGATCGGTCGCCTGCGACAGGCGCGCGACCGAGATCCGCGATGGCATGGCCCGTCTGGACGCCGCCGCGCACGACGCCATTTTGAAGCGCGAGCGTCTGACCGCCGAGGAGACGGGGCTAAGGCGGTCGGCCGAGACGGCCGCGCAGGCTCTCGCAGAGGTGGACGCCAGGCTTGCCGCCGCCCGCGAGGCAGAGTCCGCCGCCGCCGCCCGCGCGGAGGCCGCCTCCGCAAGCCTCGAGTCGCTTCGCGCCGAGATCGCCGACGCCCGCGAGAACCTCGGCGAGATGCAGACGGCCGCCGCGGCAAAAGAGGCCCAGCTTGAGATGCTGAAGGACGAAAGCGCCGCGAAGACGGTGCTAGAGAACGTCCTGCAGGACGCATCCGGCGACGTGCGGATCCTGGCGCGCGAGACTGGCCGAGAAGGTGCTGCAGTCGCGGAGGGCGACCGTCTGATAGACCACATCCCAGTTTCCGAGGACGACCGCGAGATGGCGGACAGGCTTCTTGGCGACGTTGTGCTGGTGGACGGAAAGGACGGCGTGTGGACGCCGTCCACGGCAGTGGCGCCTTCGTCCGGCCACCGCTCGCCGATCACCGAGGCCGAGGAGACGCTCGCCGAACTTCGCGAGAAGATCGCGCGCGCGAAGGAGACGCTCGCCACCGGCGCAGAGCGCACGGCGATTCTCACCGATGAGTCGCGTGCGGCCGAGGCGAAGCTCGCGGAGACGCGCCGCGCCGCCGCCCAGGCGGAAGGCGAGCGCGCGACTGTGGCGCGCGATGTATGCGCGGCGAGCGAGCGCCTTGCGGCGGTCCAGAAGGAGCTGGCCGCGGTCGCCAGCGCCAATGCCGACGACGACGCGAAGCGCACCGCACTCGCAGCCGAGCTCGAGGATGTCCTCGCCCGCCGCGACGCGTACATGGAGCGCACCGCCGCCGAGCAGGACGAGCTGCAGCGCATGGAGATAGCGCACGGCGACGAGAGCCGCCGCCTAACCGAAAAGCGCATCACCGCCGCGCAGATGGAGAGCGAGCTCCAGCTCGCCGCCCAGCAGAAGGCCGACTGCGCTAGGCGCGGCGATGAGCTGCGGCGCATGATAGAGGGCCGCGAGGCCGGAATCCGCGGCTACGAGGACTCCATCCAGCGTCTGCGCGACGAGACGGCCGAGCTGATGGGCTCCCTCGACGAGCTGCGCGAGAGCGCCGTCGCGATCCGCGGCGAGGCGGAGGAGCGCAGGATGGAGCGCGGGGCGCTGCAGGAGCGTCTCGCGAAAGCCGAGGGCGGAGTCTCCGCGCAGCGCGCGGAGCTTGACAAGGCTCGCGACTTCAAGAGCCGCCTGGAGGTGGCCGCCGCCGAGGCCACAATGCGCCGCCAGAACATCTACGAGCATCTGAACGCCGAATACGGCCTCGACGCCCAGGGTGTGCTGCGAGAGCCGGATCCGGAGTGGAAGAACGGCGAGCCGCCGCCGCAGGACGAGCTCGAGAGGCGCGTGAACGACCTCTCCGCGCAGATAGCCGCCCTCGGCCCGGTGAACTTCATGGCCATCGACGACTTCCGCGAGCTCGAGGAGCGCTATGCGCGCGAGAAGGCGCAGGAGGCCGACCTCCTCGCCGCCCGCGAGAAGATACTGGCCCTCATCAACAATCTCAACACCACGTCCGGCGAGATGTTCCGCACCACCTTCGAGCAGGCGAACGAGAACTTCCAGCGGATGTTCACAAAGCTCTTCAACGGCGGCGAGGCGCGCCTCGTTCTGCTGGAGAACGCGGAGGATCCCCTGGAGTGCGGCATCGACATCATCGCCCGCCCGCCCGGAAAGCGTCCGCAGTCGGTCACGCTCCTATCCGGCGGCGAGCGCACGATGACGGCCGTCGCGCTTCTCTTCGCGATCTTCATGATCAAGCCCGCTCCGTTCTGCATGCTGGACGAGCTTGACGCCGCCCTCGACGACGCCAACATCGGCCGGTTCGTCGAAGCGCTCAAGGAGTTCCTCGACCGCTCGCAGTTCCTCATCATCACCCACAACCAGCACACCATCGCCGGCTCCGACCTCGTCTACGGCGTGAGCCAGCAGGAGAAGGGCGTCTCGCGCATCATCTCGATGCGGCTGGCGGACATTGGCGTGAAGAAGCAGGAAGGTTAGGCCCGGCGTGAAGAAGATCGTCATGGAGTACCGCGTGCCGTACGCCGACACCGACCAGATGGGCGTCGTCTACTACGGAAACTACCTGACGCTCTTCGAGCGCGCCCGCAACGAGCTGATGCGCGCCTGCGGCTACACCTACAAGCAGTGCGAGGCTGAGGGCTGGGCGCTCCCGGTCGTCCACGCGGAGGTGGACTACCGCCGGCCCGCGCGCTACGACGATCTTCTGGAGGTGACGGCCTGGTGCCGCGCCCACAGGGGCGTACGCCTCGAGATCGCATGCGAGGTGCGCGTGAAGGGGGACGACGAGCTTCTCGTCTCGGGCTTCACGCGCCATTGCTTCGTCTCCACCGAGACGTTCCACCCGATTCCCCCGCCGGACAAGTTCATCGCCATCCTTGACGCCGAGTGAGGGCGTTCCTAATGGTCCGTTCCGAAGACGCCGTCATAAGGGTCGTGGACCCCACGAAGCCGCTGCCGTGCCCTGCCCTATACGACATGTCGCGTCCGCTCGAGGTGGAGGTGGGCTGCGGCAAGGGGCGCTTCCTCACGGGACGCGCGGCGCGCGACCCGGGATGCGAGTTCCTCGGCATCGAGCGCATGCTCAAGCGAGTGGGCTGTTTCGCCCGCAGGGCTGAGCGCATGGGGCTTGCGAACGCGCACGTCCTCAGGCTTGAGGCGCTCTACGCCTTCCACTATCTCCTGCCGGAGCATCATGCACGCAGGGTGTACGTCTTCTTCCCCGATCCATGGCCGAAGCGCCGCCACCATTCCCATCGTCTCTTCGGCCCGCTCTTCCTGGATGCGCTGTGGCATCGTCTGGAGGAGGGCGGCGAGCTGCAGTTCGCCACGGACCACGCTGAGTATTTCTCCGTTGTGGAGGAATGCTTCGCGCAGGACGCCGCCGCGCGCTCCGCCCCGCGCTTCGAGCGCGTCGCGCCCATGGAACGCGGACCGGACGAGTGGACGGAGTTCGAGACGCTCTTCCGCGGGCAGGGGCTCCCCATACACGCCGCCGCCTGGCGAGCCCTGCCCGACCCGTCCGCGACTCCCCTCGCACCTCTCGCCATTCCGCCAGAGGACGAACCGCGCGAGGACGTTGTGCGCCGCGCGAGCAGGGGAAAGGAATGGCGCGAGGAGATGTCCGCGGCGGAAGACGCAAAACAGGAGACGACATGATATACCACCTGCATGCAGTGTTTGAATCGCTCCAGGGCGAGGGCAGGAACATGGGCAGGCCCGCCGTGTTCGTGCGCTTCAGCTCCTGCAATCTCATGTGCCCTTGGTGCGACACGCACCGCGAAGAGCGCATGGCCATATCCGAGGACGAGCTTCTCGCCCTCGTGAAGAAGACGGGCAAGCGCTCCGTGATACTCACCGGCGGCGAGCCCACGATCCAGCCGGGATTCGACCAGCTTGTGTCGATCCTGAAGAACAACGGCTTCTGGGTGGCGCTCGAGACAAACGGTGTGCGGGCCCCGCTCTATCCGGACCGCCTGGACTACATCGCCGTCTCCCCGAAGCCCGATTTCGAGGAGCAATACCACGGCAACGTGATGCTGAAGCGCGCCGACGAGGTGCGTATCGTAGCCGTCAACGACAAGATCGCTCCGTTCTGCCGCCGCATGCGCGAGACTATTTCCGCCACCGACTACTACATATCTCCTCTCTTCTCCGGCGGGCGCGCCCACTACCGCCGCGCGTTCAAGGTGCTGCACGTGCTCAACCACGCGGATCCGGCTCCGTTCCCGCCCTGGTCGCTTTCGATGCAGATGCACAAGATCCTCGGCATCCGCTGAGCCGGCGAGGAAGGAGCTTTTCGCATGAGTCTCTGCATCGAGGGAGCGCGGGTGGTCACGCCGGGAAGGGATCTTGGCGTGGTACGCGTGCGCGTGGAGGATGGCCGCATAGCGGCAGTCGGAGCTAGCGTTCGCCCGGCGGCTGGCGACAGAGTGCTCTCCGCCGACGGGTTAGTCCTTCTGCCCGGATTCGTGGACATCCATTCGCACGGGCGCAGCGGAAGCGATTTCTGCGACGCCACAGACGCCGCCTTCGACGCGATCGGACGCGACAAGCTGATGGACGGCGTCACCGGCTTCCTGGCCACCGGCCTCACTCGCCCCGAGGAGAATCTCGCCGAGTTATGCCTCGCCGCCGAGCGATACAAGGCCAGAGGCATGGGGGCCGTGTGCCTTGGCGTGCATCTCGAAGGGCCGTTCTTCAACCCCGACATGGCCGGCGCGCAGAATCCGGCGTACCTTATGCTACCGGACGCGGCGTTCGTGAAACGGCTGGACGCTGTCTCTCGCGTGAAGAAGGTGTCGCTCGCGCCGGAGCTCGACGGCGCGGAGGATTGCATCCGCGAGCTTGCGGCCGCAGGGATCGTAACATCCGGCGGACACTCCGCCGCCGACTACGACGCGTTCGAACGCGCCCGCCGCGCCGGCATGACGCATCTCACGCACTTCTGCAATGCGATGATCCCCGTCCACCATCTGCGCCCGTCGATGGTGACGGGGGGGCTGCTCGCGGACGACGTGTACGCAGAGATCATCACCGACGGAGTGCATCTCTCCGATCCCATGATACGCCTAATCGCCAAGGCGAAGGGGCCTGACAGGTTAATGGTGATCACGGACTCAATGTGTGCCGCCGGATGCCCCGACGGTATGTATTCCCTAGGCGGGCTGCGCGTGAGGGTGGCTGACGGCAGGGCGACGCTGGCGGACGTTCCGTACGATCCGAAGGCGGTGGTCTCCAACGTCGCCGGGTCGGTGGCGCTCTTCTGCGACTGCTTTAGGCGTTTCGTGCGCGTCACAGGCTGGCCTCTTGAAGAGGCGGTGAAGGCAGCTGCGCTGAACCAGTGCCGTTCGCTCGGAATCGCGGACCGCGGAGAGATCGTCCCCGGACAGGCGGCGGATCTGGTGCTTGTGGACGGCGACCTCGCTCCGTGCGCGACGATCGTCGCCGGAGATATCCGTTGGCGCAGGGACGCCGGGGCTCCGGTATAATACAGTGAAATAAGAAAAAACTAGTTCGCTTTGCAATTACCCCCTTGTTAAATTCATAGGTCTTTGATATTATTGGTGCAAGGCATGCTTTAGCCTGAACGTGCCGCAGTGGCGCGAATTGGAAAAAGAGGACTAAGCGAAATGAAGAAAAGCATATTCTGCATGGGTTTCATGGCGTTTTTTGCCGCTCAGGGCGCGGGGACGCTCACGTTCGCGCCCGGGGACGGGCAGACGACGAACGTCACCGAGATGATAGGCGGCACGTTCGACGCCTTGCAGATCAATTCGGGAACGTCCGGCGGCGGCATCGTGAATCTTCTCAATCCGCTCTCGTACTTCTCGGGCGCGCCCACTGTGGACTGTGGTACGCTCGCGGTCTCCGACCTTCGCCCCATCGGCCAGCCGTCCGCCCTCGGCCGCGGCACGCCGGGAGACGTCGTCACGCTGAAAAACGGCACGTTCCGCTACGCGGGCGCTCCGGGCGAGACGGACCGCGGCATAGTGTTCTCACCCACGGCGACGAAGGGCGCTTCCATAATAGACGTTGTGGACGGCACGTCGCTCAGAATGACGGGCCGGACCGAAGTCGAGAAGGGCGTGATCATCAAAAGAGGCGGAGGCGAGTTCGTGATGGCGTACGATGCCGTCGGCGTCTCCAACCAGCTCGCGCGCTATGACTTCGTAAAGGAAAGCGTGGTCGACTTCCCCGCGAACGGCGATTCGCCGTCTGCCGCCACGCCCGGATACGGCAACTTCACCGTCTTCGACGGCACGTTCACGATCGACACGCCGAACACATCGACCAACTGGTTCTGCCTTGACAACGCGGGCTACGGATACATTGGCCTCAAATCCACCACCACCGGCCAGGAGACCGAGGCGCATCTGGTGGTGCGCGGCGGCGTGAACATGATGCCGCGCAACTTCTTCGTGGGGCACGCCGCCGGCGACACGACGACCGCTGCGCAGACGCTCCACCATTCGCTCGACGTCTATGGTGGCGTGTTCGACAACAGCGCAAGCGGCAGTTCGATCTATCTTGGTGCGTCCGCCGGCAAGGATATCAACAAATCTGTCTCCCACCTCAACATCTACGGCGGCGATGTGCGCACGTTCTACTTCCGTCCCGGACAGTCGCTTGGCAACGTGTCGCGCACGTTCATCTCGGGCGGGCGGCTCTCCTGCTACGGTGTCTACGGCGGGCAGTACGACGGCCCGAAGACATGGGACGATCCTGACGCCGCGTATGTACCCGACATCGACATACACGTCTGCTCCAACGGCACGTTGCGCTTGACGAGCTCGACATTCTATCTTGCGCGCGACAGCCTGGTGAACCAGACGGTGCGCCTTACGGACGGCGGACTGCTTCATTTCTCAGGCTTCTGCGGTCCTGCCACCGCCTCCGTCGCCCCTGCCATGCGCACAACGTTCATCGTGGACGGCGGGCGCCTGCGCACGAACGAGCGGGGTGGCGAGATCGTTTCGAGAGTGACCACCAAGATCGGCGAGAAGGGTCTCAGCTGGCAGAACACCTACACCTACACGGTCAACGGTCCAGTAACCTCGCTGGACGGCGTGGCGGCAGACGGCGGCATGGAGCTCTATGGCTCCGGCGTATTCAAGTTCTTCGGGCCGACGTCGTTCAACGGGCCCGTCGTGGTGAAGGACACCTGTGCGCTCACGGTCTCCAACCTCTTCTCCGCGTCGTCGGTGACGATGACGGACGGCGCGCTCTCCACGGCGAAGACGGGGGCGACTGTAAAGCATCTTAAGCACGCGAGCGGGACGGGTCGCTTTGACTTCGGCCTCTATGCCGACGTCGTTCCGAAGCTGACGCTCCTTGCGTGGGACGCGCCGGCGCTCGTGAGCATCAAGCTCGGCAACATGCCTCCGGTGGGCTCTTACGAGCTCATCGACTTCCCGGCGTCCGTCGGTCTTACGGCGGCACGCGTGGGGCTGGACGGCACCTTCTCCGCCGGCACCGACTGTACGTTCTCCATCACGACTTCCGGCGACGTTTCGACTCTCGTCCTGACGGTCTCCAATCCGGGTAGCGTCGTTGGAACGGCGTACTCCTGGGAGGCGGCGGCCGGCGGCGACTGGTCCGCGGGCGGCAACTGGTCGGGCGGCAGCGCTCCGGCGGCCAACACGCTTGCGGACGTCACCTTCACTGCCACGCCTTCCGCCGACCCTGTGACGGTGACGCTCGATAGCGCGGCGAAAGTTTCGTCGCTTGCGTTCCCTGCGACTGGCGGATATCGCGTTGCCGGCTCTGGCTCCATCGCGCTCGACAAGAACAACGCGAAGGTAACCGTCACTGCGTCGGGCGCCGCCACGAACTACGTTGACGTGCCGGTCGTTGCGGCCGGCCCGGTGGAGTTCGACATCCCGAAGAAGGGGCGCGTGGAGTTCGCATCCATCTCTGGCGTGGCGGACCTCACGATGAACTGCTCCACGAGAGGAGGCGGCAATGGCTGGGGTGGAACGGTCACGATCGGCAGCATCGACGGGCTCCAAGGTAAGCTGGACTTCCTTTCCGGCCTCATTTCCGTGGGTACGATCCCCAATTCGATCCGGAAGATGCGCGTGGGCTACGGCGAATTCCGGTACACCGGAGCTACGGATGCGACGCTCGCCTGTCCAGTTGAACTTGCATCCGATGACTATGCCATGGCGCGGATCGGAGTTGTGGATCCAGACGCCACGCTGACGCTGTCCGGCCCCGTCGTGCACGCCCATGGTGGATTTTTGAAGACGGGGCAGGGTGTATTGACGTTTGCCGGCCCCTACGACTATGCCTTGGGGCTGAATTATGCAGGCTACGGTGATCCACCTAAGAATCGGCCGATGGGCTGGGACAATGTGAAGGATCAATGGATATGGGATTCCAACGGCAGAGTTCCTACATACTCCAGCTGCTGGGTGGCGGGCGGAAAGCTCGTGTGGGGCGGCACGCCGGGGCAGACCATGTCCGTGGGGTCATACGGGCTCATCATCGGCAGCATCAGCACTTCCGAACCGGGGAAAGAATATGACGCTGAACTCGACATCCTTGGCGGCGAGACGACCGTGAACGGAACCGTCACCGTGTCGCAGAACCACGGAAACAGTGATTATTCCACCGCGTCGAAGCCGCGTCTTTCCGCCACTCTCAACGTCTCCGGCGGAACGCTGACGGCGAAGAATCTCTACTTGGCGCTCGAAGACAGGGCGGTCTCCACGGCAGATGCGTACTATGTGCAGACGGGCGGAGATGTGAATGTCTCTACGAAGACGGTCATCGGCTACAAGGGCGCGAACTGCACATCGTCGTTCACTCTTTCCGGCGGCACGTTCAGATCCGCGGATTTAAGCGTGGGCGAATCCAAGCCGGCGCCAAACGCGACGATTGTTCTTTCCGGCGGTCTGCTTGACGTCCCGGGAAGTATGTATATGCGCGAGGGAACGAACACGCTGAGCGTGCTGGAAGGCGCAACGTTGAGGACAAGCGTATGCGCGGGCGAGAAGGCCGGCCAGGACAACACCCTTCACTTCGACGGCGGCACGCTCGTTGCTCGGTTGACACAAACCGGCGGCAGTGGATCCATGCAGAGATTCAAGGTGTCCACGCTCGGTGCGAAGGGTATGATAGTAGATGCAACTGATGTGACGAACAAGATGTTCGTCCTTAATCAGTCGTTCACCACCGCGAGCGGCGTTGTGATGGACGGCGGCATCACGGTGACGGGTGCTGTGCGCAATGTTGGCGTGGTGGCATTCTCCGGTGAGTCGCCGCAGTATTTCAACGGCGGGGTCACGGTGGGGAGGAACGGAAACGTCCGCACATACGGCGATGCGCTCACGAACGTCGCGGTGCGGGTGAAGGACGGTGGCATCTTCGGCCCGCAGTGGACCTCGACGTCGTCTCCTGCGTGCGTTGCTTCGCTTGTGATGGGCGAGACCGCTGGCGACAGAACGACGTTTCTTGTACAGACTGCCCTGCCCAACTATGGGTCGAACATCTACCCCGGCAAGATATTCGCGCGCGACTCCTTCACGTTGAACGGCACGGTGGATGTGGCGTTCGCAAACGATGGACAGGACGCCCTCGTCGCGCCGTCCGGCACGCACACCATCTTGATCGCGCCGAAGAACTCGATAGACGTGAGCAAGTTCACGATTACTGCGGAAGGCCCGGAGCTTGTCGGAACGTTCGCGGTGTCGTCCTACAACGCCGACTACGACATGCTCACCGTGACTCTTACGGCTCCGGCGCCCGTCGATCATGTGTGGACCGCCGCCGGGTCCGGTTCGTGGCTGACGCCCGGCAACTGGTCCGCCGCGCCGACCGATTCAGGGACCGATACTATCGTGTTCCCCTCGACGCTCGCCGTTGACGCGGACGTGGTCATGGGCGGAGACCGCACGGTGGGCGCAATCGCGCAGAACTCCGAGGCGGCGGTATCGCTCACGGGCGGAACGCTGGAGTTCGCGAACTCGGCGCCGTCCGTCTCGACCGTGTCGAACGGCGTTCTAGAGCTCCCGGCCGTTTCGTCGTCTGCGGCGGTGACGGTGAATCCGTCGGCCAGCTCCGGCAAGGTGGTGCTGAGCGAGGCGCAGGGAGACGCGTCGTTCGCGATCAAAGGCGGAACGCTCGAAAGCACGATTGCCAATATTGGGAACGGTGCTATAACCGCCAACAACGGCACATTGTCTCTCACGGGCGACGGTGTTGTGGATGTCCCCGTAACCGCTACTGGGAATGGAATGATTCTACGTACCGACGGCGATACGTTCTTCACCGATGATGTGTCGGTGAAGGGCACGTTCGTCAAGTCAGGCCCCGGCACTGCCTATCTCTGCGGCTCCGGAAGTGTGACTCTTGGAGATACGATCCGCGACACTCCGTCTATCGGCAATGCCGCGACGGCGCTCACGGAATTGCCTTCCAACGGCGATCTGCCCGCTAATTCTCTGCCGGGTGCTTTCACGCTTTCCGCCGGCAAGATTGTGACGGGAATCAACTCTTCGCAGTACGTTACGATAGGCAAGCATTTCTACTTCGGTTCAAGTCTCTTTGAACTTGACGGCAACGGAGACATCGTGCCGTCGGAACTTGAGATATACGGCGGAACTTTCAACTGCGGTGCCGACATGTACATGGCGCGCAATGCCGGCGTGTACGGGCGGAACTATCCAGCATTGAGAAACAAACGCCGCAATCTCACGTTCACGCTCTGGGACGGTACATTTTCGTGCAACGGTCTCTACACGCAGCACAAGGGTGGAACCGACTACTACAGAGGCAATGTCACTATCAACATCCACAATGGATCGTTCACGAGCCGCGGCAGCTATGTCTGCATCGGCTACGATTTCAACGCGGCCAACACGAACATCTTCAACATCTACGGCGGCAAGATGGAGTTCACGGCATCCACATGGTCGGTGAGCGGCCGGCCCTTGAACGGGAACTTCGATCTCAACCTGTATGGCGGCGAGTTCTCGACGAAATTGCCGTTCTTCTCGAACGGCAACACTGGGCAGACGGTCAACTACAATCTTGCGGGCGGTACGCTTACGCTTCCGTTAATCTATCATAAGTCGACCGCTGACAGCGAGAACCTGCTCTGGGACGGCGGCGTGTACAAGCCCACGTCCAACGACTGCGCGCTTGTGGGGACGCACAAGACGTGGACCAAGAACGAGTGCCGCGCGGGCGGCGCGAAGTTCGACCTCTCCGGCATATCGGATGCCAACGCCAAGTTCACTTGCGACCAGGCGTTCACGCACCAGGCGTCGCTTGAGGGCGAGGATGGCGGTGTGGAGATGCTCGGCGGCGGAACGCTTGTCCTCTCCGTGGCGAACACGATGAACGGCCCTGTGAAGGTTTCCGGCGGCGTGGTGAAGGCGACGGCGGTCGGCGCGGTGCCGGCGCTCGTCCTTGGAGCAGGCGGCGCGTTCGACGGCAACGGCCTCGACCATGCCGTTACGTACCTGAAGGGGTCTGGCGGCACGGCGGGGAACGGATCCGTCTCCGTGGCCGATTCGATGGCGCCCCTCGCCGACGTGGCCACTGACGCTCCCTATGCCGTGGTGGCGAATCTTGCCTTCGGCGAGGGATGTCTCGTGGCGTGCCCCGTGGAGGAGGATGAAGGCGTTCTTTCGGCACCCTACTTCCGCGTCACGCAGAGTTGCGCCGGGACGGCGCGTCTGGACTTCGGGCGCGGCGCTGACGATCCTCTTCCGTCGTCGTTCAGGGTGAAGGTGGCGGAGTGCGCAGCGGGAGTGGTTCCGCCGGCGGTGCGCGGCGTGAACACGGGTGTGGAGAAGCGATACTTCGTGGCATCGGAGAACGTGGCGAATGCCTCGACGGGCATGACGGATGTTTACGCTGTGTTCAAACCGGTGGGCACGATGATGCTCTTCAAGTGAGGATGCGAAAGGCTGGCGGCGTCATGGCACGAGGAGCGAAAATCCGAATCGAAGTGCACGGGACGACGCCGAAGGCGCTAGGCATCGCGAAGGGAGAGGTACGCGCGGCGGCGGAGTTCTTCGCCGGGCTGTCCAGTTCGCGCGTCGGCGGGACATGGCACGAGGTGGTGGTGCATCTTGTCCATGACGCCGAGAGCGAGATGCTCCATCGCGAGGTGATGGGGCTTGAAGGGAGCACGGACGTCATAACGCAGGCGTACGACGCGATACCCCCGGAGCCGCCGGGGCTCCTGGGCGAGGTGTTCGTGAACGTGGACCAGGCGCTTCGGGCCGCGCCGAGGCGGCGCGGCTGGTCGCCCGCGCGCGAACTGCTGCTCTACGTGGCGCATGGCATGGACCATCTCTCCGGCGCCGATGACCATGACGAGGCGGGCTACCTGGCGATGCGCCGCCGCGAACTGCGCTGGTGTAACCTTTGGAGGAATCGCGTGTAGACAGGGGGAACGGAACTCAAAGACGACAAGGAAGGAGAAAAACATGAGCGGACATGCAAGTTTCTCGGCGATCGGAAACGGTCAACCACCTCCACCTGTGCCTCGGTCGATTCCAGAGACGATGCCGAGCCTCGTCGGCGGCGCGAAGGGAGTGGCCGAGCCAGAAGGCGGGTCGGCGCCTACTGCTTCGCCCGAAGAAGTGCCGTCCCCGCAGCCGGAATCCTCTGCGGAAACCGCTCAGTCCATTGCGCAGCGTCTCGATGCGCTTATGCTCCAGACCGCGAAGCTCACAACCCGGCCGGTGGAGCAGAAGGAATTGCAGAGTCTGCTGTCAAGCCTCCCGCAGGATTACCAGAAAGCCATTACGAACGCGGTCAGGGCGGCGAAAGACAGCTTGAAGGCCATCTCAAGGTTTTCAGGGAGCGAGATAGCTAGCGCCATGGTGGAGCAGGGCGGCAAGACCGGCGCAATACTTGTCTGGAAGGGCTACGACCCTGACGCCAAGACCATCTCGGATCCGGTGGCCAATGCCATCAACAAAGCGATCGAGGCCCAGGGAACGCTCTCGTACATTCTCAAAGGCACGATGCAGCTTCCAGAGCTGAGCGACGCGGCCTGCAACACCTTGATGGATCTTGCCTTCAAGTGCGACCGCCGTCAGAGCGAGATATCCGCGCTGACCATGCAGCTGGCCGACGTCGCGTTGAAGTCCGGCGACGACCCTGAGGTGAAGAAGCTCCTTTCCAAAGACCTAGCCTCGCTTCTGCCGCGGCAGGCGCTGGAGATGCACGGCACGGCGGGCGCCATTGAAAGACTCAAGAAGGAGCTGCAGCCTCTCGCGAAAAGCATCGAGGAACTCTCCGCGAGGCCGAACGATTCGGTCACCTACGAGCAGCTGCAGACGTACACTCTGGCGGTGGACACCGCCGCCAAAGCGCTGGACGACGCCGCCAGGCGCGGCGTCAAGCTGACGGAAGACGGCAGCGAGCGCGTGAAGCCCGACATGGAGTTCCTGGCCACCGCCTCGAAGCTCGTGAATTACGCCAAGCAGAAGCTTGCCGACCTGAGCCGCACCGTGGGCGACGCCATGCTCACGCACTTCGCCGACACCGTGTTTGGAACCCCTCCGGATATCCCTCTGTCAAGGTCCAATCTGAACAGAATCTACAGGTTTGCGCCGACGCTGGCGCAGGCGTTGAGCGTCCGCGGCGAACTTCACGCCGCAGCGCTGGCCTATGTCGAAAATCCCACCAACGGGAATCGCTTCAAGCTGGAGCGCCTTTCAAATCGCTACTTGGACATAGACCAGGCGTCGCTGAACGAAGAACTTAAGAAAGACTCCACGGCGGCCAGTATCTTCCGCCCGCATGACTGGAAGCGGATGTCAGAAGATTTCAAGCAGCTCTCAGGGATTCGTTCGCAGGTGTCCCATTTCGTGCGGATGGTCAGGTACGTGAAGTCAAAGCTCGGCCCGGAGGAGTTCCTGTCCACGACGAGCGCCCGTGCGCTGTTGGAGGGACGTCTCGAGTTTGCGACGCTCGTCGAGGCGCGCGTGCACGGAATGTCCGACTCGGACGTCGATCCGGCCCTCGACGATTCGCGTCTTGTCTCCGCCAAGCCCCTTGGCGGTGGAGGCGTCAACGCCGTGTCTCTGATGACGTACAGCGACGGTTCCCAGTACGTATTCAAGCCAGAGGCGCCGGGACGCCAGGTGATGGAGGGCTTCGCGCTCTCCAAGGACTATGCCGAAGAGGAGCAGATCGCGCATCTCAACCTCGCGACGCAGGACGCCGTTGACGCGCTTGGCGCGCATGACGTGTCGGTAAAGTGCTCCGTGGGCGCGCACAACGGCGACTACGGGCTCTTCATGGAGAAGGCGCCAGGCGTGGAGGCCAAGGCTTTCGTAAATGGCGGCGCCGTTCCGCCGGGCAGCCTGACCATAGCCCAGGTGAAGGCGCTCCCTCCAGCCCAGTACGCACAGGTCGTGGGCGGGATCATGCGTGGCATCAACCGCCTTGAATGGCTGGACCTCATAACAGGCCAGGGAGACCGCCACTACGGCAACTACATGATCGACGTGCATGACGATCTCTCCGTGTCGGTGAAGGGCATCGACAACGACATGTGCTATCCTGCGTACCGGACTGGCCTTCGCACCTACGTGTTGAAAGGCAGGGGGGCCGCCACCTTCGAGTTGGCAGTGGACGTGACGGTGGGAAACTACGAGGAACGGCATCGGCGGGCGGTCGGAAGGCGCATGGTGACCGACCCGGGCGTCAAGCTCGGATCGGACGACGGCACCATAACTCTTGACACCACGAAGTTCCAGGCGGGCGAGCTCTACTACGCCACGTACCGTACAATCGGCGCGCACGGCGCGACGCTGCCGGACTACATCGACGAGGATTTCTGCCAGCATCTGCTCGCCCTCAAAGACGGCGATGCGCGCGACAAATACCTCGCGGCCATCGCGAAACGCCTTCCGCCGGAGGCCGTGGACGCCGCGCGCAGCCGCCTGGACGAGGCGATCGCCCTCGCCGAGACGCTTCAGCGCGAGAAAAAGGTGGTCACGGCCGAGGATTTCGCCAAGCGGTCGGTTCAGAAAGAGCTCCTCATGCGGGATCTCACGACGAAGAATCCCGTGCAGCCTGTCGACGATGAGGTCCTTCCGGCCGACAACGCCGTGATGCTCGTCGCCATGAGCCAGGTGAAGTCGATGTTCGCGCGTGACGTCCTCACCGCCATCGACCGGGGCGGATGGTTCAAGTGAAACTGGAGAAGGGAGCCATGGACAAGATCGAAAAGGCGATTGCAGACCTTGAGGAGGTCGTCGCGGGGGTTGAGGCGGGCGAAGTGCCTGAGAGGTTCGTGGAGGGGTTCGGTCTGCAGAGCCGGTGGTTCAGCTTCAGATGGAGCGACGAGGTCCTGGCCCTTGACTTCAATCTGCCTTGCTGGAGGGTCCTCTCCAGCGACGAGGACAGGGGCTCGGACGATGCGGAGATAGCCGCCGCGTGCCGGATGGGCATGCTTCTCCTTGCCGCGAGAAGGGACGGCGGGCTTCTGCGCGCGGAGGACGGCGAGGCGTCGCTCTCCGCCTTCTGCAGCGAGCACGGCGCGCGCTTCACGCTGCGCGACGCCGAGGGGAACATCCTCGATTCTGGGGGGTGGAGCGTGCTTGTGTCGCGCCTGGAGAGTGTTTTCGCACTGGGCGCGGGTTCTCCCGCAGTCTCGGTGTTCTATCCTTAGCGTTGCAGAGCGGGGGGAAATGTGGTAGAATTTCAGAGTGAAAAAAGAGAGAGTGTAACTTGATGCCGTTTGGTGTGTAGACAGAGCGTAACTGAAAAGAAAAACAGGCAAAAGCAAGGAGGCGTAAAATGAGCATCTCACTTCAGACTATTACCGCCTATTCCGGCTCCGGCGGGATTCTTCTCAACGCGCAGGGCACCGGCCTTGAGTCCGTCGGATTCGTCCATCGCCTGAAAAGCTTCTTCGGCATCGGCGATGCGCGCGAGCAGAACCGGGCTACGCTGATGGCGATACAAGACGCAATCGGCAACGATCCGCGCTTCAACACGCCGGACCTCAGGGCGGAGGCGCAGCGGCTGATCTCGAAGGAGAGCACGCGTTTCGCCGTCGACATGTCGCACATCAACGGCATATTGAGCAGGATGTCCGCTCTTGCCAGCGGAAGCAACGCTTCTCTGGACAAGCGCGTAGACCTGCATCTTGCCGCCACGCCCCTTCCGCCGCAGCTGACGGAATACGCCGACGCCGACGAAGTGATGCTCATCGCGAAACAGCACGTGAGAAATGCCGCCCTTGCCGCCGGTCCCGGAACTGTGGTGGATGTCGCCAGACTGGTCAGGGACGTGATTAACTGCTGCGTTACAGCGATGACGAGCACCACTCCGCTTAACGAGCGGCAGTCGGTGCCTCTCATGCGAGCTGTCGGCAGAAACCTCCAGCATTTCGTGATCCAGGAGGACCGCACAATGCGCACGGACGTCGAGACCGCTGATTTCGTGCGTGATGCATTCGACACCTACCGTACACTCAAAGACCAGGCTTACGAGGCGGTGGACTTCCCGTCGTATGATTCACTGGAGGATGCTGCACCCGCCCTGAGACGCATGCGCGACTGCAACAGGGCCGCGCTGGAATTCCTGTGCACGGCCGGCAAGACGGTCACATTAGACATGTTCCATAAGATCCAGGGCAATCTCAAGACGTATCCGCCGCTCGTCGGCTTTGACGGAATCAAATCGACGCGGGACATCCACGAGGCGATCAACGCCACCATGCGAAACTACACTAGGCATCCCGTCCGCCTCGTCAGGGGCCAGCCCCTCTTCAACGACCTCAAGGCGACCAAGGCGCTTTCGCGCTACGTGGCAACTCTTATGGCTTCGCAGCTGACCGACGAGCAGCGCGACCTGATCTGCAGCAAGCTGCGCGTCAAGTCGGCCGCCGAGGCGTTTGAGGACGGCGTCTATTTCGCCCTCCTCAATGGCGACTACAACTACCGAGAACCATTCGACGAAGACGAAGACTTCTAATCTCCCAGCACGGCTGCGAATGACCGTCCAGCGACAGCCAACCACCGGCAGAGTGGCCCGCGTCGCAATAGTCAAGGAACTGTACCAGGTTCAGGTCAAATGGACCGACAGCCATCTACCAACCAACAACAAACCAACAGGAGAATTAAATGACACCATATGAAACAGCAATCGCCGCCCTCGCCGAGGCGCTTGAAGCAAAGCTGGAGATCGGCTCCGACCGTCTATGCGACGTGGAGGTGGACGGACGACTGGTCGTTCTGCGCCCGATCGGAGAGACGGAGGCATCCATCATGATGTTCTCCATCGCGGCCGCCGCGTCCGACGGAGGCAAGCTCTCGGCTGAGGTCAAGGAGCGCGCGCTTTCGATGAATCTCTTCGGCACGAACACCCTCGGCGGGCACCTGGGACTGTTCGGGGAGTCGATCATTCTCTCCGCGCCGCCCATCGAGGCTACGGGGCTGTCCGTGGAATCCTTCGCGGAGCGGATGCTGGCGTTCTCGCGCTTCACTGGCGAAGTCGAGGAGAAGCTCGCCGGTGGCGCCGCCGCCGAGGATGATGGGGAGACGTTCGAGGATGAGGCCGATACGGCTCCTGAATCCGACTTCATCAAGGTGTGAGCTGAGCAAGATGGACGTCATCAGAAAACAGGAAGGCGCGACGCTTACGATTTCCGTGGTCGGACGCCTCGACACGAACACCGCCCCTGAACTTGAGGCAGAGATGAAGCTTGACGACGCCGGGGAGGTGGTGTTTGACCTCGCCGGCCTTGAATACATCTCCTCGGCCGGGCTGCGCGTCCTGATGGGCGCGCAAAAGATCATGGCCGCGCGCGGGGGGAAGATGAAGGTCGTCAACTCCAACGCGATGGTCAGAGGCGTGTTCGACATCACCGGCCTCAGCGACATCTTTTCGGTTGAGTGATGCGCAGGCGCGTCATATTCACCGCCACTCCTGCGCTCTATGTCGTGCTGCTCGGCGTGGCGTGGAGCATCGGCACGCGCCAGGCCGAGAAGGACACGAACGCGCAGTTGGACTATGCCGTGATGGACTTCCGCGACACCGTGCAGGGGGCCATCGACACGATGATCGGCTACGCGGCGAAGAGGGTGGTGACATATCTCGGCGAGGCGAAGGCGAAGTCACTCGAGGAGATGGCCGACCTGGCCCGCCACCTCGACATCGACGAAGTGAACGTGGTGAGCCGGGAAGGGGACATCATCGCCTCGAACGACCCGCACTGCCTCGGCGTGTGCATGGCCGGCGATCCGGTGATGGATCCGTTCATGGAGCTCACGAACGGCGTCACGCCCACCGTTTCGCAGCCGTTCCGCCCCCATGCCCGCAATCCGAAGGTCCGCGCCAAGTACCTGGCCGTGGCGTTCCCCGGCGGCGCCGGATTCGTCCAGGTGGGCCTGAACGAAACGCGTCTCGCGAAGATGCTCCCGACCATCCTCGGCTACATCTTCGACGAGTGGCTTCTGGGCCGGACCGGCTTTTTCCTCTGCGCCGACGCGGAGACGGACGCGCTCGTCTCTAATCCGTCTCGCCACCGCGACGAGGCGAAGACTCTCTCCGAAACGGGATTCGACGCGCGCGCCGCCAGCCGATACGAGGTGACGGACAACTCCAACAAGGGCCGCACCTTCCGCCAGCGCCTCTTCGGCGAAATGTGCTACTGCAGGTACTTCACCTTCGCCGGACATCGGTTCATACCCGCCCTGCCAGAGCGCGAATACTACGACACGCGGGACATGATAGTCACCTCCATGGCCGTGCTTCTTGCGATCGTGCTCGGCGGCTTCGCCGTCTCCCTCTCGCGGATTTCGCGCGACTCCGCGCGCCTCAAGGCGTTCTACGCGGCCGAAGAGGCGAGCCGTGCAAAGGAGATGGACATCGCGAAGACGATACAGGCCTCGTCGCTGCCCTGCGACTTCCCCGTGAGCGAGCGCTTCGAGCTCTTCGCGTCGATGACCCCGGCGCGCGACGTGGGCGGCGACTTCTACGACTTCTTCCCGCTCGACTCCGGGCGTTTCGTGTTCCTCGTGGCCGACGTCTCCGGGAAGGGCATCTCCGCCGCGCTCTACATGATGACCGCGAAGACGCTCATCAAGGACATTCTCCTCTCCGAGCACGACTTGTCCGCCGCGCTCATGAGGGTGAACGACGATCTGAGCCGCAACAACCCTGCGAACATGTTCTTGACCGCATGGGTGGGCGTGATCGACTTCGGCACCGGCCGCGTGGAGTTCGTGAACGCGGGGCACAATCCGCCCATCGTCCGCAGGGCGGATGGAACTGCTGTATGGATGTCCGAGAAGTCAGGTCCGCTCCTCGCGTTTGTGGAGGGGGCCAAGTACCGTTCCAGCTCCTTTGACCTCGCTCCCGGCGACACTCTCTTCCTCTACACCGACGGCGTAACCGAGGCCATGGACGCAAAAGGGGACCTTTTCGGAGAAACGCGGCTGATGGAGGCGTTCTCGGTGGCGCCTTCCGGCGAGCCGCCCACGCTGTGCCGCCTGGTGCGCACCTTGGTGACGGCGTTCGCGGCGGGGACGCCGCCGACCGACGACCTCACCGTCCTGGCGGTGAAGTACCTCTCGCGTCCGCGCCGGTTCGTGCGCACCTTCACCACAACGCAGGCTGGCATCGCCGCCGCGTCGAAGTTCCTCGACAAGATCGCCGCGAAGGAGAACAACGCCGGCCTCAATGCCACCATCCCCACTCTCCATGTGATCCTCGACGAAGTGGCGTCCAACATCGTCCGGCATTCCGACGCGTCCGGTTTCGCCGTGGAGATGGAGGTGACCCACGACGGTGTGACGATCGACTTCATAGACGACGGCGCGCCTTACAATCCTCTCTTGCACGTCGATCCTGACACCTCGCTCGGCGCTGACAAGCGTCCCGTCGGCGGGCTTGGAATATTGATGGTTAAGAAGATGGCGACGTCCGTCGCCTATCGCCGCGACCACAGCCGGAACATCCTCCGCGTCTCGAAGAACTGGAACGGGTAGAGTATGGACATTGAAGGACAATTGGCGTTCATGGGCAATTCAAAGGAATACCGTAACCTTTGGGATGGCGACGTGTAGACAAGACAGAACGAACCAAGAAATAGAACCAGTGAACCTACCAAAGCAAGGAGGCCCACAATGGCCATCACACTAAGTACAATCCGCCAGTTCTCCGGCAGCGATCGGATGATCCTCGATGCGCAGGGGAATGGACTCCAGTCCGTCGGCGTGCTGCAGCGCCTGAAGATCTTCTTCGGGGATGGCGAAGCCCGCAGGCAGAACGCCGAGACGATCAGGGCGATCCACAACGCATTTCTGAACGATACCCGGTTCGCCACGCGTGATCTGCGGCTGCAGGCGACGCGCCTGCTCGAGCAGGTCAGCACCGGGCGCGCCCTCGACGCGAAGCGCATGCAGGACATCGTGCGGGAGATGGACCGGCTCGCGGCGAACTCCGTGCCGATCCTCGAGGAGCGCACGGCGTTGCACTTCGCCGCAGTGGGCGTCGATCCCCGGCTGGAGGACTTTGCGGACGATGTAAAGGAGATCGCGAGAATGCACGTGGTCGAAGGCGCTGCGGCGTCCGCCGCCGCCAACAACGGCGTGGTTGACGTGGCCCAGCTCGTGAAGGAGGCTCACGATGCCTGCCTTTGCGCGATCCTGGGGGTGACGGGCGGTATCCACCACGCGGATCCGAAGCTTGTTGATTTCGTGGGCAGACATCTAAAGCAGTTCGTGGTGCGCGGCGACAACACTCTCCGCCCGATGAACGAGATTGACCGCCGAGTCAAGGAGACATGCATGTTCTACAATGCCGCCGTGAGAGATGCCGCCGACCATCTGCGGGACGGCCACGGGCCCGGGCCCATGAACGGCGCCGAGGTGGCGGAACTTGAGAATGCGAACGTGTGGCCCCGGATGAGGGCTGCGTTCCAGTTCATCGACACCGTCGGCACCTTCGTCCCGGCCTCGCTGTTCGCGAAGGTCAGTGACTATGTCGCGAAGGTTCCGCTCCACGATCTCGTCCAGCTCAACGGCGGCAGCTCCGCAGACGAGATATACTCCGCGTTCCACAACCTCGCGCAGTATACGCTCGTGAACCTGATCAGGGAGGATGACGGCTCGCCGCTCTTCGGGGGCGACTCCAAGGCGACGGAGGCGTTCGGCATTTACCTGACGAAGCTGATGCTCATGCGCGTTCCCGAGGATGCGCGCAACCGCATCTGCGAAGTCCTGAAGACGCCCGAGGCCGCGAAGGCTTTCGAATGCATAGCGCGCGAAGCGATGATCAACATGTCGGCATACGAGGACCATGTCACGACCACCCGCATTGTGGCGCTCATCGAGGAGTCCGTGGGCCGCGAGTTCTTCCTTCCGGGCGAGACGAACAATGAGCCCAAGGGCGCTCATCGTAGGGGAGGGGTCCGCAGGTCCGAACTTGACATGACGGGCTTCTCGACCGCCGTCCGCATCGCCTACGACGCCGAGAAGACGATCGTCGGCAACAGCGCCGCCCGCGTCCGGACGGCGCTCCTCGATCCGCTGAAGAGCATCTTCACCCGGATGTCGCTCAGGGATTTCGACGGATTCGTCAACCGTCGGCTCGCCAACGGCGCGCGGGCCGTTTTGGACGGCATCTTGGCGAGGAACATGAAGACTCTGTCTGCGGACATCACCGCCGCGCACGACGGCGTTGCCGACCCCGGCGGTCCCGTGGAGCTGCCAGGCGGTGTCACGCTGCTCGGCGGGCGGGCCGCGGTGCGCGACGCCCTCGCGTGCCTCGTGGCGGGCAGGGACGACGCCACTTTCGCACAGCTCGATGTCGTCTCCAAGGCCCGCGTGAACGTCCTTCTGGTCCTCGTCTCGTCAGACGCCGCGGAAGCGGCGGAGCTTGGTCTGGCAGCAGCGCTTTCCGCCGACGGCCGCCGCGAGGCGATCAGGGCCGATGGCGCGGTGGGGCGCCAGTTCAAGATCACCGGCAACGCCGCCGATGGCTTCCATGTCCGCTTCACTTCGCACCGCACACCGCAGACGTTCACCGTGGCACCACCCCCACCTGCCGCACCCGAGACGATCGCCGCCGGCGCGGGCAGCAGCCTCGACGCGCAGTTCGACGTATTCCTCTCCCCCGAGGACATGGATCGCCTCGCCACGAGCGACTGGAGCGTGTTTGACCCGACTGACTTCGACAGCGCCGTCGTCGATCTCTCCCTCCCCGCCATGGACGGCACTGTGCCGGACGGGCTTCGCCTCGGTGGAACGCTCTACGCCGCCATCCAGGCGACCATTTGATTGCCCACAAATTCCAGTTGAAGCCTCATTTCCCCGTCTTGTTCTGGCACGCTCTTGCGCGAATGGGCGGTTTCATGTATAATCTGCGTTGTTTTCTCGCGAGGTCATATAGATGATACTGAAGCACATGGCATTGCCGCTCGCGGCGTTAGCGCTCCTCGCCGGATGGCTTTTCTCGCTGGGTACGGGAAGCATGTGGCCGGGGCTGCCGCGCCACTTCGCAATGCCGGTGCGCATCGTGTTCGAGGGCGCCGCAGGGGCGGTCGCATTCGCCCTTGCGTTCGCTCTGCCGTCCGCCTGGGCACTCATCGCCCGCGCGACAAGAAGAAAAGCAACCACCCAACCACCCAACCACCTAACCACCTAACTACCTAACCACCCAACCACCCAACCACCTATGCTCCACGTAATAGCCACGCCCATAGGCAATCTCGGTGACATCTCGCAACGCGCCCTAGACGCGCTCCGCGGCGCGTCTGTGATCGCCTGCGAGGACACGCGCCGCACATGACAGCTTCTCTCCAATTTCGGAATCCCGCGCCCGGAGATGATCAGCTACCGCCAGGGCAACGAGGAGCGCGTGGCGGAGACGATCATCGCCGCCGTGAAAGCCGGCAGGGAGGTGGCGCTTGCCTCGGACGGCGGATATCCCGGCATATCCGATCCCGGCTACAGGCTCATACGGCGCTGCGCGCAGGAGAACGTCCCGTACGACGTGCTGCCGGGGGCGAGTGCGGTGGATGTGGCGCTTCTAATGAGCGGACTCCCCACCAGCTCCTTCACGTTCAAGGGCTTACCGTGAACAGGGAGAAGACGAAACTCATCGACCTTGACGCGGAACGCTCGTCGCTCACCTTTCTAGGCTACGAGTTCAGGAAGGTTCGCGACAGGCTCTTTGGGACAGGCAGAATGTATC
>Ga0265298_10001258_pt1 | contig 37535 bp, 58 predicted proteins | sample AusTroGonzalo_MG_3_FD_193486 | JGI IMG/M metagenome (GOLD analysis project Ga0265298, IMG submission 193486) | Bovine rumen microbial communities from tropical cattle in Woodstock, Queensland, Australia - Gonzalo_01 | ecosystem: Host-associated > Mammals > Digestive system > Stomach > Rumen ...
AGGTTATATCCATACTATGGAAAACGTGAATTTCGGTGGTCGCAGACCAAACACGTTTGAGTTCTACTCAGATGCCGTACTTGTGTGTACAAACATACAAAGCCATATGGATACACAACCAGAAGGTGATACGTATGTATATTACACGGCAGATGTGGAAAGAGTTTCATATGCAACATACAATGAGATTTACCACAGTGCAAACGAAGAACGACAACTCGAACAGGACGAGGTATCCGCAGAGATACTTGAAATGTTATTAACAACAATGGAGTGAAATAAAATGGCAACATCTATCGGAAAAATGTACGCACGATTAATCCACGGAGGAATGAGAACATTCCCAGAGGGCGTGCCAGAAATCTATCACGAACAGACAATCGAAGCATGGGCAGAGCTTTTCCCAAGCGAGCCGCCGCTTGTAGGTGTACAGTAATGTCTTTACTAAAAGCAATCCTTGACTTCATTTTTGGAAACTCGACTCAGAAAGCAACTGAAACGCAGGAACAAAAAAGACCGTACACAGACATTAACAGTACAAAGGTTGGAGAAGTCAAGATAGACAATCCACAGTTCACAAACAGCACAGGATTAAAGTACAGCATAACAAATGTGCCAGAATTTATCTTCACATGTATTCCGATGGTTAGCGGCAACGTAACATTCAGAGTCTATGCAGATAATAACAAAGATGATTTAAACAATCCAGAGTTACAGACTGCAACATTCACTGAAGGCGGAGCGAGCAAACAACTGAGATTCAGAATGAAGATGCAGGCGGCACGTCAGGTCGGTATGCACACAATCTCGGTTGACCAGATATGCTGGACTGCGAGACGTGCTGACGGAGCAAGAATGTACACCACATACTCTACAGACACCTATACGTTTGAAGTAACGGAGTAGTCATGGAAGATATTGTCGCATTCATAGTAACGTTGCTTATCGGAGCATGTCTGCCGACAACAATTAAGTATCTCTTCAGTAAGCTATCAAAGTTCATCGTGAATGTCGGAAGAGTTACTGATGCCGTAGACAACGCAATAGAAGATAACGTCGTTACTCCAGAAGAAGTCACCGACATAAAATCCAAGATTAACGATGCTGTAGAGTCTGGTAAAGATTTGGTCAACGCAATAAGGAAGTAAAGTATGTTTGACATTTCGAGATATGACTGCACACAGTTTGATAGTTACAGTCCGACACGCCACGTTTACCTTGACGCATTCATTAAAAGAATAACTGCGGACGTAGACTCAAAAGCAGTCTTATATCCCGACAATCCAATCAGAATCCTTTGGATAGATACAAAGTTCAGAGTGATATTCGATGGCTGACGTTACCATTACTCAAGATGATACTTATCCAATCATTAAAGGGTACATAACTCACGGCGACCCAAAACGAAACCGCAAGTTCAATCTCTTTGGTTGGACAGGTACTATTGACATTTCCAGAGATGATTACACACAGGTTGTTTCTGGAGATGCAATAACAATCACTGACATGGAGAGTGGACGATGGCAGTATGTTGTACCGACAACAGTTACTCAAGAGCCAGCAGTATATTTGTGCAATCTCCGATTCACCAATGAAGAGAACTCTTTTTCCGTGCCATCCGATGGTGTGTTTTTCCTTAAAGTAATACCATCAATATCTAAGTCAGACAGAGTAGTATTGCAGGCAAAGATTAAACCAATTACAGCAGAGTCATGATAGAAGAATTTATCGAGTTTGCAAAAGCCAACGGAATTACAAACATCGACGCACTCAAGAGAGACAAAGCAGGAACGCCTTTTGAAGTCTCGTTTGATTTTGAAGTGCTTAGCAAATCGGAAAGAACAATTCGTGGAGTGGCATCTGTAGAATCCATCGACAGGGAAAATGAACTGATTACCAAGTCAGCACTCAAAGAAGCTATCGGCGGATTTGAACAGTTACCTATTCTCCACTACCAACATACAGAACGACCTATAGGCATCTGTACAAAGGCACAGATTACAGACAGAGGATTGGAAATTGAAGGTAAGATTCCTAACCACCCGCAGTGGGACGACATCTGGGAACGTATCACTAAAGGAGATTTAACCAAGTACTCTATTCATGGAAGAAGAAGAGTCTTTTCCCCAGAATGTAAACTTGCAGTTAACTCAAGAGATTCCCCATGCATCACTAAAGGATTATACCTTGATTCAATCTCAATCGTCAGTGGCTCAACAGCAATCAACCAAGATACCTTTGTCGAAGTCGTCAAAGCAATGCGGGATGAGTTAGCTAAATCCACAGACAATTTAAATATTGTGAATGATAATAGTAGTATAGTTATGGCAGAAGAACAGGACATAACGAAATCCGAGGTAGAGCAGACTATCACCAGCAATGCAGTACCAGCTGTACACAATGCTGATGATATGACATTAGCTACTAAGGCAATGCCAGCGACAGATGTTGACCAGATGTCTGGTCGCTCTGCAGCAGACCAAGAGAGTTTGGTTACGTCGGAGATTGTTAAAGCACGTGCTGAGTTTGAATCAAAGTTTGACGAACTTAGCAAAGCAATTTCGGTCATTCCAGAATTGCAGAATAAAATCGAGGAACTCACCAAGGCTAACAGTGAGTTAACCGAGCAGAACAAATCTCTCTCGGAGAAACTTGAAAGCGTATCCAATGAAGTAATTCTTAAAGGTACGCAGCCAGTGGTTATTCCTGAACAACTCGACCACACAAGTGGAACATTCCGCTTGAGAAATAAATTCTGAGGCATCTATGGATTATGTAGGAGCTAATATTAGGTCGGCAGTATCAGATTACGCCGCACCAAACCCAGACCTTCTCTCAATGGCATTCTGGGGCAACCTTCCTAACGGAACACGTATAGAAAATATGGATAAAGCGTTAATGAATGCGCAGGACAGATTCGCACAGCAGAGAAAAGATGTTGATGGATTCAATTATCTGCCGCTCGTTAACCCGTTCCCAGACCAGCTTGTTAAGGCAGCCATCTATGGATACAACGAGCCGTCATCTCATAAGTTATCAAATGAACTCTTTGAGAAAGCAATGCGCCCGTACCATGAGCAGATACTCAAACAGATTGCGTATGAGAATCCAGAATCAGATGTAGCCAAAGAGATTACAAAAGCTATCAATACTGGCTCATCACTCATGCATATCATTGCAGACCAAGAAGTTACTCTGCTTTATAAGAGACCGTATCCTATACAGGCACTCATACCAGTAGAAGCTAACATTGGTATCGCGGCACACTGGGATGTAATTCCGCCGTTCGGATTCAACAGTGCATCGTTCGGCACAGAAGATCCGAATCTCCAAGACACTGACTTCACATCGTCCAAGAGATACGAGTATGTCAAATATATGTACGCAGTTGGCAGAGTCACACAGGGTGCGAAGTTTGCTGGTCTTGCCCAGTACCCGACTCGTGACCTCAAGACTCTTGCAATCGACAGTTCGCAGGAAGCAATCAGAGCACTCAGAGAGCGTTCGATTCTCGGCGTAACCAGAGATGTACAGAACATTGACACCATCAAGTTCGAGGACGCGAACGACCTTCAGTATCGTGGACTGTACGAGATTATCAAGAACAACACAACGTCACCAAACTACGTCACTTCATCTGGCGACAGCTACGATAACATCATGGCTGACATTCGTGCATCGTACAGGCTCATGAGGAAAGATGGTATGATGCCGAACTTGGCAATCTGTGACCTTAACACGTTTGATACCATCGCCGCTGGATTAATGGAGTACTTCCGTACCGAGCCTATTAAGGAGTTCACGCAGGGTATCTCTAAGATTTCACTCGTGTTCCAAGGAGCAGGCGGTCTGCCCGTTATCTCCACTGAGATGTTACCTACACAGGACGGACAGCGTGGTATATTCCTGCTTGATACCAAACTTCTTGCACGCAGAGTTCTCTGGCAGGATATGTACGAGGACTTAGCAAAGATTAATACCAGCGACAAGTTTGTTATCAGTGCTTGTGAAGTTCTGATTGATAAGACAGATGAGAATGCAGAAGGCAAGAGCAACGGTGGAAAGTCACTTCAGGGTGGCGTCTTTGGAATAGGAGCGTAATCATGCCAGCGGCTAAAGTAGATTATGGACAGGAATTTGTGATTGTTGGTGAAACACCCATCAACACAAGTTTTACAGTAACGACACAGAATGACTGGGTAGTGTTCCCGTGTGCAGGAGTCCTCCATCTCGCAGGCGTAACAGTCTACGACGGCGGATTTGAAACATCCACATACTCACACCCGACACTGACTGTAAACAACGTATCTGGATACGACTCTTCAGCCACGAGCATTGCTTACGACGGCGCTACTGCAAACACAAGAAAGGGTGCAGGTTACCTCGTAGTCAACGATGCTACTGGAGAGATTATGTATGTCGAGAAAGATTCAGCACCGACAGCTACCAGTGGAACACTCACCGTAAGACGTGGTGCACTCGGAACAGAGCCTGCCGCAATCACTGACAACGACGTTCTGTACGTTCTTTGTACAGTTATAGCTACCAGTTCCAATACAGGCACGCACTTCATCAGATACCACAAACTGCCAGACGACCCGAAAGTATTGTTCTACTGAAGGTGATACCATGAAATGGTACAGATACTTCAAAACAATATTTTCTGACGGCGACCACGGGACTCTGAAACTCGAAGTCGCACAACCGCTCGCTGGCGGAATCGACCTCAAGAGTACCAATGTAACAACCACAGGAAAAATTACAGCAGGTACAATTGAGGGTACTGTAAGTGGAACAGTCAAAGCAACGACATCTGAAAAAGCATCTGGAGCAATCGACACTTCAGCCAACTATACCATCCTCACAGCTGGTACAGCGGCGGCATACACACTTGAGAATGCCAGTGCCGATAACTCTGGTAAGACAATTACCATTGTATCAACCAAAGCTGTAGCCAACACAGTTACATGTACTGGTAAATACAGTGGAGCAACAGTAGCGGCAGATAGTACAACTGCAACGTTCGGTACAACAGTCGCAGGCAACTCAATCACATTAGTATCTAACGGTACTACATGGGTTTGTGTTGCCAATAACGGAGTAGTGTTCTCATAATGGATGCATACTGTACCATTGAAGAAGTCGAGTTCGCAGGGGGATTAAGCAACAAAGACTTCATGCAAGGCGGAAAGGTAATGAGTACTGAAGAGTACCATAACTTTATGACGCAAGCTATTCAATGGTGCAGTCAGGCGATGAATCGTTATTGCAATGTCAAGACGTTTGAACTGCATGATGTTGTAGAATACCATAGCGGCAGATACAACAGATACGACGAGCCAGAAAACCAATACGAGACAGATTATTTCCTCAAACAGTTTCCCGTTTACTCGATAGGCAACGTATGGGTTGACCGTGTTCAGTCTAACGCACCAGCTAATTTCGTTCTACAACCCATGCGCACTGACACTCAGTCTGGTAATTACATCGCAAATATAGATAACGAGTTAGGTTACATTCATTTCGTTTCACATTACCCATCAAAAGGTTTCAACAATGTTAAGGTAGAGTATGTCGCTGGATACCCAAGAGACTCCGAACAATACCAAGAACTTAAGCTAATCTGTGTTCGACTCATGATTAATTTCCAGTTAATCAAGAAGAAGTCACAGGAGATAGCAGTAGTACGTAACACCAACGTCAGCGACTACTCGCCTTTCTACAGCATTGGCATGTCAGAAGAATTATTCTCACCACACATCAAGAGCGAACTTGACAGGTATAAGATGCTCAGATTTACCAATCTCGGTGGATTCTCATGAACAAGGACTTTGAAAAGCAATATGAAGATTGTTTCAGAGATTACTTTTCCAGAGTCAACCGCAAGTTCTATCGCATTCTTGGTAACGAGAAAGAGATGTACGACCCAATCTCACGTGTGCATGATAAACGTAAAGCAGGCATACCACACTTAAGAGATTCATGGGTAAAAAAGACACGCCGACGCAACGGGTTTTACATGACACCCAAACGTCATGATATTAAACTGCGAGTAGACAATACATCAATACCATACAAAGTCTACACACAAAGCAGTGACAGAGACATACGACCTAAGCACGCAAAGTCACTGAAGTTTTACAACAAATACACTGGTGAATTTGTAGCAAAGAAGAAAGTACGCCTCGAATATACCACATACAATGACAGACTTCACAACATAGTTATCAGTGCGGCAAGACAAGCAATAGCAGAAGTCGGATGGTACACACTTACCATAGACAAAGTAAAGTCTGTAGATGATTTACGATTCTTAATGGATGAACTTGAGAGGTTGCAATGAGTACATACGCACAAAACATGTCAATGATTATCGACGCAGTTACAGCAAGACTAATAGATAATCTTGACCTGATAAAGAATCCAGTTGTCGAAGTGCGTACAGGAGATGTACAGTTTCCAGCAGACTCAAACACACAACTACCAATCATCTATGTGTATCCGATGGTTAATGGCAACTTAATTTCACTCACAATCGACGACGAGGCATCTCTAAGCGAGTTTAATATTGCACTCGACTGTTTCTATTGGTTTGAGGAAAACGACAATACAAGTACTTCTGTGAGTCTCTCAATCGATAACATGATGAACATAGCAGAGTTATTTAAAGCCAAAGGTGGTCACCTATTACCAGAAGCATATGTTACCGACATTGAATGTGAGTACACAAAATATGCAGTAGGCGGCTCTGTTATCGACAGTTACGCGATAGAATTGTCCGTTACCACTTACAATTAATTATATATTTTATAAGTGCCATTACTTTTATAATGGCAGTAAGAACATATTTTGGTAACCGTGCGGCAGTTTCACTTGCAATAAAAGGTGGAACGGAAGTTAAACAATTAGTCGTACAGGATTTCAGCGCAGAGTTCAACGTATCCATTGAGGATTTATACGGACTCGGCTCTATTGTAAGGCAGGATGTTGCAAGGCATTCTGGAAAAGTAGATGTCTCTTTTAAGGTCTTTAAAGTTGACCCGTTAAGTGGTACTGAGAATCTTTCCAAGATTATCACAGGAGCAGGTACAAGTACTGCTGGTGAAATATCCATCGGAGTAAATGATACTTCTAAGGTAACATTCTATACTATGAAAGTGTACCTCGACTCAGACGAATCAACATGCTTAACGGCAGTAATCGATGATGTTGTATTTGATAAATTCCCAGTAAGCGGAGACGACAAATCATGGATTGGTTTTGAGTTCTCTGGTACTGGTGCATCATTCAAACTTGTAGAGGCAGCACCACCATCATGAATGACTTTGTACGTGACGCATTACAGGAACTCAAAGAGATTCAGAACGAGGAATCTGTTGAGTATGACGAGTTAAAGAAACTTGTTACCGAATCCAAGAGCAGGAAAACTACGTTTAGACTCGGCAGTACAGAGATTTGGATACGCTCATCAATTCCAACCGACCTGAGAAATCTGATGCTTAAAGTAGAGAAAGCAACACACGACGATTTATCTATCGAAGAACAGTTATCTCTTGGTAATTACTTCTCATACAATTTCCTTGCAGGTATTTGTTTAGACAAACCATACACCGACAAAGCATTCTGGAAAGCGTATGATGATGAGGTCGGCGATGCTCAGAAGATTGCATCTGAAATAATCCAGAGACTTGTTTCCAGCGAAGAAAAGATAATTAAATTTCGCTCGCAGTAAAGCAGGACAGGAACTTCTCTACCTTTGTGAGATGTTCAATCGACCACCAACAGAACTCAATCTCACACAAGAGGAGTTGCTTTTCTTAAGAGTTGCATCAAAAGAACGACAGGATAAACTAAACAAAAGGAGATACAGAGATGGCTAAAGGAAGGAAAAGTGGTGGTGGGGTCACCGTCCCAGTAAAAGCCGACACTAAAGATGCAACAAAAGGTCTTAAAAACTTAAGAAAAGAAGCAGAGGAAACCACAAAATCAATTGACAAAATAAACACCAACCTTGTAGAGACAGTTACAAAATTACAAAAAGCATATGAAAAGGGACAGAGGGTCATTACCAAATCTGGAACGATTAGTAAGACCTACCTCAGAAGTGCAAATGTATCTTCCCAAGAAGATTACAGAGCATTAGCAATAACAGCTATGGCAATGGGTGTTGATGAGAATGTTGTTAACGCCCTTACCAAGTCTGGATTAAAATATCAAGAAACTATTTTAGAGACAGAAGCAATTGAGAAAACCATAACAGAAGAGAGAAAGAAAAGATCAGCCCAAGACGTAAAAGCCGAACAGGGAAAACAAAAAGCAATACAAGAAACCATCAAAGTAAGAGAAGAAGAAAGAAGAGAGACTGACAAAATAAGATACCAGAACAAAGAACAATACGACGAGAATAAAAGGATTGCAAATCAACAGGAAAGAGACAACAGAAAGAGAGAAAAAGAAGAAGCTAAAAAAGCAAAAGAAGCACAGAAAGCCGCAGAAGCAGAAGCCAAGAGATTCCCGCTCGATAGGAAGTTAGACCAAGTAACATTAGACTTAGCAGCAAGCACCAACAAATATAAACAGGGACTTGGAGTTGTACTTGATACAACAGTAAAGGTCATTAGCAAGAATAGGAAACTCTCTTTCACCCAAGAACTATTCACTGGCATTACAGGTGCACTCGGTAGGATGATTGGGTACACAAAGATAATGAGTTCATCCATCGGTCTCGTTTCATCTGCTTTTGGATTCCTTATCGACATGATATTCTTACCACTGTTGCCTATAGTTTTGGCAATAGCAGAGGGACTATTCATGCTCGGAGAAGTGGCTAATAGTTTCCTTGAGTTTATACAAGGCATACCAATAATAGGTGAGACCTTTGCAGTCATACTTAGCTTTGCAGGATTGTTAGCAATAGCTTTTGGTATGTTCCTTACAGGAGCATTGCTTGCAGATGTTTTGGGTGTCGCTGGCGGATTCAAAAAGATATATGACATTCTTAAAGACATCTCTATCATGGAGGGAATCAGTTCAATACTTAGTATGCTTGGATTTGGGGGAGGTAAAGGAGACAAAACACCAGACGGTGGCGAAGGGGGTGGTGGTGGATACTATTCCACAGGCGGCGGTAAGGATAAAAACAAGACAAAAAAGCCAAAGAAACCATCCAAAGTCGGTGGGGTATTAGGCAAACTCAAGAGCGTAATCCCCGCTGCGGCTGGTGTCGTAGGCTCTCTTGCAACAGACATAGCCTTACCACTCGCTGCTGGAGTCGGAATAGTTACTGCAATGAATCAACTCGGTGTCGGTCAAGCACTTTCAGACTTCGGAGAATCATCTGGAATCCAGTATAATCTCCGTGCAACATCAAAGGACTGGAATGTTGCCGAGCATATGTACGGTGCAGTCGGGGACTTAATCAATGTCTCCACAGGCTTTGTCACTGATACAGTTAACTCTGTATTTGGATTGTCCCTTGAGAAGTTTGCGGCGGCTACACCAAACATGGTTGAAGAAGCATTGAGAGAAGGCAAGTACAATCAAGCAGTAATCAATGCAATAAACCAGAAACTCGGTGAAAACACAATCGGATATATGGGTGAAGAGTACGCAGACTCAATAGGCAAAGAAGCAGGATACTATCTTCTCAACAAACGAGGAGAAGCATATGGAGAGAGAATGACAAGTTATAGTAATGTACTGAGTAACACTGCAAACTATAACACATACTACCAACAGACAAATGGAAATGGAGCATTCAACTTACAGAATACGGCAGGGTTATAATGACAGAGATTACTGAACTATGTGCATACTTACTCATTAAGAACGCAAGCGGGACATACAACGCTTTGGTATTTACACAGCACTTACCACTTGTAATGTTGCCTTCTGGTTTTGGGATAGAAGTATTACCAATCTATTCGTATGATACGAACATCACTGGCAATCTCTCAAACAATCTGATAACATACGACAAGCCAGCATCAATACCATTAAACGCACTCATTGTAAATGATATGAATGTGAGTTCGGATAACAAGTCTGGATGCTTTTCAACTAACATTCGTATCGGAAACGATACCATCAAAGTCGATGGAAGGTTGAGGAACTTATCTGACTTGTGGAACGTCTACGCATTTACTAAATGGAATAACAATCAGAAAGAATTTGTTATTGGCAAGTACACAACAGACGGAACAACATCAACCATCCTTGACAGAAAGATGTTTGCAATCCAGATAGCCGACCTCAATTGGTCAATCAATAGTGGTATGGGAGAAGAGATAGATTACACACTTCAGTTAAAAGTTGTTGACCAGAAGAGTAACAATCCACTTAACAGGTGAATACAATGCCAGAATATTGTGAACAACACAAAGAAATCAGAGACTTAACCATCACAACAAATACCACACTTGGTATGATACGTGAGGATTTAAAGACATACAATGAGAACATTGCAGAGATACTGAAACTTATCCAAGAGAATAACGCACAACTACATGAACTCGATATTAATGGCTCAAGCATATCTCGGCAGAACAGGAGAGAGATTGAACGATGTGCAAATGATATAGTTGACCTTGCACAGAGAGTAGCTATCATATCAAACAACAACGAATGGAAATTCAAGATACTGACCTACTGTGCAGGTATTTTATCCGGCATACTCATTGGGATTGTCTTGTTATTCGCAGAAGGGATTATTAGATAATGGCTACAATTACATGGGGAGAACCACAAACAGCAGGCACGGGTAGTGTAACAACATCAGGTACAAGTGCAAGCGGAACTTGTTATTATAGGTCATCTGCACCATCTAACTATTTTAGAGTGCGTGGTACTTGTGTAATCCCATGTTGTAGCAGTTACTCATTCACATTTGGGTATAATATTGATGATGCCAGTTTGTCAATGAGTTCGGATGAGATTAAGTACACTGCTACTGGCGCAGGATTCTCTAAATCATATCAATTCCCAATAACATACTCATCTGGCTCTGGCTCAAAAAATGTCTCTGAAACAGTAGACCCACCAAGAGACATAACCATCACAATAGATTTGGCTCTCGGATACGGTAACCACTATTCGGGAACAAACAGTGCATATCTGAATAGTTTTGTCGGAGTATCAACACCAACAGTGCCGACATTATCTAACCTCACTCCGACTATAACAACTGTAAATACCCCCACACAATTCACAGTAACGACATCCACAGCATGTCCGCAGGTATCTTATCAATGGAACTTCGGAGACGGCGGAACTTCTACTTCAGCACCACCAGTAACTCACACATACACGACCGCAGGTGCTTATCAGTTAACTGTTACAGCAAGTAACACAGCAGGAACAACAGCACCATTAACAGAAACCATTGGTGTAAGGGGATTACCTACAGCACACATCACACCATTAGAGAGACTCATTGGAGTTAACAGTAAAGTAAACTTCTCATCCGATGGAAGCACTAAAGGATACCCACCATATAGTTCCAGCGCAGACTTATTGTATGAATGGTCTTGTGTAAATAGTTCAAGCCAACAAAGCGGATTCTATTACACTGACGGAACAACTTCTTCCAGTGCAAACCCACACATATACTTCACAGCAATAGATACATACACTGTATCCTTAAGAGTACGCAATGGATATGGATACTCTACATATGATACAACACACGTTTACGTTCTCGACAAAGCACCGCCGACAGACGAACAAGCAAGAGACGACATATTAATCATAACAACTAATGCAATGATAACCAAGAGGTTGACAGATGTTTAAGGAACTGACAGTAACCCATGCTCTTTCGTCCAAGAAAACATGTGAGTTTGTGGTTGTAGGGGATTCTGGTCAAGCACCATACAAGTACGGAGATACAGTTGTTATCCCATACTTTGAAGGCGTATTGTTCTCTGGAGTGGTAATAAACACAAAGAAAATCCAAGCGTACAACATAACCGACGCACCGCAACTATTCTGGAAAATATCTTGCGTAGATGATTTCGGATACTTAGAACGCTCGATATGCAAAAACGTGACAACATATGAGAACGTAACCCCACCTACCTTACTCAAAGCAATCTTAGGAGAGTCATGGTGGTTTCCAAAAGAACTCACTGGAGGAACATATGATTCCATCTCAGACTTAGGCAACAAACTTACAATAACATATAATCCAAACAACCAGTCTAAGTCAGAAGCAGTTGTGAACGTCCTTTCCCAGACTGGTTACGAGTGGAGAATACGGAGACCAACATATAAGACAAGAGTAACTAATTTCACACAGAGCGGCACAACTGGCAGGATAAGATTCTCACCATCATTAGACCAAGAGTATCTTGATAAGTACGTAATAACCACACAGTCTAATGACGAAGTACCAATCTATTCGCAGGTCATAATGATTAGTGGCGCTGGTCAATACGATTGTGTGTGCAGAATAAGTCAAGTAGAAGATGAAGGCGACTTCGAACTTGTTAACTGCCCAGCAGATATGCAAAGCAAAGTTGCTATAGGAGATGAGTTTATTATTACACTCCACCCAATCTTAGAAGCATCTCCAGTACTTGATAACGTACTCGATAGAGAGTTTACAACCAACGAAGATATTTTCCAGTTCGATGTGCAGGAAGATGAATCATCTGTCTTTAATGCAGTAACGGTAAGAACTCAGACATATGATGGAGAAGCATACACATCATACTTACCAGCAGTGTATAATATAAACAATCAAGAATTTGTATGGAATGATTGTGCATATATTTCTGGAGATAAAATAGATGAACATGGAACAATCCTTGAATACGCTTATCCAGATGCATATGTTTCTACTGCGGCTGTAGATGGCACGGTTATGAAAGTGTTTGTCGTAGACCAAGACAATTCGACATATAGGTTTGCACCACAGGAGTTTGTTTCTTTTGGTGGTAGATATTCTTATGAGATAATCCAAGTAGTATTGGATAACCAAGGGAACACAGTACTGCATTTCAGAAACTCCGACTTCAACAACGAAGTACCAAGACCGTCGATGCCAATACTGAGAGCAAAGATACATGTTGATGGAACATACAGACTCAATCTGCGTTCAACCGATAGTATTGCAATAGGTAATGAAGTATATTCACCAACACAATACACAATAGACTCCACAAATAACTTGATTATATTAGATAATGGTGGAAGTGCAAACTTATACAAGATAAGAAAATCCCCACACATGGCAGGTACAGTTGTCAGAAACGCAGGAAGAGCAAGTGATACATCACCACAATACTTTTCACCAGTCGGTAAGATGGGATTCTTAAAAATCAAAGCGATGAATGCTAACAGTGGAAGCGACCCAGCATTAGCGGACAGAATAGCAACAACAGCACTGGCATCTGGATGCGTATCTGAAAAGACAGGCAAAGGCACGATAATCTATACTGACTTCTATAAGACAATCTCTTCTGGAGAGTTAACCAATCAACCATTAGAAGTCGGAGATGTTATTAGAGTATGGTACGGCAGTGTAATCAACCCAGACGGCACACCTAACCCATCTGGATTGGTCAGTGAAGATTTCAGAATCACAGATATTAGTTTCGCACTTGATACTGGCAAAGTAGACATCAGGTTTGGTAACAGCTTAGAGACCATCGGAGACCACTTGGTTAGTATCAACACCACGATTGGCAGAGTTTAGTTGTCAAATCGTAGTACCTTCATACTTTCATACCGACTCTTTGTAAGTATGTATCAGAAAAAAGTATAATAAATAATAACGTAAGTATGTATTCATTGTATTGTATGTAACTAATACTATATATAACTTACTAATACTACTGTCAATAAAAAATTTTAGTGATACCTTTTTGACAGGTATAAAAGTATGAAAGTATTACAATCTGTCAACTAAACTACCATGTGATATGGTTCATACTCTAAGATTATCTTGCCATTGGCTTTAACTTTAAGAGTGAATCGTACAAAGTAACCACGTTGATAGATTGCTCTTATGTATTTTATGTGGTTAGTGCATGAATATCTCTTTCTCTTGAACTGGTATGGTAACTCATCAACATAATCCAAGAAAGCAATGCTCTCTTCTGGCTTATCACTGACTGCAAGATACTCTTTGTATCTCTTCTTGAGTTCCTGCACTTTGTCTTTCGGCAGCACATTATATACCCCATCAAAGACTATACACGGCTTATGAATTTCTTTGTGCACATCCGCAGACAAAGTTATCAGATTGTCTAAGTGGTTGCTCTTACACACATGGTATGGTATTATGTGGTGTGTCTCCAGCTGTACTATACTCTTTGTCAGACCAGTTACTTGACAAGTGTATCTGTCTCTATGGAGAGACTTTCTTTTTGCTTCAGACCAGCCTGCCTGTTCTCTCGTCAAAGTTAACTACCCTCCCATATGTTTCTAAGTCACGCAATCCTTTACGAAGGTTTCTTCTTCTCTGTGCTTGGAGTGTTCTCCCTCTCCACAATTTAGCACAATAGTTTTCGTCCAATGGGATTATGTTTCCAACAATACAGTTGTGATTCATCAGCATATTAATATTCCTTAGCAGTTTCTTAACTGTGCTGTCGTCATAATCTGAATGCAAACCATCAAGTAATCTCTGGTAGTTCTCCGTGTTATAAACCCATCCTTTCATTTACTCATCCTCTTTAAGATCTAATATGTGGTTAATCTTTTCAATTGTTGGAAAGATACCATAAAGAGTAACATCCTCATGTCCTCTATCCACTTCTGAAACAGTCTTAATCAAGTCGATTGTAATTGGTATGGAGTCACTGTATTGTTCTCTCTCTTTTATAAACCTCACAGATTTACCTTTCTTCTCCCACAAAGAAGATGTTAAATCTGGGTATGTATGTACATACTTCCAGTCATTCAGAATGAGATATGCATGTATATTCAATGGATTTATTTTTGAAACAATACGTTCTATCTTTCTCATAGTATCATCTTCTGGATAAGATAGTTTCTGCAATCATCCTCAGTTACTTTAATCTTTAATCGTTTCATAATTGCATGGACTGTCTTTACAAGTTCATCACTGATTGTATAATTCTGCTTTGGGAAATTAATCTTCTCACGACATAATTTATCTTCGAGATTAATATACAATTCTCCCCACGCCAAATCCATACTATGTTTCTTGCCCTCATCAATGTTAGTTGTTGTCATGAGAATATATTGTCTGACAATGTGGTTAAGAAACTTGGATGCATTCTTCTGCGAGTCAAGGAACTCAACAATCTCTGCATCAAGTGAGAATGCACGTTTAACTTTCATTCTTCCTCCATCGAGTCAAGAAACTCTCGTGTTCGTTTATTAACGATGCTCTTTGGGAACTCAACTCCAGACTTATACGCTTGGATAAAGTCACTGAAGTGTGGATAGAGTTTCATTAACTCATCAATCCTTTTCTTTCCCATACCATCTAACGCACTATACATCTGATAGTTTGGTGACAGTTTATTCCTCGTGAACTTGTTGCGTATAACATCTTCAATCCGTCCCCCAGTTGGATTGCGTTCTAACATCCTTCCAACATCTATGATTGCTTTTCCAAGTTCTTCAGTCGTTCTGAAATGATGGACTGGTACATTATGCACACACTCAATCGAAAGTATTTTGTTGTTGTACGCAAAAGGTTTACATGGCGAGTTACGCCTAAACAGCGACCGCCAATCTCCATCAATAAATACACAGTAATGTGGATACTGTTTAAGGTCTGCAACCTGTGTATCTATGTGTCCGCTAACCGTAGACTGGTAAAAATCATTTACGGATTTATGCTCGATAGCCAACAGTGTAGCTTCATCATCATTGCACCATAAATAATCACCCACTTGCAGAGCAGAGTATTGAACGTTATCATAATGTGCAGCAACATATTCCAATAACTCATGAGATTTTTCTCTTGTGTCGCATATCAGTTTCATTTTAACATCCTCGTTACAAAGTGGAGTTTTTTTAGTACTCCACCAATTCATTCATTATTTGGTTTTCTTCCTCAACAACAACCACAATCTTGGAACGAATACTTTCAATGAGTTTTTTAAATTCCATGCTCTCAACCTCGTATTCATCCAGTGTGTTTGCTATACTCATAATCTCGTTCTGATGCATTATCAATGCCGCAATACAATCAACATTCCCTCGTATTGCTTCAAGCATCTTGCCGTGAAACATCAGGTGTGCATACAGTACTCTGGATACAGTGTATGATTTCCTTGGTATGATGTTCCTATCACTCATGGTCATAAGTGTTCTCATATCGATAAGCAACAGTCTAAGGTTGTCGTCTATCAATTTGTCTAATCTTCTCTTTAAATTCATGGTAACTCCTCTTTGTATCATAATACACATACAATGCAGACAGTAAAAGAATTGCAGTTCCGATATAAATCAGAATGCTCATCTTAAATATCATCGCAAGAATCAACAGTGCAAAGTCAAGGAACGTTGCACTCATCATCAATTCTGCCGAGTCTACTTTCATTCATCATCACCGCTATACTTGCAACAGATACTCAAAACTTCACTAAGTTCATTGGAGTTAAGTTTGTGTAATCTATTCTGAATCTGTTTGCTGTACGAAATGCACAACGACCGTTCAATTGTCTTAATGTGTTTCCAGAATAAATCTTCGGGAATATCTTCTACAGCACAAATTGGGTCTGATATTTCTGCGGAGATATACTCTTCACACAAATTAGTTGTATCTATCTTTACATGCACTCCGTTCTTCTCAAGTACAACCATATCTTTATGGATACTTGACAGACTCCATCCTCTTTGGGATAAGAATCCTAATACTGCGTTAACTGGATATTTATCTTCAGTCATGTTCTCCACCCTAATCTTTTTAATTCAAGATTGGTCTCTACTTTGTCTTTCACAAACTTGCGTATGTAGTACAAATCTTCACTCGATTGGTATATAACCAGCTTGTTTATGTCCCTTATGTAAGTGATGCACACTTCATGCTCTGCTTTATAGATGCTGTCAACTATCTCATCGATTGGTTTACCCTCTATCTTAGCAATGTTCTTTACCGTGTTCATCAGATAGTCATCCCAATCATCGTATGGATAACTGTCATAGATTCTTAACACTGCGCTATTTCCTTTACGATAACCTTTACAGCTATCAGTGATATATGCTATATCCCATCCGTTCAGATTAAAGTATGATTCCAGAAAACATGTCCGCAGATTTAAAATATCTCTGATAACTCTTTCAGACAGTTCTTCGCAGTAACCATACTCTACATCTGGTGCATATCCATTATCAATCATTTTGATAACCCAACCATGTTGTTTACTTCTTTTCCATACGATTTAGTATCTGTGTCTCCATAGATTTCACCAAACCTTGTGACCTTCAGAAAGATTGGTATGTTAATCTGTGTATTCCTATTCACATTTTCAAAGTATAGTTTGCCAAGTTGTGTGGATATTTTAATCAGTGAAAAACAATGCTCTGGAGATTGTAATTCCTTAATATCTTTCGTATCCTTATCTTTCACTGCAACGAGGCAAATATCTCTATAGTATCTTAAAGCATCTCTTTTTCCGAAGATTGCTTTATCAAGTCTAATTACGTCATCTTCACTATAAATTATACCATAGTAGCACTTCTCATCGTAGTCTCTACCATCAGACGTATCTCTTTCAACGTTTATGTATTCCATAATCATCACCATACTCTGTAATTTTCAAGAATTTCAGTAACATCATCATCCGATATCTCTGCATTAGTACCAACTAAACTAAAGACATTGTAGTATGCATTATAGCAGTCTTGCAATTTGCGGATACGTGTTTCGAGAGTTATCATATCATTAAACAGACATGCAACTATCCTATACGCTTCTGCATCTCCTTTCGATAAATCAGATGGATTCTTGTCATTTTTCCGACCCATCTTATCTAAGGTAAGTGTTATCTTACCATTCAATTCTATGAGTGACATATGCGTTTCATGTATGCGGAACATATTTGCCCACATTTTATCTGCAATCTTTTCACAATACTCTGCATATTCCTTTGATACCTCATGCATCATTTCTCATCACCCTTCTCATAAAGCACAATCTTACAACACAGCTGGTCAGCATACTTAGAAAGAAGTTTTGCATCCTCTTTATTGCATCCTAACGCAATGTCACAGAAATCTGATATCGTGGTTATCTGCCCTAAATAGAATATTTTATCTTCTTTCTGACCACCTGTTCTCTCAACGAAGCATCTGTAGCATGTATCCATATATCTCATTCCAAGGTCTGCGATAATCTTGCTAACGTTGTTCTTCTGCTCTTCGGAAATCATTTCTTATCTCCCTTTATTACTTCGACCACAAGGTCATGCACATGCTTGCGTACTTCAGTCAGTTCATCGTCAGTCATGTTGAATGCATTCTCACAGCATATTCCTATGCCGACAATGACTCCGACAATATACGATGGATTCTTGTTGTTGTTTATAGCATTGTCCTCACAATCGTATTTGTACATTCTATCCATTAACTCAATAGCAAAATCCTTTGGGAATACTACTGGCGTTATATCTCTTACTGGTTTCTTATCTTTCATAACAATCTCTCCATCAACATAAATCAATTATCCCAGTGAAATCATTATACTTCACTCGTATTGGTTTTACTGGGTTGCCAAGCATCTTAAGCAACTCTTCATACAGTCTGCTGGTTACCTGTATCAAGTCAAGGTCTGGATACTTGTATTCGATATCTCTATTCGCATCGCATATTAAGTTCGGGCATGCATAGTTTGTCCACGTAAACACATTGTTCACGGAAACATCATCCTCGATAAATACTGCCCAGACTAAATGCTCTCCCTTTGGGAGTTTCTGTAACACTGCATAGTAATCATATGTCATGTATAATCAGCCCATTCTTCTTGGTCAACATATCTGTTAACAAATATGTCGAGCCTTTTCTCTGCTCTTCTAAGTTGTTCGCGTATCGTTCTAAGGTCATCTATGGAGTAGATGTGCTCGTCGGAATAATCCTCAGACCGAATATCAACATAATATTTGCTAAGTCGTGCACACGTCATATGCAAATTAAGTGACAACTTAACAATCTGTTTGATGGTTTTGTCTCTAACCTTCTTTCCCATTTATCTCACCCACCTAATTTCAGTGCCATCATCATATTTCTTAATACATGGGAAGTCTAACTCTGGAGGTGGTCTTTTAACAATCTTTATACGACCATCAATAAACCTGCATTTAATTGTAGACTCATGCCTATGAATTATTGCATATGTCAAGTTATCCCAGTAAAGATAATTGTTTATCGGGGACTTGACAACTCCACAGATAAACACATCAAATATATCCATTGGCATAATAAGCACAGTGTCATCATTTTTACGCCCATAAACATAAACCCACCCGTTTGGGAACAACTCATCCCCCTCAGATAATTTCGCACCAAACCTTTCAAATTTAATCTGTCCAGATTTGTAGTCCATAAGGTCTGTCTCGCTAATTATTTTCTTAATCATATCCATGGCGCAGATACAATCATCGCAATCTATGTACATTGCAAGTTCAAGTTTCTTATTTGAGAAATTGTATCGCACATACATTCGATCTGTTATATCATCAATTATCATTCTCCATCTTCCTCCTCTTTAGGTGCTATATCCTTATCCATGTATGGTGCAAACAAACATTGAATCCTATATGTCACATGGTCAAATACATGCATACAATGGTATGGTTTCTCATATCTGTCATCAGCATACATTCTTGCAATACCTATCATGGCTGCTACAGCACGTGTTTTTTGTTCAACTGTCATATGTTGTTGGTGAGCAACTGTATAGTATGCGTCATCGATTAATTGTTCTACAAATTTCCATTTGTTAGTTATGCTGTATGTCATATTCCACCTCCTCAGATTTGAATGGTAATTTATCAACACCACCAAACAACTCATGGTTGTATTCAATTTGTTCGTATGCAAGACCTAAGTGTATGTAGAATGCTATCAACAAATCACGATCTAATTTATTCAGTTTTATACAATCCTCTAATGTTCCAAGTCTGATATTGAAGAACTTCATAGTGGTTTGTAGCTTGTGAAGTGTATCCAACATATTCTCTTTAATCTGGTCATTGTTTAGTCTTGACATTGTTATCATCCCAATCATTTTCATCTACCCATATGTGGTGTAGAATGGTACACAGTTCTGGCTTACAATCTTCAAGGCAGAACTTGTATCTATCAACCACTGTATTGATATACTCATCAGATAATGTTCGTGTACCAAATCCATCTTCTTCATTGGCAAGGACATCTCTCAAGACTTTAAACAGATAATCATATGCATCTGTCATTATACCACAGCCTTGTCAAGTTCATGGTACTTCTCTTTAATCAACTCAAATGCTTGATACAGTGCTCTCGCTTGAGTATCCAGCCATTCTTCTCTTGAGTTTGGTTTTCTGACTGACCCATTCGTGCGGGTAACTTTCTTCAATTCCGATGGAGAACACAGTAATTTTGCTATTTCGGAATCATAGATTAATGCACATCCTCCCCATGAATACTCCTTCCAATCTATTGCTCCGTTCAGCAATTTTTTCTCAAACTGTTTAATATCTGGAACGTACACTTCGCTGAAGTCTTGCTTATCATATATCAAATCCATTGCGTATTGCCGAACTCCCTTACTCCATGCAGAGCGGGCTTTGTGTTTTTGTACACTCTTATATAACTGCTCATAAGTAACCATCTATCTCACCATCTTAACTCCATAAGTAGTCTTAGCATCGCCGACTCTCTCAAGCACATTGTTGACATCATCATCACCTAAGTACTTGCGTACATCTGCGATGGTAATCTTCTCACCTGCATTCTTAACATTGTCAAGATACTTATCATGGAGTACCTTTCTGATATTATACACAACGTTCTCATAGACCTGCGGATACATAGCGTGCAGTCTGGCACTGTTAACCGAACGGTTAGGCAACTTAACTGTCTTAACCAGTTCAAAATTATCTGTGCGTTCAATGTTGCGTTCATCAATCTCTTTGATTAAGTCTGCTTCCTTGCTTCTCAACTCCACAATCTCATCGCTGAGTTGGTTAATCTTCTTTTGAGTCTCGTATAAGTCTCCAAGTATATCGTACATGTTTACACCTCTGGTAAATCTTCATCTGCTCTCACTGCATACAGTTTGCTATTCTTTATTGTGAATCTGATTGGTCTGTACATCTCACCTTTAAGGTCGTCGATGTTAATGTTCTCATCACCAACCTCAATCAGCTTCAACATTTCTGGATGTGGCTTTCTGTGTAAATCTCTCCATGCCCTGTCGTAGTTGTTGTACATTTTCAATGCTACAAAGTTTCCACTATCTACTGGGCTTTCTTCCATAATCAGATAATAAAATCTTGTCATTTTAATAACCTCACTTTACCAGCCTTTGGCTCGTACATTTCACCAGCGGCAATCATCGCCTGCTTAGTCTCTTCGAGTCTGTCAGTCTGGACTCCTTTACTCTCTAATGCATTCACTACTGCTTCCCAGTCTGCCGTGTTAAACTCGTTAGCCATCTCTTCTATGGTTGTTCGTATCAATACCATACGACCTCTTTGTGATGTGGATACAGAATTAACTATCCTATCGATATCAACTTCCCCAGTCTCTGGGTCTTTTGCTATCTCAGATAACGATGCTTCTACCACATTAATAACCCTACCAACATCCTCTTCCGTATAAACGTCGGACAGTCTTACACGTGCACTTGCTTCAGCAAGTCTTGTCAGTGCTTCAAACTGTCTTGCAGTTATCGGTAATGCTGTAGTATCTTTATACCTCTTGCGAGTCTCGACGTAGTACTCTCTTAGTTTTTCCATAGCTTTCTCCGTTGGTTTAGGAAACACATTCTGCTTTGCGTACGCAATATATTTCACAACCAACTCAACGTCAAGCCCACTGCTTACCTCACCATATCTGGAATCAAAAATATGATTGGCTACGTGACTATCTCGTTCAGAGTTTGGAACGTCACGCAGTAACATAATAATATCAAACCTCGATATAAGCGATGGCGGTAAATTTATCTGGTCAGTTATCGTTTGGTAATCATCAAACCTACCAAGCTTCGGATTAGCTATTGCCAACACTGAGCATCTGGTTTTCAATGTCGCTACGATACCTGCTTTGGCTATCGTAACTTCCTGCTGTTCCATAGCTTCATGTAATGCGCTACGGTTTTCGTCGTTCATTTTGTCGAACTCATCTATAGTTACGTGCCCTTTGTCTGCAAGAACTAATGCTCCTGCCTGTAGCATCCACTCCCCGTTACCTATGGTATCACGGACTGCCGATGCCGTCAGACCTGCGGCACTGTTACCCTTACCAGAAGTCCAGATACCTCGTGGACTCATCTGTGTAACGTACCGACCAATCTGACTCTTCGCAACTCCGGGCTCGCCTATAATTAGTACGTGGATATCACCTCGTAAATGTTCATACTGCCTTTCCACAGCAACTCCGCCGAACATCTGAAGAACTAATGCAAGTTTCAGAAGATTCATGCCGTAGATGCTTGGTGCAACAGCGTTCGTAAGTCGTTCATAGATGTTCTTGTCCTCAGACATTGCAGCTATGCGTTCAATGTCCTCATCGGTAATCTCTATACTATGGTAATCTATCTGGTCACGCTTGAAAGTACTACCATACATGCGCCGCCTAAATATCTGGGTGGTATCATTCTTTGACCACCTAAACACTTCGCCAGTCATGATGATACGGTCGCCTGCATTTATCTGACCTACTAAATCACCATAGAGTTCTACAACTATACTGCGTGGCTCTTCTCCAGTCTCTAACGACTCGTGTAACTCTTGGATAGATATGTATTGCACATCCTCATACTCCGAGCGTTCTGGTACTAACTCAAATGCCTTACGTTCACAGCTTGGGCATTGATATGGTGTCTGGATACTCGACGCACTTCTCTCTTGTTCCTTGAGTACTATCTGACCACAACTCCTGCACCTAAACGCACCCACTTTAAGTCGTAAGTTCTCTTCAGTGCTTTGCTTAACGATACCTTCAATGGAAATCAGTTTACCGATATCAGAATCTCTTATGTTGCGTATCAACGTCGTTCGATTCACACCAGTAAATCTAACCTCCAACTTGTCAACGACCGCAGAAGTAATGTTCTCATCGTCATCACCATAGAAGTTAAACAGATTGGAATACACAAGCCCATCACGTGCGTATGTTGTAGCCATGCGGGGACTGTTCATGCACATGTCTGCGAGCTTTAATCCATCGTTGCCTGCCTTAGCAACGTCGTTAATATCTATCGTAACCGACCTTGTATTTTCAGTCAACGACCCCAAGTCTTTTCTGCGGTTGACAAAGTACTTAGCCCACATTCCAGCGTAGTCAGTAACCATAGTTCACTCCCGACAATAATTAACAATCGATTCAACAGTCAATCCATTCTTGGATACAAGTAAACTAACCATGTATCCTATATCCTCGACCGTTCTATCGATATCCATATCGTCTATTCTCATGCGTAAGGATATTCCCTTGCGTTTGATAACCATATACTCTTCATCTATTGTCGGGTGAGTCTCCCATCCAACAGCACCAAACACTCTCACCAGTCTGTCTTTATCAATGCTCTTGACTGGCACAAAGTAGTGTGCATATCCTGTCACACTCTTTAAGTTTGCTATGCCGTGAGTATTGTAGTGCTTACTAAACCACTGATACGCCACAGATATATGTTCAAACCCATCTTCAGTGAAGTGGTCTAAGATAAAGCTGGGCAGATTCATCTCAACGACCTTGACAATCATGTATGGCTCATCACCAACCCAGAATATGTCTCCTTCATTGCCTTTCCTGCCACGTCTAAACGTAACTGTTTTCTTACCTGCATCTATTAACGACGCAAACTCTGGGTCAAACTTTATCTCAACTATCATTCGTATCACCATTTGCATATTCAGCACACAAATCAAAGAAACAATCGTATAACTTGTGCTTTTGCTCTGGACTCAGCTTATGTCTTGTCGTGGATACAATCAAAGATACTGCCGAAACCAAGAAGAAGAGATATTGTCTCCCTTCTTGCTTTGCTTCTCTCATCATATCACATCTCGACTCTACAACCTCATCCAGATACGCTTTCATAACCATGTTATCACTCACTGATACGCATTTCCAGAACGCATAATGATTTCTCTTACGTCTTTAGCATCAACCCATATAGTCCATGACACCCAGTACGAATAACCTATTCGAGTTGGTATTCCTTTTCCAACTTCAAACCTACTCATACCACAATTAACATCAACATTGCTGTGCAGGTAATTAATAAGTTTATCACACTCTTCTTTGCTGTTCGTATAAACGACCGATACCATCTCATACGTAATATCTTCAACACGATGTTCACGACCCAAGTTTATTTGTGGAATTTCAATTACCTCAGTGCTGAACGTAAGACTTCCACCATCTGAACAATGGCTCTCAAGCTCCCACGCTCTTACCTTGTGGTAATTTTCTTTACCCAAATCATATCCTTTTACAACCTCATCTATTATTGCAGGTATCCCTGTCATGTTTGGTTTACCAAACTCAATCCGATGCTCTATATTCATCGCCATCATCCTCTTCAACGTGCAGAAGTTTCTTTAATGACTCATGTGTTATCCATAACAAGCACTGAATGTTTGTCTGCTTGCCAGTGTGTACTACTTCAAGATGCTTTGTACTCTTACTCTCACCTATTAACTGGAGTAACTGTTGTGCTACCTGCGGGAAATCATCACCAACATCAATCATATCTATTATAAGATACACTTCATCATCTTCAGTGGTATTCTCTGTATTCATGAACAGCCACCTAAAGTCGATTATATTAAATCTTGGGATGGTAAAGTCAAAGAGATATGAATCTCTCTTATAGGTACGCATACGAAAGTCATCGATTATATCTGACTTGGTAAATATATCCATAAGTTTCTTGCACTCGTCGCTATCATACGTCGTATTGTAGACATTAACTTTGTACTTAATCTGCATAGTTCACACCTCCACTGGCGCTGGGATAAGTGTAGTCGTCGGGTACAGAATCTTGCTTGCGACGTTGATAATCTTGTTACGCACGCTATCAGTCAGTTCATCATCATGCGATGCATACTCTGTCACTGCGTTGTACACAGACCATCTATCTGTATCATAGTAATTCAGATTGGCTCTGCTAACTATGTTCTCGGCATGTACCTGCGCACCTATCACACCTGCGATGCCGACAATCATATCATCACGACTCTGATAAGCAAGCCTGCTATCCATTGCCGTAACGATGACTTCACCCAGCCTTTTCTGAACGTTCTCAATCATGCCGACAGTAAACCTGCTGATAGCATCCTCAATCTTACCAATCGACCCTACAGTGTGGTAGATACTAAAGTTCGTATCCTTAATCATCTCCGATACGCACATACCATTACTGCACACCTGCCTTACTAAGAATGCAGAGCCTTTGAAACTGCTGGTCTTATCGTATGAGTTAACCACCTGCGACCCTGTAAAGATGTTGCCAACCGCACTAATATCAGAGATTGGCTCGATGTCACTCATCAGATACCTTACCATGATGCCATCATTGTAGTTGTATAGTGCTCCCGCAACTTCATGACCCGACAATCTAATGCCCGCAGTCAAATCAGTAATCGCATCTGAATGCTGGATGATACGATATGTATCTGATACAACCGATGCAACCTCGCCTGTGCCCCTATTCAGAACACCACGTTTATTCTGCACTTCAATCAAATCTTCCTGCTCAGTATCATGTGCATATATAGGCACAAGTTCTGCCGTATCCAAATAGCCTGCAAGAGATTCTAACTCGTTCACTGAATCAAAATGGATTGCTCCATTACCATTCAAAAATTTGTTTCGCATTATGTCTGTCATGTTTATTTCCTCGATAATTCAAACAACTCTCTACCATACTTCGCAACGTGCTGAACAAACAATCCCAGTTCATCATCAGTTGCTTCTGGATGTGCTGTCAGAAACGCCGCCACAACCTTCTGGCAATGCTGTTCGCGTATGCTATCATCTTTACTCATAGGACTTGCTCCCTCTCCAGTGTTTACCGGCGCACTCATTGGCTCTCCTCCATCTTTCTTGATGAACTTGATGAAGTGTACCCCATCCTGCACGCCGTATGAATACTCAACAGAATCTCCAATACCTATCTTGTAGTTAGGTGCGTATCCTACCATAGACTTTGCACCGTTAGGCAGATGCTTTCCCGATGCCGTTGTGTATGGTGTAACATAACTGTACTCTTTTCCATTAATCGTGACTGTACTATCAGTCATATTGGTAACGTATCCATTCATAATTTGGTCTCCGTGTATTCGCATTCCAAAACCTCAACAAATCCTGCATGTTCTGGAATAGCATTAGTTCTATCCCCATCAGGATACTTCATAACTGCACGCAACACTGGAACTGTCGAACGCTTAACCAAAGCACTCAACAAATCCACTGGCAACACAGCCATGATTGCTATAGTATCATCTATACAATGGTCTAATATATCATCCACCTTTGTTATAGACTCTGAAATCATTATGATATGCAAGGGTTTACCATACATACACTCCAGTTCTTTACGCTGTGAGTCTAATGGTTTATGTCTTGATACCCATAACACATTTTTTACCATGTTTTTATCACTTTCCATCTGTCTTATATCCTCATACAATGCACAGATACACTGTAATCATTGGAATCAAATACGTGGTTAGGTATGACCCCTTTATATGCATACCCTGTGTGCTTATATAGTACATGTGTATCATAAAAACCACATAATTTTTATATTAATTGGTATTTTCTCCAATATTTATCAGGTAAATTGCAAATTCCTCTTCAGTTTGTGCTTATTTCCAGTGGAAAAAATCAAACTTTTTTATGCTATCTCCGATTGTAAATCCGAGCATTTTTTCTCGGTGAAGTTTTCAAACGGAGACCAATTTGCAGACCTCCCTATTGCCTATCAATAGCATCCGTTCAAGTCATCCATCATGCCGTCGCGTATGTGCTCAACCGCTAAGTACATCCCGACCACAGCTGCGTACATTGCGTTTAGATTTTCCTCGTTCGCCGGAATCTCTTCACACTTATCGAACAGTGCATCTGCAATATCTACGAGATTATCCATACACTTTGGATAGCCTTGTCTGTGTATCTTACCACTCAGTTGGTCTGCCCTGTTACGTAATGTAACAATGTCCCAGTTGTATGGCTCTTCAGTGTTCATGTCCATGTTATCAGTTCCAGACTGCCCAGTTGTTTAAGTACCAGTATTCAATAGCATCTATGATTGCTCGTATCATACTCGCTCGCCTCGTTTATGTTTGAAAGAGTGGTTTTAGTATTCCACTCTTGTGGTCTCTCCGTTTACGTAAACCGAGTCTTTAACCTGCTGGCGATACTCTTCGTATGCGTCTGCGTCGATACCGTGTTCTCTCTCCATGTGTAGCTTTACGTTATTGAGTGCGAGTGACTTCTGTGTGCCGTGATAGTCCTTACCACAGATTGGGCATACCGCGTGGAAATCTCCCTCGACCTTTGTCCTCGTTCCCGTACCGTTACCTGCCGACCGCGTTGCTCTCGATGATGCCTTTGTAAGACCTTTGTATCTGATTGCGTCAACCAGCCTGCCGAGTGTGTGGTTTACTCTGTCGATCATGTCTGCTTCGAACTCTTTGAACTGTATGTTCGCTTTGATTGTCTTGCGGACATCGTCGGAGTATTCTAACAAATCCATTGCCGCGTCTATGTCGATATCTGGCTTTGATTTTATCATCGCCGATATGACTTGGTATTGTGGTAACTGGTAGTTAACACCCTCGCCGAGAGTCTTGTGGTCGTAGTTCTGTACTACATCGTATGCCGCGTTGATTGCGTCAATTACGTTGTCGATAGTAATAATCTCTTCATTGTCTGTCATGTTAATCAATCCTCTTTATGTTTGTTTAGAATCCTGCTTTTAAAATCTTGTTTTGTAGTTCTATAATCTGCTCTTTTATGTCTTGATACTCTGATTGCGATATCGCGTTCGAGTTCAGATAGAGTATATCAAGCATCATATTGTATGCTGATACTCTCCGTTCGTATTGTCTAATTCTCGGACTGCTAAGGCATGGATCGTTTACATAATCCTCGCGTATAGCTTCCACTGGGTATGCTAATGCGTTCTTAATCGTTTCTGTCATCGTAACCACATCTGCTTCTTTTCAGTTGTCTTATCTGATACCACTTCAAACATGAAGAGAGAACTTGCAACTTTAACCTACGTCGTACTCGGGCGATGCTCCGAGTATCCATTGTAAAGTAAAGATTCAATCCGACCGCGTCTTATCCGATCCTCGCTACATGATCGGACAATTCAAAGATCGTCTTATAATCCGTCTTTATTGATCGGTTATAGCGTTTAACCGATCCTATAGTAGATAATTCCCTTATCCCGTCTTTGTGTGTTTTCCGTCTTTGTGTATTGTTCCTTTAATCCCTTTGAACTATCACGGCGTCGGGCTCGTCGTAACTTAGTGGTCGTAAGCGATTCAGACTCTCTCAAAGAAAGTCTAAATCTTTATTTGTTCCCTTAAGTATATATATCTTTGTGTTTTATTTCGTGATGCCGTGTATATTGTCGAGCGTCGGATGTACATAAATGTACATTAAAAAATGTTTGGTATTTCTAACAATTGTCTAAGCTCTCACTAAAAAGACCGATTCAAGCGATTTACGTGCTCCAATTGTCAAGCGCAGGCTAAATTGTCCTTAGATTGACAAACTGAAAACAGGTCGAGGGCTATTACCTCATCCCCCAAACAAAAATTTGAAATTTGGGCTTTACCGTATAGACCACACATTATCTTCGCAAACAAGGCGATGGTCTCTCATCAAGTACATAGCGACGGTACGTTTCACTGTGCCTAAGTACGCAGCCATCTCAGAAGTGGTGACCTTACCGTTAAGGACAATGTAATCGTAAGAGACTGCTCGTATGAAATTCTCAAGTCCAATCACGGTCTGCTTTTCCTGTTGAATAGGTATGTCATACGCTAACTTGTACTTTCTTTCGTTCCCGAAGAATCCGCTGACAAACTGCTCTGGGAAATCTCTGATAGTGTACTCGACCTTGCGTAACCCTAACCCTGTTTCTTTTGCAATTTCAAACACGGTCATGAACTTGTTATTGTTCCGTGCGAATGCCCACTCAATAGTTCTCTTGTATCTCATACATACATATTGACCCATAAGTAAATAAACCACTCGGTTTGGGAACACACTATCTTTTTATCGTTTCTGGACTATTAGTTATATATGCCACCGAATACTCTGGGGATACGGACAAATGCTATCTGTAACGTCAAATGTCCGAACTGGTCTATTTGTCCGATGAAAGACCTTGCCCTTGTGAAGAAGAACGGCAGAGGACAGGCTAAGTGTGCACTACGAGACAAACCGCAACATATCCTTGACTCGTTTGAGAACATCTATCTCAAACCAATGGACGAAGGTATAATCTCCGAACTGCGACGGTACATGATGTTACTTTCCATGAAAGCTGGCAGACCTACGGCGGAAATCTCCGACCTCAAAGATGCCGTTGACGCACTCGTAAAAATCTACAAGAGTACATGCATCGACAACAGGAAACTTGGCGGCGGAAACACAATCACGTTCAATGTCAAGGTAATCAACCAGCGCCCGATGAAAGAGATTAAAGAGATTACCATAGAAGAATTACCAGACCCTAACTCTTAAATGCTATTGGTTACTATAGTATTGTATGGAAAACGAAGTAGAAAACTGTCTCACGTGCCGTTACGGCAGAGATGTGAGAGATGGAAGAATCAATTGTAGAAGGTATCCAACATATGTCAGTAGAAAATACAAAGACTGGTGCGGAGAATACATCGTTAAAGATGGTGAAAACCAGACTAACAAACGTACCAATAGGCGAACTAAAGCCATATCCGAAAAACCCGAAGAAGAACACTAAAAAGTCCGTAGACGCAGTAGCCGCGTCCATTAAAGAACTTGGCTACCTAAAAACAAGTATCACTGTTGATGAAGATATGGTGCTCTTAACAGGGCACACAACTCTCAAAGCATTACAGAAACTCGGTTACAAGACCGTTCCAGAAGTTGACATTATACGTGGTCTCACTGAAGATGAGAAAACACTGTATCGTATAAACGACAACAAACTTGGAACAATCGATGAATGGGATAAGAAAGTCCTCGCCGAACTGTACGCCACCTTAGACAACGAGTTGAAAGACGTATCTGGATTCACTGATGAAGATTTCGAGGAAGAGCCACAAGAGTTACAGGACACAGCCGACGACGAAAGAACAGTTAAAGCTGGAGACATCTGGAAACTCGGAAGGCACACTCTTTTTTGCGGCAGTTCAACTGACCCAGACTCATATACAGATTTACCAGAGTTCACATTCATACTTACCGACCCGCCTTATGGTATCAATGCCGTAAAGAACAATCGTATCGGCGGAGCGGGAATGTTCAAGTTTACAACGGCATTCACGCACAAAAGCAACACACGTAAACTTAAATCATCGAGAACAGAATCCACAGAGTTCAAAGAGATTCTCAATGATGATAGCACGGATGCAGCCAGAGCATTCTATGAACTCCACAAAGACAAGAAGATGATTCTCTTTGGCGGCAACTACTATACCGACTTTGTACCCGTATCACGTTGCTGGATAGTGTGGAACAAACACACAACAGGAAACTTCTCTGACGCTGAACTTGCATGGACTAACTTTGATGCAGTTGTAAGATTGTATGACTGGACGTGGAACGGCGTATCCCGTGAAGGCAACCGTAACGAAGAAGGAACAAAGAGAGTACACCCAAGCCAGAAACCAGTAGGACTCATGAAGAAGATACTGGAAGATTTCACTGAAGAGAACGAAGTTGTTCTTGATGGCTTTGGTGGTAGTGGCTCTACACTAATCGCATGTGAAGCAACAAATAGGACGTGTGTATGTATTGAGATGGATGCAGACTACTGCAAGGACATAATCAACCGATACGAACAATACACTGGAGATACAGCCCACAAATGGAAATCGAAATAGAACTGTTACCTAAACAGCAGGAGATACTTCAAGACCCGCACAGGTTTAAAGTACTCTCATGCGGACGACGTTTCGGCAAGACAGAATACTGTGCAACAGAACATATTCTGAAAGCGTTCGCTGGGGCTCCAAACTCAGTACAGTGGATGGTAGCTCCGACCTATACACTCTCCAGAATCATGTGGCGTAAACTGAAACGGATTCTCCAGAAGTGTAACCTGCAAGAATACGTCACGGACATTAAAGAAGGAGAACTCTACATAACACTCGTTAACGGCACAACCATATGGTGTAAGTCCGCAGACAACCCATCCAACCTCGTCGGAGAAGGATTAACCCACGTATCTCTTGACGAGTTCGGCATCATGAGACCTGACGCATGGTTTGAATCAATCAGACCGACGCTGATGGAAAACATGGGCACTGCAACATTCATAGGCACGCCTAAAGGAAAAAACCATTTCTATGACTTATTCTGCAAAGACGACCCAAACTGGGTTTCTTACAATTATACTTCGCATGACAACCCACTCATTACAGATAAGGAATTGAAAGACCTTGCACGGGATATGCCAGAGTTCCTATACCGACAGGAAATTCTTGCAGAGTTCCTTGACGAAGGTGGCGACGTATTCAGACAATACACACGCATGGTTACTGAAGTTGAACAACCAGACTATGACGACTTTGTTGTCTTTGGTGTTGACTTAGGTAAACTCAACGACTTTACAGTAATCGTCGGATACAGTACATCGACATGGAAACCAATATACTATGACCGATTCAACAAAATAGACTGGGAATACCAGATTAATAGAATATCAGAAGTCTGTAGTAAATTCCCAAACCACATAATATACATTGATAGTTCTGGCGTAGGCGAGCCTTTATACGATGCACTCAAGAAACAGAACTTACTCGTACGTGCAGTAACCATATCGTCTGGTAAAAAGATTAACACCGTTGTTCAGGGCACAGTAAAACATACAGTTCCAAAGTATATACTTGTACAGAGACTTGCTGTTGATATTGAGATTGGAAAGTTCTACATCCCAAACGATAAGAATTGTGTTAATGAGTTTGGATGGTACTCATACAACATAACACCAGCAGGCAATGTTACCTATTCAGCACCAGTAGGTAAAAACGATGACTGCGTAATGGCATGTGCCTTGGCATGTTTCGGTCTTGAGCAAAACACTACAGTTATTGGTGGATTGGTTACTGACCTTGAGTTCAGACAGACAGAAGATACAATTAAACTATATGACGATGATATATCTGATTATGATTCCGACGTGTTTGACTGGGGGGATGATTTCTAAATGTTAGATAAAATCATTGGAGCATTCAAAAAACCAGAGCCACAAATAAACAAATCATACGACCCGACACTACAAACACTTGCTCTTTTTGGAAACATACCAGAAGAGCATTCAGCATACGATGACGTACGCATTGTCGGAGAGAAGGACATTGACGATACAGATGGAATGAGACGTGCCATCTCATCAATCAACAACTACTACAATGTACTTGGTATATTCCGTGCTGGTTTCGACAAAGGAATGAATGACAAGTTAGCTAACCATCCGTTCTTTGTCATGATTGAAAAATCCATCATGGATTACATATCCACAATTGAATACAACATTGTCGATGTCAAAACTGGAGAGGATGTCAAGTCCGCTAAAAAGTTCATAGACAGACCAAACCCACAGAGTTCTTTCTCCGACATACTCAAACCAATGATACGTGACTTAATCCGTTACGATGCTGGGGTATGGGTAAAGACGTTCAACAAAGGCGGATACCTTGTAGAGATTAAACCATACTTAGGTACGGAGTTCTGGATAGAGCCAGACCGAGTACTCATGGAGATGACAGGGCAGTATGGTGTGAACTTCACAGGATTCTGGACTCATGGTTATGTTAAACGATTCTGGCAAAGGTCAGTAGTAGGTATCTATATCCCATACCACCCGCAAGAGATTTGCTACTTCATGCTGTATCCCAAGAGCGATGATGTCTATGGCACGGACTTCTTATCCAAGTTCCGTTCATATTTTCAGTTCCTCATTGACTCTACAAAAGCCGCAGGTACAGCATTCCACAACAACCTTGTACCATCGATGGTCTTAACGCACCCAGAGATTAACACAACCCAGCAGTTACTCTCTCGTGTTGCGGAGATTGAATCGCACAACAAAGGCACATCCAGATTTGGAAACGTACTCCACTTACTGGCTGGTGAATCCGCACAGTCAATCTCAAACAGTCTACTTGATATGCAGTGGTTAGAAGGTCAGAGATTTGTGGGTCAGTTAATCTGGGCGGCGTGGGGATTCCCATCTTCAGAGTTCATTGACGGCGATTCAACCAGAGCATCTGCATACATAAGAAGGAACATCACAAAGAGCAAGATGTTATATCCACTTATCAGACTGATTGAGGATAAGATAAACAATGAAGTCTTACCATACTTAAAAGGCTACAAGAAATCGTGGAAATTCCGTTTCGTCAAAGATATGGACTTAGACGACGCTAACCGTATGGCACAGACACAGGCAATTAAAATCTCTTCATACTCAGCATTACTCGCAACGGGAATGAAACCAAGTGTTGCACTTAAGGTCGTCGGTCTTGACTCTTCAGTATCAGAAGAAGATGTTGAGATGCTTGATGCATACATGGAGAATCTTGACCAGTTCGATGAGATGATGATGGGTGATGGCAACGTTGACGATGGCAGGTACACAGACGAAGCAGGGTCTTACATGCCTATAGACTTTGAAACCAACGGCACAAAAGAGATGAACAATCCAATGGATGAAGATATAGACTTCGATGAGCCAGTCCAGAAAGCACGTGTATATATCGACAATCCCTCGGATGCACCTAAAGGGCGAACAGTCAGGCGTGGTGCTAAAGGCGGATACTATTACCTTACAGAAGAACGTAAACGATCAACTAAGACGAATCTAATAAATGGCAGACAGCCTGCAAGAAGGAGAAGGAGTACTGGTGGCGGTTACTCAGATTCAGAAGAGCCTTCTGGCGATGTACAGGCAAAGTTCCAAGACACGCAAGTCCAGAGAGACAGGTACGATGCATGGTTTATTCTCAAAGGAGATAATTTTGCTATACTAATTTATCTGGAAGAAGGCATACTTGGTGGTAAGATGTCGATTACCGAAGCCGCAAAGAAAATATCGAATGAAATTAAAGAGAATGGTAACAACGACTTTGAACAGATGAGAGAGTACGCACGTGACCTCGCAGAACAGTATGGATACATTTTCAAGGAAGGATAACCATGTCAACAGAAATCACACAGGATGGATACCAAGACATAGCAACAAATGTTGTACTCGGATTATGGAAATACGCAGAACTACAGACCAGTGACGGTACGCCGATTACCAGAAGAATAATCCAAGACAACACACCAACATTTTGGAAAGAAACAACCTTACCCGCATTTCTTCTTGAAACCACAGTGAAAGGCTCTGACAGTGACTTACCGAGTTTGCCAGTAACTATCGGAAAGATTGTACTTTTCAAAACTGCAGTTGATACGACTCCAGTATTATCCGTACCACTTACAAATCCAAAAGTAGTAGCGGCACGCACAGATAAAGTGGTCATCGACCTTACACTCAACATCCCAGAGGAATCATGACGTTACCTAATGAAAACTTCAAACCGATATACGCAAGTCCGATAACAGCACTCACGACTGACATATCAGAATCAGATACGACCATAACACTCGACGATGTTGCTGGCGTTCCAGACGCACCAAACATCCTAACCATTTGGGATGAGGACGAGAACAGAGAGATAGTGTACTATGAATCCGCACCAGTAGGAAACACACTCACAGTCACCAGAGGATACGGCGACAGCACAGCCCACGCATTTACAGCAGGAGCATACGTAGCCAGACTCATATCATATCTTGATATTTCAAACATTCAGTCAAACACTGTTTATCTTGATTCTATTGTCATTACTCATTCAGACAATATAAGTACACTACAGACTAATGTTTCGGGAATACAGACCGCTCTATCGGGTTTAGAAAGGGACTTACAAACACTTGATACAACAGTATCTGGACATACTACTTCAATCGGTAATTTGACAAATGATTTGTCCGCATTATCTGGTCGAGTCACAACTGCGGAAACGAACATCTCAACCACTCAGGGTAACGTATCAACATTACAGACAACCGTAAGTGGTCAGGATACGAGACTATCTACAGCAGAAGGAAATATCTCTACAAATTCATCAAACATATCCACGCTTAATTCAACTGTATCCAGTCAAGGTACAAGGCTTGCAACGGCAGAAGGTAACATATCTGCATTGTCAATAAGAGTATCCGCTGCTGAAGGAAACATATCAACCAACACTGGAGACATATCTTCACTCAATACAACAGTTACCAATCAAGGTACGCGGTTAACCACAGCCGAAGGTAACATCACAGAAAACACTGGAGCGATAACCAATCTCGCTACAAGAGTTGGTACTGTTGAAACCAAAGTAGGCTCTCTTGAAAGTTCAGTAGATGGATTAACTACTCGCATGGGTACTGCGGAATCCGACATTGACCTTGTTGAACTATCAGTATCCAGTCTTTCTGGACGTGTAACAACTGCCGAAGGCAACATCACAGGTCTTGGTACTCGCATAGATAACTTAACCACTACAAACATACCAGAAGGTAACAACTTATACTACACAGATGCGCGTGCAAAATCCGCCGCAGGTGGCTTGGTTGATGATTCCACGAACGTATCTTTGACTTACGCAAACGATAAAATCACTGCTGACTTAGTAGCAACTGGAGTCACCGCAGGCTCGTATACCAACACTAATATCACTGTCGATGCTAACGGCAGAATCACTGCGGCATCCAATGGCTCTGGTGGTGGCGGAGATATTACTGGAGCAAGTAACATCGGTACGTCAACAGAAGGTATTGGATTTTACGACAGCGTAGACAACCACGTACTACAGTTCAAGCGTATCAAATCCGACAGCAACATTATATCCATAACTGACAACGCACAGGATAGTAACGTTCTGGTTGGAGTTACTCCATCAAATATATCACACACTGCAATCTCAGACGTTGGAATAAACACACACGCACAGATTGATACACACATTGCAGATACGAACAATCCGCACGGCGTAACTAAATCGCAGGTATCACTCGGCAACGTAACCAATGATGCACAGCTAAAACGTTCGGCTGATGATTGGTCTGGATTCACGCAGGAAACCACGCCTAACACTGGAGATAAAGTTCTTCTTGAGGATTATTCCGATGGTACAAAGAAGTACACAACCGTAGGTGCTATAAGCGGCTCTGGCGGTAGTGGAAACGTACAGTGCAATGATACAATTACAACAGGTAACATCCCGTCGTTCTATTCTCAGTCTGGCGGAACAACAGTTATTGCAGATTCTAACATAGCGGCATCCAGCATTTTAACCACTGGCGACCTTACAGGTTATGCTACTTTAACTGGCACTGAAACACTGGCTAACAAGACAATCAGTGCAAATGACAATACAATCACAGGATTAACCTGTACTGACGTTGGACTTGGTAATGTTACAAACGATTCACAGCTTAAAAGGTCTGATAACGACTGGGCGAACTATACGGCACTTACTACTGTTGCAGGTACGGAAAAGATTCTGATTGAAGAAGCAGGTACAGGCGCTAAAAAGACCATCACTGCAAGTCAAATCTCTGGTGGCGGTGGCTCTGGAGATGTAGTTGGACCGAACTCATCCACTGACAGTAACATCGTTTTGTTTGACGGTGCGACTGGAAAAGCAATTAAGGATTCAGGTCATTCACTTTCAGAGTACGCTACTACAACCGACATAACCAATATGGTTACTACCACAGGTACGCAGACTCTTACAAACAAAACAATTGCGGCAACAGACAATACAATAACTGGATTAGCCAGTTCTGATGTCGGTCTTGGAAATGTCACTAACGATGCTCAGTTGAAACGCAGTGCCAATGACTGGACAGGATTTACTGCTAAATCCTCGCCATCAGATAGTGATGTACTTTTAATCGAGGATTCAGAAAACAGTGGTGCTAAAAAGCGTGTGACAATTGCGAATGTCAAGACCGCTGGCAGTGAAACAAAAGCATTACGCATAACTCTTGAAGGAGCAATCTCTGGACTTACAGCACCTTGCCCAGTATCAAGAACAACTGACGGATGGGTGCTTGACAGAACAAGTAATGCCAAT
>Ga0265298_10001259_pt1 | contig 37508 bp, 25 predicted proteins | sample AusTroGonzalo_MG_3_FD_193486 | JGI IMG/M metagenome (GOLD analysis project Ga0265298, IMG submission 193486) | Bovine rumen microbial communities from tropical cattle in Woodstock, Queensland, Australia - Gonzalo_01 | ecosystem: Host-associated > Mammals > Digestive system > Stomach > Rumen ...
GAAAGCGTGCAGCTGATCCCGTTCATGCTGGTGGCGGGCGACCATGCGCTGAACGATCTGGCCGGAAATGATGCGTCTTCCTGGAAATCGCAGCTGGAAAAACGGTCCTGCGCATGCTATTGTATGCTTCATGGTCTCGGCGAGATCCCCGAAGTCGCTTCATATTTTGCGGATTCCCTGCCGGAGAAAATCTGAAACGGTGCTGAGATGATCGAACACGGCGGAAATCTGCAAAAATATGCGCGTCTGGCAGGCTGTACCGAGGCGGAGATCCTGGATTTCAGTGTCAACTTGAATCCGGATGGGCCGCCGCAGGGTCTGTTCCAAGTCTGTTTCCGCGCACTGGACGAGCTGGGACCATATCAGTTTCCCCATGCCGACCGTCTGGCGGAACTCGCCGGAAAAAAATGGGGCATTGCACCGGAAAAAATTCTGTTCGGTAACGGTTCCGGTGAACTGCTGAATCTTTTCGTGCGCAATTCCCGTGCCCCGCGTACGGTGATCGTCACTCCCGGGTATCTGGAATATGCCGAAAACTGCCGTCAGGCCCAGCTGCCAATAGCGGAATTCAAGCTGAAAGAAGAAAACGATTTCCGTCTCGACCTCGCCGAACTGGATTCGTTTCTGCGTCCGCATGATCTGGTGATCCTGGGCAATCCGAACAATCCGACCGGCGGCATGACGCCCGTGCGAGCTCTTTATGCCTTCATTCAGGCGCATCCGGAACAGACATTTCTCATTGACGAAGCTTTTGCGGATTTCACGGGAGAAACTTTGCTGAATAATACTTTGCCCGCTCATGCCGCCGTGCTGCGATCCATGACCAAATTCTATGCGTCGGCAGGATTGAGGCTGGGATATATCCTTGCCTCGGAAAAGACTATTGCCGAACTGAGGGAAAAGCAGATCCCGTGGAGCATCGGCACGGTGGCTCTGCGCGCGGCGGAATTCCTGCTCGGTTTGGAAGAGCAGCGCGGCCAATGCGATTCCCTCCGCGATGAATTGAGTTCGGAATTGTCTGCCATGGGTCTGAAAGTTTTTCCCTCGGCGGCGAATTATCTCTTCGTGAAAACGCCGCGTCCGCTGTTTATGGAACTGCTCAAGGAAAAGATCGCCGTGCGGGACTGCTCGAACTATCCGGGACTGGACGAACATTTTATCCGGATCGGACTGCGGCCGCGAGAGGATAATCTGAAACTGATTGCCGCTTTGCGCAGAATCCTGAAACTTTCTCCGCCGCATCTGAACGTTCCGAAAAAGAAACCGGCCCTGATGATCCAGGGAACCTGTTCCAATGCGGGTAAAAGCGTGCTGTGCGCGGCGTTCTGCCGGATCCTGCTGCAGGACGGCTATGCCGTTGCTCCGTTCAAGGCGCAGAATATGTCGCTCAATTCCGCGGTGACGCCGGACGGCGGCGAGATCGGGCGGGCGCAGGCGCTGCAGGCGGAGGCCTGCCGGATCGATCCGGACGTGCGGATGAATCCGATCCTGCTCAAGCCCAACAGCGAGCTTGGCAGTCAGGTGGTCCTGCTGGGCAGGCCGATCGGCAATTTCAAGGTGCGCGATTATTTTGCGCGGAAAAAAGACCTTTGGGAAGATGTGAAGAAAGCCTATGATTCCCTGTCCTTGGAATACGACTGCATGGTGCTGGAAGGCGCGGGCAGTCCGGGCGAAGTCAACCTCAAAAATACCGATGTGGTCAACATGCGCATGGCGCAGTATGCGCAGTCGCCGGTACTGCTGGCGGGGGACATCGACCGCGGCGGCGTGTATGCCTCGTTCATCGGCACGTATGCTACGTTCGAACGCTGGGAACGCGATCTGCTTTACGGTTTTGCGGTGAACAAATTCCGGGGCGATCCGACCCTGCTGGCGGACGCCCATCGATATGTTGAGCGTATGACCGGCAAGGCGGTGGAGGCGGTTTTCGATTTTCTGCCCGATCTGGGGTTGCCCGAGGAAGATTCGGTCGGCTTCGCGTTTGGTCCGAAAGCGGAAAAACGCGCCGATTCGCTGGATGCGGCCGTGATCCATTTGGGACACATTGCCAATTTCACCGACCTGGCTCCGCTGGATATCGAGCCGGACGTCCAGCTTCGCGTGGTCCGGCATGGCGATGAACTCGGCTCGCCCGACCTGATCATCCTGCCCGGCAGCAAAGGTGTGGCAGATGATATCGCGCGCATGAAGGAAAACGGACTTTTTGAGGCTGTAAACAAATCTTCAGCATTCCTCGTCGGGATCTGCGGCGGACTGCAGATCCTCGGAGAAAAACTGCTGGATCCGGAGGGGGTCGAATCGGAAATCTCCGAGGTCGAAAGCATGAAAAAAATCCCGCTCGTCACGGTGATGGCAAAGAAGAAAACTCTGCGCCATACTTCCGCTGTGACGAGTTCGGGTCTGCCGGTGCATGGCTATGAAATTCATCACGGACAGACGCACTGCGTGAACTCAAACGGTTTGTCGGTCATGTATGCGCCGGACGGACGCGAGATCGGGTATGAGGCGCCTGGAATTCTGGCGACGTATCTGCACGGCATTTTCGATGACGACACGTTCCGGCGGCAATTTCTGAACTCGATCCGGCTTCGGAAAGGATGGAATGCTCTGCCGCAGACATGCGAATACGGATTCGAGAAAGCATTGAACCGTTTGGCCGACCATGTGCGGGGCCGGATCGACATGGATAAACTCTACCGGAAAATGGGATTGAAATGATGATGGAAAAAGGCTTGCTTTACAATTTCACGGGCAACGGCAAAGGCAAAACCTCGGCCGCACTGGGCGTGGTGCTGCGCGCTTTGGGGCGGGGCTGGAAAGTCGCCGTGCTGCAGTTCATGAAAGGCGAACGCGAAACCGGGGAACGGCTGTTTTTTCAGAAGTATTTTCCGGACACGTATTTCGAGGGGTGCGGACTGGGACGAAGCTGCAAGCCGGGCGACCATGCCGGCTTGGCCCGCGAAGGCTGGAAAACCGCCGAGGAGATGCTGAAAAATTTCGACGGCGAACTGCTGGTGCTCGACGAACTCAACGTGGCGCTGGCGCATGAATATCTGGACGTGCATGAAGTAGTTGAAGCATTGAAAAACCGTCGGCCGGAGCTCAACGTGATCGTGACCGGGAGAAGATCCCCGCCGGAACTGCGGGAGATCTCCGATCTGGTTTCGGATATCGCGGCGGAAAAACATCCTTTTCAGCAGGGTATCCCCGCCCGGAAAGGATTGGATTACTGATGGATTTTTCGAGCATACTCTGGGATCTGCCCGGCAGCGGGATCGAACAGGAAAGTTTCCGCCGCATCGACGCCGAAGTCTCTCCGGAAATGAAGGCGAAGTTCACACCGGAACAATGGCATGTGGCGCGGCGTCTGGTCCATACCGGCGCTGATTTCGCCATTCTGGACATTCTGGAAATGACTCCGGATGCGGTTTCCGCCGGACTCGACGCCCTGCACCGCGGCTGCGGCATTTACACCGATTCGAACATGATCAAGGCGGGTCTTTCCGTGCCGAAACTGCAGAAATTCAATCCGGCTTATACGCGGGAATCGATATTGTGTCCGGTTGCCGATCCCGAGGTTGCGGACTATGCCAAGGCGCATGGGATCACCCGCGCGCTGGCGGCGGTGGAACTGCATAAGGAATTTTTCCGCGACGCCATCTTCCTGTGCGGCAATGCTCCGCTGGCACTGGCGGGCGTGGCGAAACTTTATGCGGAGCTGGGGATCAGGCCCGCGCTGATCGTCGGCATGCCGGTGGGATTCGTCAATGTGGTGGAATCCAAGAAACTGTTGGACGGAGTGAAAGTTCCGTGGATCCGTCTGAACGGACGGCGCGGCGGCAGTCCGTTTGCTGTTGCAACATTGCACGGGATCATGGAGAACGAGCTGAAATGAAACGACCGGCGGGCACTTTACGGGAAGGCTACACCACGGGCAGCGCAGTGAGCGCGGCGGCGGTTGCGGCGTTCCGGCAGTGTGCCGATCCGGTGGAACTGCTGCTGCCCGGCAATAAGAAACTGGTCATTCCCGTGAAAAGCCAGTCCGGTTCCTGTGCGGTCGTGGTCAAGGACGGCGGCGACGACCCGGATGTGACCACGGGTATGGACCTGATCGTGGAAGTGACTCCGTTCGACGGTCCGGCCGAAAGCGCCGATTACGAGGAAAGCGAAGGAGATCTTACTCTGGTCATTCGCGGCGGAGAAGGGATCGGAAAAGTGACGCGTCCCGGGCTGGCGGTGCCGGTCGGCAAATATGCGGTCAATCCGATGCCGCGCAAGATGCTGCTGCAGAATCTGCTGGCGGCGGGATGCCGGGGACGGTATTTGGTGAAGATAACGGCGCCGGAAGGTGAACAGCGTGCTCAGGAAACCTTGAATCCCACCCTCGGGATCGTCGGCGGAATTTCCATTCTGGGCAACAGCGGGATCGTGCATCCCTATTCGAATGCCGCGTATGCCGCCACGATCGCGCTGCAGCTGCGGGGTCTCGCCGCCGAGGGTGTGAAACGGGCCGCCGTGACTACGGGCAGCCGGTCGGAAACGGCGGTGAAACGCGATTTCCCCGATTTGGCGGAGAATGCGGTGATCCGGATCGGCGATTTCATCCATCATTCGCTGACAAGCGCGGCGAAAAACGGCATGGCGGAGATCATTGTCGGCTGCATGCCTGGGAAGCTCTTCAAATACGCATGCGGCGAACAAAATACGCATGCTCACCAAAGCAAACTCACGCCGGCGCGTCTGCGTGAATTCGGGATCGAACTTTCCGGCGTCGATCTGGAGAAAATCGACACCATGGGTGAGCTCGCCGCGAACTTGTCTCCGGAAGTTTATCAGACAGTGCTGGAAAAACTTTATCCGATCGCAAAAAAGCAGCTGCAGGACTGGGCGGGAAAATGCGCAGTCACGCTCGTTCTGTATGACGATGCGGGCAATAAGCTGATCGGGTAATGGCGGAGCTGACGGAATGGGACTTTTTCATTCGATCCATTCAGCGGGATAGGCGAACAGGGAGTATTCCCCGTGCAGGGTATACGGTGAAAACTGTTTGATCTCACAGTGATAATCGAGGTCCCAGGATCTCAAAGTCTGATAAATACCGGCGAATTCCTCCTCATTGTGATAAATCGACAGGGAAAGCAGGGGGCGGTCGCGAAGGATAGTCTTTTGGGCGCCTTTCAGGAAATGCAGTCCGGCGCCTTCGATGTCCGCTTTCAAAACTCCGAATGGAGCGGAAAAGCCGGAGGAAAGTTCATCCAGCGTTCTGAGCTCCATGCCGTTTTCGCAGCCGTTGAAATCCGATAAGGCAAAAGGCTGCAGCAGATATGCTTCACGGGAAACGGAATTCCTGTCCAGATTTCTAACCAGGATGCGGCGATTTTCTTCGAACGGCTCGAAAATAATGATCTTTTCAGGGGAATATCGCGTAAAGACAATGGCGGAATCACCCCACCAGCCGCCGACGTCGGCAAAAAGTTTTCCGGCGATATTTTTCCTGACATATTCCGGAGCGAACCGGAGCCCGTGATGATAATACAACGATTCCGGACCGACCAGATTCGGGGAAAAATGATATTTGCGCAGGGCTTTCCGGAAATCGGGATATAATTTCCGGTATTCATCCTTCTCCGCACTGGTGTAGAAATATTTGGGATGGATCATGAATCCGTTGGGCGGACAGCGGTATTGCCGGTGCATGAATCGTTTGGCCAGTTCAATGGAATCCGGATCCATGCCGCGGAACAGCTCCTCGATTTCGTCATCGGAAAAGATCCGGTTGTTCCCCGAATCGGAATAAATGGAATCGGTGAACTGCAGATCGGCATGAAAGGCGATCAGAGCCATATCGATCCGGGTACCCAGCGGCAGGGCCCGCAGAAACGGCGAAATCACTTTGGCATAAAAAGATCCGAGCTCCATTCCAAAAGCTCCTTTTCATCAGGTTTTTCCATACTATACAGGAATATCAGGAAAAAACAAGCGCGATCCCATATTTTTCCGGCAGGAAAACCTTAGTCATCATACTTGATTTTTCCGGAAGTCGCGCTATTGTAACAATTATTCGGACAATGGAGGGTTTTCATGCACAATATTCCGATCATACTGCTGTTTCTGCTGCCGTTCGTGCTGAGCGCGACGATCCGTTCGGGGACCGGAGAATGGCGCGCCGACGGGAAGGCGAAAGTTTTATATGACACGCCGCTCGGCAGCCTGTATCAGCTGGAGTCTCTTTATGGTGGTGATCTTGACTGTATCGGCAGCCGTCCGCCCCATGAGAATTATTCGTCCTGCCAATGCGAGATCTGCAAAAAAGGCAGGATCCGCATCACCAGCGTGCTGTCGCTGAAAATGCCCAGTAAAGTCAAGATCACGATCAAAACCCGTTATATCGCATTCGACTTCCGGATCCGGGTGTTTCCCGCACTCGAAAAGAATGGCGATTCGCGCTTGTATTTTTCCGTGCTGGACAGCCCGTCGCCGATTCCCGGTTCCACGTTGTTCGAGCTGCACGGAATGAAAGGAATTGACGAGAACATTCAATCTGATGCGTATGTCTCCGGGCAGGCGCCCTGGTCCGTGCCGGAATACCGGCATTTCCGGAGTCTTGTCCATCCGGTTTTCGAACCTCTTTCGGTCCGCGTGATCTACGACCTCAAAGAGAAAAAGATGTCGTATTTCATGAACGGCCGCGGCTTCGAATATCCGGCGAAGATCCATGGCAAACTGTTCCGTCTTCAGCTGCGGCATTTCGGGATCGCCTTCGTAATGACGATTTTTAAGGATATGAAGGATAAAAATAAAAAGATAAAGCTGGAACAGTTCGTCCGGACCCGTTATTTCGAATTGTCGTCTCCGCGAGTTTATGTTTATGACGACGGGGAGGAACCCCCGCCGCCGCCCCGTTTTTCCGCGTATCCTTACAGCAGCTATGCTCTGGAAAGATCCTCCAAAAATGACCGAGGGGTAAAGGCATCCGGCCCGCTGGATCAGACCGTGTTCAAAAAAGTCCTGAAACATAAAAATCCCGATCTGCAATACGCGTATGCCTTGCGTTATCTTTATGGGAACAAAGATGCCGATCCCGAAAAAGGGGTGGAACTGCTGAAACAGTCGGCGAAAAAATATCATGCGCTGGCGCTGTATCAGCTGGGGATCTGCTTCTGGCGGGGCTACGGCTGCCGTCCGGACCGCAAAGATGCGGTCAGATATCTGGATCAGTCCGCAGCACAGGGATATCCGGAAGCCGCGGCTGCCCGTCTTCAGCTGGAAATGGAACGGCGCGGCCGTCCCTGGTTCCTGGCGGAAATGCATCACGAGTATATAAAACAGCTTAAGCTTCAGCTATTCAGTCATGGACATGATAAGTATTATTTCCTGAAAGGGCCGGAATTTCTTTCCCCGAAACGACTGTGGGACGAACTGCCGGTGTCCCGCTTTTACCGGCCGGAAAACCCGAAACTGAATTATCTGGATTACCGGATTCAGGCCAATGATCCGTTCAGCTTTCTGGCAGCGGCGATCGTCCTGAATAAGGCTTGGAAAGATGTTTTTTTCAGCCGTGGAGAACAGTATTTGGACCGGGCGCTGAAAGTGAAGCATTACGAGGCATACCCGTTCTGGCTGCTGCGTCAGCTTCATGCGGACAAACTGCCGGAGAAAGAGAAGATCCCGCTGGAAATGTGTCTGCTCCATGCCGATAATCCGATCTTCGATCTGGTGTATGCGCTGCTGTGTCTGCCGGAACCGGAACGGCGGAAATATCTGGTAAAAATCTATTCGGAGAACGAAAGCGGACTGGGACTCAGACCGTTCGAACAATGGGATATGAAAAGGCCGGAATCCGGTTATCTGCGGGCTATGGCGCAATGCATGCCGTTTGCTTATACGCCGAATCTGTGCCTGATGCCCTCAATGTGGAGAGAGGATAAGGAGCATAAATGGAGACAGAACTCTTTCGAACTTATTCTCGCTTCCGCCAGGGCCGGGTATGCGCCGGCCCAGTATCTGGCGGGCAAATCATTTTATTACTTCGATCTGCCGAAACCCTGGCTGACCGGAGAGGGCAAAAATCCGGCGTTCCGGTTGTCCGCCGCGGAAAAATACCTGACCGAGGCTGCAAATCAGGGACATATCCCGGCGGAACTGTTGCTGTGCAAGCTCAAAATGGAGGAGCAATTTCCCAACTGGCCGAAAATTCTTCCCCGGCTGGAAAAACTCTGTGAACTGAAGATCCCCGAAGCGTTTTATCTCAAAGCACAAGTTCTGCTGAAAATGAACCGGAAGCCGGAGGCGCTGGCTGCGGCGGACACCGCAGTCAAAACGGGCGAACACCGCGGTCTGCTGTTCCTGATCCTGCACGACAACCGGGCCAATGCTTCGGCTGTCAAACGCGAACGGCAGACGGAGTATATCAACGCGGACCGCGCCAAACGCAGGAAGGATCCGTATGACCCGTATTGGGACGATCCGCTGGGGGAATATATGAAATGGATCACCGCAGCGACTATGAATATTTCGACCGTGAGACTGAAACATCCCCCGCAGGTCTTGGAACGGCAGATAATCGACAAAAATCAGTCCGCTGCCGGAATGACCGGCAGCGGGACTTCCGGAAAACCTTCCCGCTCTTCCTCGAAAAAGCAAAAGTCCAAAGGCAGATCCAAGATCAGGATCAGGGAAGAATAGCCGGGATCAGCGGAGGGCGGCGATGACCGCGTCGGTCACTTCCGAGGTGGTGGAAGTGCCGCCGATATCCGGCGTGCGGACCTTGCCCGCGGACAGGACATCGGTGACCGCCTGCATCAGGATATCCGCTTCGGCTGTCAGTTTCAGATGATCCAGCATCATGGCCGCGGCCCAGAGGGTGCCCACAGGATTGGCAATGCCTTTGCCGGCGATGTCCGGAGCGGATCCGTGGATCGGTTCGAACATGCTGGGATATTGGCCTTCCGGATTGAGGTTGGCCGAAGGTGAGATGCCGATGCTGCCGAGCATGGCGGAGCCGAGGTCGGTCAGGATGTCTCCGAAGAGGTTGCTGGCCACGACCACCTGGAGCCGGTCGGGATGCATGATGAAATATCCGCTCAGGGCGTCGATATGCATCTTCGCCGCTTCCATTTTGGGATACTGCGCCGCGATTTCCTGGAACACTTTGTCCCAGAAGACCATGGAATAATTGAGCGCGTTGGATTTGGTGGCGCTCATGACTTTATTCTGACCGTGCCGGACGGCGTATTCGAACGCATAGCGGATGATCCGTTCGGTGCCCTTGCGGGTGAACACGGCATCCTGGATCACGGTCTCGTCCGGCGTGTTTTCGTTCCGGATCTCGCCTTTGCCGCAGTATTCACCCTCGGAATTCTCGCGGATCACGACGAAATCGATCTTTTCGTTTTTGATCGGGGAAGAGAGACCGGGGAGCAGTTTGACCGGACGGAGATTGACATATTGGTCGAAGCCGACGCGGATCGGGAGGAGCAGCTGACGCAGGGAGACGTGATCGGGCACACCGGGGAAACCGACCGCGCCGAGCAGGATCGCATCGCAGTCTGCGAGGATCTTCATACCGTCGTCGGGCATCATGTGTCCGGTTTTGAGGTAATACTGGCAGCTCCATTCCAGATTCTGGAAATCGAAGGCGATGCCGCCGTGTTTCTGTTCCAGTGCCTTCAAAACGCGGACTGCTTCGTTGATCACATCCACGCCGATGCCGTCGCCGGGAATCAGTTTGATGACAAATTTATTCATGACGTTTCCTTTCTGCAAATTTAATACGGTAATATACTCCGGAAACGGCGGTTTTACAAGCGGATCATTCGGCCTGATATTTCCAGGCGGCGAAATTGCAGGCGGCGTTGCCGCCGATCCGGAACACGACCTGATGCGGACCGGTCAGCGGGGCTTTGAGCGGCATGCGGATCTCCCTGTATTCATTCCAGCCGCCGGTGCTCTTCAGCTGGATTTCCGCCGATACGGTTTCCGGCTGTCCGGTCCGGGTGGTCAGCATCTGGATGGAGCCGCCGGCGTAACCGGGATCGACCGCGACTTTGACGGTGATGCTGCGGGCGCCGGTCTTGCCGAAATCGATCGTGCCGTAGGAGATCATGGCGCCGTCCTGGATCCAGCCGAAATGGTGGTTGTCCGTCGTGGCGTTGCAGTAGAGATTGCCGGCGCTGTCCGCGGGAGTGTAGAACTTGTCCGGGATGCCGACGGTTTTCTTCCCGGCGAATTTTATGGCCAGACGGATCGGTTTGCCGACATCGAACGAGGCGATCTTCCGGAGAGTTTTCTGAATGGCTTCCGCCCGTTCTTTGCTGCCTTCGATCCAGACTTCGAAATTCAGTCCTTTCAGCGTGACGGACGGTGCTTTGGCGGAAAACACGGGGGCTTCCGCGCCTTCGCGGCAGATCCAGAATCCTTTGGCGCTCTCAATGACCGGAACGGCGGAAGATTCCGAACTCTGCGTATTGACGAAAAGCCGCATCCGGGATCCGTCCGGACCTTCCCAGGCGGAATTGGCGATCACGGGCATCCGGACGTGTTGCGGCACATTGCCGCCCCACTTGGGCTGTTCCATTTTCATGGTGGAGCCGAAATCGATGGGCGCGAGCATCCGGCCGCAGTTGAACCAGTAGAGCAGGGCGTGGCGGACATGCATGGCCTTTTTGGTGAAGAGCCTCCGGTTGTCGGCCTCGCGGACGTCCGACAGCATGAACCAGCCGAGCTGTTCGGCATTGACCAGCTGCTGCGCGAGTTTGCTGAAGAACGATTGCCGCTCGCCCGGATGGCTGTGGTTGTAGAGCCGGCCGACGAACTGGGCGCGCCCGGAATAGATCGACTGATACAGCGGGATCTGCCCGTTGTCGGTCCAGCGCCAGACCAGATAGCCGTCCATCTGTTTCAGATACGGTTCGGCGTTTTCCTCCGTGGTGTGGCAGAAACCGGGGTGATTTTTATGGAGATAAGCGAAGAATCTGTCGAACAGCGGCCAGTAACCCTTTTCGAGCCAGACGGAACTGTCGTTGAGCGGATGTCCGTGCGAACGGTCATAGCATAAGCGCGGGCCGCCGGTGCCGACCTGATCGTGATAGACGCCGTTGAACCCGTAAGAGGAAACGCGCTGAACGAGTTTCACCAGCACGTCCTGCCAGCCTTTGGCATAGGGACACATGACAGCGTAAACATTGCCTTTGCCGTAATCTTCGATAAAGAATTTACCCGCCGGATCCTTGGCGGCGTATTTGCGGCCGTGCGAGGAGAATTGATAATCGGTGCGGTTCGGGCCGTCTTTGAGTTTCCAGAGCCGGGAATCGATATAGGGGACGGTATAGATGCCGGCCTCGTGGAACGCCCGGTTGTATTTCAGGGTGAAATCCTTGATCGGATAATGCGGCCAGCCCTGTTTCGCGTCATCGCTCCAACTGTACCAATGGACGGCGAACGGCAGTTCGAAATAGGAACGCAGATAGGTGCAGGTGTTCAGGATCTCCTCCGCGAGTTTTTCGTCCCTGGTGAAGAACAGGACCCAGAGCGTGTTGTTGCGGAACCATTCCGGGGTGGATTTTCGCGGCAGATCCGGGATCCACCAGGCCGCTTCCTTTTCCAGGAATTTCCGGTAGATCTGTCCCGCTTCATACCACTGGCCGCGGTAAACCGAGAGGACCGCTTTGCCGTTCTGACGGTAATGGTTTTTATCCCGGTCGGCGATCACGGGATGTTCCCAGCTGACGCAGACGTTATTGTATTTGCCTTCGACCGAATAAGTCTTGGAGCGTGCGAGCGGGTCTTCCTGCGCGAAATAAACCCCGTCTTTGGCGGCATTGAAATACGCGCCGAACTGCATGGAGGTTCTGCCCGATGGGAAGATGGCTTTCTGTCCGTGCCTGAATTGTTCCGAGGTGGGATTGGGCACCAGAATGCCGGACATGTATGGATGCACCAGCGTGTCGCCTTTGCCGAGATGGTTCAGCATCCAGACCGGATATCTGACCGTGTCGATCCGGTGATCGGAGTCGTTCCGTACGGAGAATGTGCTTTCCATCCGCGGACCGATGAATTTCACCTCGGATTCGGCAGCGAACGCGGGAGTCGTCTTCCCTGTCCAGGTGATCGTGACGATGTTGTCTTTGACCGTGCTGTTCCAGGTCACTCCGGCGGTGAGGTTTTCCAGCGTGCCGGTTTGTTTTCCTTTGGCCCAATGGATCTCCCAGGCGATGGATTTGACGCCGAAAACATCCCTGCCGGAGCGGCGGTCCAGCAGACCGATCACGGGGTGAGTTCCGGAGCCATGTCCGGTCAGCACGGCCGCGGCCAGGTCGGCTGTCAGCAGGATGCGGCAGTTTTTCTGCGCCCGGTTGAACTGTCCCGTGAACTCGGCAAGATCGTCATTCCGGAACTTCGCCGCCGTTGCGGCAAGCCCGTGCAGGGCCTGCTGGTCATAACCGGAGACCGCTGCCCGTTCCAGGGAAGCGGCGAGCCAGCGGACCGGCGTTTTGCCGGTGTGCTTCAGCCCGTCCAAGGTTTTCTTCAGTTCCGGAGCGATCTCCGTGAAACCTTTCCGGGTCATTTTGACCCGCGGTTCCCTGCTGCAGAGTTCGGCGATCTGCGCCGCATTGAGCGCATGGTCGAACATGACCGCGTTGGCAAATTCGCCGTTCATGAACCAGGGGCCGCCGCCGAACCCTTTTCCGAGCTCGATCCGGTCTTTATTTTGCGCCGGCTCGACGAACAGAAATTTTTTGGTGATCTCCTTTTCGCCGTTCAAGTAAATGCTGATCCGGTATCCCACATCGCCCTGCGCGGCATCGTTCACATATTCGACCACGGCGGCCACATGCGCCCATTTGCCGGGTCCGGGCACGGCTCCGGCTGCGGTAAAGGTGGTGGCGCACCAGGTCTTGCCGTCATGGAAATTGAAATACAGCTTGTCGCCGGATTTGCCGAAGATGAATTCTCTGCCTTTGGAAAAGAACATGTCGAGCTTGTCGTTGAAATCTTTTGTCGAGGGGGAATAATTCAGTTTGACGGTCGCGGCGAGCGTCATGCCCTTTTTGGCGTAATGCATTCCGGAGCTGTCTGGAACGTATGCGAAATCGCCTTTGCCGTCGAATTTCAGCACGCCGTCGGCGATTTTCGCTTTGCGCTGGAGATCCAGCTTGCCGTCCTTGCTGAAATCATACTGGAACAGGATACCGTTTTCGGCGCCGGTCAGGGCCAGGATAAGTGCGGAAAATACCGCCGTCAGCCACAGTTTTTTCATTGTCATTCTCCCTTGGTCAAATATTTCAAAACAATTTCGGAAGCGTAAAGATTGCCGCGGATGTTCAGATGTATCCCGTCATAAAGGAAATACGGGGCGGGATCCTTCAGCGCGCGGAACGGCGTGAAAACATCCAGCACGCCGCATTGGTTTTCGCCGGCGGTCTCCCGGACCAGTGCGGCATATTTTTCCATGATCAGCGGTTCGCCGAAAACCAGCTTGCGGTTGGCAAAAAAATGTTTCCGGCATTTTTCCACGCACAGTGCATACGGGGTGAACAGCACGATCTTCGCGGACGGATATTGTTTTCTCAGGAACGAGATGATATTTTTCAGGCTGTCCTTGAACTTTTCCGGCGGGACCTGCGTGGGACTCTTTTCCTTCAGGTCGCGGTCGAGCGAAAGGGAATCATTGTGTCCGAGAGAGATCAGGATCAAGTCCGGTTTGATTTCCCTGATGCCGCGGTAACGTTCGAGCGCGTAAGTGCCGGGGACTTCCCGCAAGCGGTTCAGGATGCGGGGCGCCTGATCGCCGCCGACCGCGTAATTGAACCAGTCCGTTTTTCCCGGGAACTTTTCGCGGCAGAAATGGCTGACGATCTCCACCCAGTTATAACCGCGCAGATAATCGGAAAGACTGTCGCCCAGCACCAGGACCGTGCCGGGATTCCGGATCTGTTCCGCGATTTTCAGCAGCCGGTCGTATTGACCGGGAGCCAGGACATGCACATAGCAGCGGCGTCCGATGCCGATTTTTTCATTCATGACCGCAAAACCGTAACAGCCGACTTTTTCCGGAACTTTGAGCGTGATTTTTCCGGTGGAGGGAAGCGGTTTCTTTTCGCCGTTGAGCTTTTTCAGTTCAGGGGAGAAATGGAGAACAGTGCCCTCGGGCAGCCGGGCAGGGGGATAAACGAATTCAGCGGTCATGCCGGATCTCACCACGGCGCAGGACGGAAAATCATGGAGGATCTTTTCCTGCGTGCTGGCGGTCTTGACCAATTCAGCGTCATCCAGCAGCGCCCATGCGGATTTTCCGGCGAGCATGATCTGCGGTTCCATGGCGGAAAGCGCCGGATCGGTGCCGGCCGCGGTGAAAGTATAAAGTTTCCATTCGCTTCCCAGTTGGAAATCCGGCGATTTGAGCGGTTTGATCCTGACCGTATGATGCGGCGCCCCATCGATCTTTTCCGCCCGCTGCAGCAGGATCAGGTTCAGAGTCCCTTGCCCTTTTGCCCAGACGGAAAAACGCCAGCGCGTGCCCGGCTGGGTCTTAAGCGGGGCCGAAAAATACCTGACCGTAAGGGAATCACCGCCTTCCCGGACAGTGACTTTCAGCGCTTTCTGTCCGGAATGTTTATTTTTGAAGTCGGAAAGCGCGGTGCCGTCCCGGTCCGAGACAAGCTGCCACCAGTAGGGGTTCTGCTGTTTTCTGCGGAAAGATTCAAAGCCGGGATCGCGGAAGACATTTTCCTGCGCGGAGATCCAGCCGGCGAAGAGCGTGAGCAGCAGAGCGGGGGATGCTTTGAAAAAAAGTTTCATCATTCTTTCTTCAGCAGCTTTTCCGCGGCAGTCAGATCGGCGATCTGGCGGTCGGTCAGCGGCTGGTCAAAGATCATGATTTTGCCGAACAGACCGCAGAAAAACCAGGGGCCGCCCCAGCCTTTGGCGAGTGCGACCGGATTGCCGTTCGGCGCTTCCATTTCTTTCCTGAAAGTCTTTTCAGCGGCTTTTCTGCCGTCGATGTAAAGCCGGACGGTATAGTTTTTCGGTGCATTCTTCGTAATGGTCGCCGCGAGCGCGGTCCAGCGCTGAATCGGAATATTCGGCGCCAGCAGCATCCAGTCCCATTTGGAACCGAGGTTGAAATACAGACTGCCGCAGTTGCGTCCGAACAGAAGATCCTTGTTTTTGAAGACGATCATGTCATGGGAATCGTTCTGGCCGGCTTTCATTCCGTTCTGATCGAACTTGACCAGTGCGTAGATGGCACCGCCTTCGGCAAATGAGAAATCCTTGCTTTCCGGCACGACCAATTCGACATGTCCTTTTTCTCCGGTCAGGATCAGCGCCTGTTCCGGGCTCGACATCTTGATCGTCGGCGGGAGCGCCGGCTGCTGGAATTTGCCGCCCTGGCGGATGACGGGGGCGGTGAAATCATAATGCAGGACCGGGGCGGGCTCCGCGGCTCCGAGCATTCCAGCCGCGGCCAGTGACAAAACGATCATCTGAAATTTCATTTTTTCATTCTCCGGGTTGTTAAAAATCGTGATCCGTCACCATCTGCGGTTGGGCAGCTGGGCCAGCAGGCTCTGATACGGGAAAGAAGCCTGTTCCGAGTCCTTGTGGGCGACGATCTCCTTGTCCGTATAGCAGCCGGCATGACCGTCTCCGTAGCCGAGCGAGGCATGTTTTTCATGACTGAACGCCATGACGTGGTTTCCGGTTTTCTGCATGTACCACATATAGCTGGATTTGTGGTCGTTCTGGGTGTCAATGAAATAAGTGTCCAGGGACAGGATCAGTTTTCCGGGAGTTTTGACGGATCTCATGGCATAGAGTTTGGCGCAAAGGTCATTGCCGTAAATCGGGATCAGACCTTGACGCAGACCGAAGACGCCATGGTTGAACAGTTCGGCATCGGTACGGTATGCCGATTCCACCAGCGGGCAGACCAGCGGCAGGAGGGATTTGATATATCCGAGGTAAATCATATAATCACCATAATTGTTCTTTGCCGCTTTCGGCATCACGGTGCCCAAATACGGGATCAGCATCGCTTCGTTATTGTCGTTGGAATACATCTGCAAGGCCAGCACGGCCTGTTTTTTCTGGCTGGTGCACTGGCTCCGGACTGCCATCTTCTTGGCCTGGTTGAGCGCCGGCAGCAGCATGCCGGCAAGAATGGCAATGATGGCGATCACCACGAGGAGCTCTATGAGCGTAAAGCTGCGCTTCCGCTCCAGTGATGAATGATGAGAGATGAATGATGAAAATTTGTTCATGATCTTTTACCTTTCTGCAGTTTTCTGCCTATTGTGAGTTGTATTTTTTTTATTGTCAAATCCATTCAGAATTTGCCCGAGACCTGCTGCACAGCCTGCTTGATACGAATTCTTTTTTCCAGTTGGAAAGATGCGGATAAAAGTTGACAATTCTCCGTGAAAATCAAATGACTTCCCGATCACGGGATTGTTGTTCATTTCATCTCTCATCTTTCATCATTCATCATTACCTGATCCACCCTTTCTTGTTTTTTATTTCCGTTTTGTATTCTTTTGAATAGTTCATTCTGATCTGTCTGGATTTGAAAGTCTGTCCGCTGACGGCGAGCTTGATGGCGGCTTTCCCAGTGAGGAAGCCGAGACGGTCGTAAAAATCGTCCAGATGCTCGAAAATAAATTCGGCATTCAGCCACGGATAGTCTTTTCTGAACAGACGGTAGATGTTTTCCGTGCCGTAAACGGGCATGAAGGGGTGGAAACCGGACATGTCCTTGACCGCCAACGCGTAACTGTGCTGCATGCCGCCGGCGCAGCGGACCGCGTCGATCTGATATTTCCTTACCAGTGCCGGCAGTTTCTTCGTCAGTTCGTCCGGATCGGAAATGATGCATTCCGGATGCCATTGCATCCCCAGTTTCCGCATCTCATCCAGCATGGTTTCGAAGATGCGGTCCGGCTGTGAGACCATCAGGAAATTCCGGCAGCCGCGGCGGACAGCGGCACGGACATATTCCCGGGGCCAGAAGTCATGGTCGATCTCAATGGTGTTGAATGCAGGCAGGGAATTCTCGTACACCCTCATGCTGACTACGGCATAGAGCACTTTTTTCCGGACCCCTTCCGGCAGTGCGGCCAAAATCGGATTGCTGAACGGCGAGGTGGTATACCAGACCACCGAATCCAGCCCGAACTGACGGATTGCTTCCGGCAGGTTCTCCGCCTTGGAAACCGGCACGATCCGCAACAGATAATCTTCGTTCCGGGTGAACGCACGGAAAAAACCCGACATCCAGGCCGGCACATCCACAAAGCCTTTGCCGCCGCTGGTGTTGTCGAACAGACCGATCACATATTTTTTCTGGTGGTAGGAAAGAAACGTGCCTTCTTTGCGGGATTTCCGGTAGATCTGTCCTTCCTTGACCAGTTCGTTCATGCAGTCGAGCAGCATGTAGTTGGTGACGCCGAGTGCTTTCCTGAACTCCGCGACGGTCGGGATCCGGTCATTGACCGCATGTTCCTGCGCATATTTCAGAAAACGCTCCCGCAATTCCACTTTTTTTCTGGCTGTTCCTGCTGTTTTCATGATTTTATCTTTCAAATTTTATTGAAACATAAATGAATATATCATAAAAAAAATAAAATGCAAGCCATGGGACGGAAAAAAATGATTATTTCCGTGATCGACCCGGGACCGGAGAATGAAAACAGCTGAAAAAATAAATAGATGCTTGAATAATTGGTTTCCTGATGTTATATTTAGTTCCGTTGACCGGATGGCAGCCGGGAATGTGCCCGGGCCTGACCGGTAACAGATAACTAGGGAAAACATGAAACTTCCATCATTGAAAATTCGCGGTCTGGAGGCGAAATATCCGGTGATCCAGGCCGGTATGGGCTGCCGGATCGGCATGTCCGGACTGGCTTCCGCGGTCGTGAACTGCGGCGGCTTCGGGACGATCGCCAGCGTCGGGATCGGTGACCTCGAACGCGGAAAAACGGATTTCGTCGATGAATGCAACACCAACCTGGCGCTGGAATTGAAAAAAGCGCGAGAACTCTGCGGCGGGAAAAAGAACCTCGGAGTCAACGTGATGGTGGCGCTGTCCAATTATGAAGCGCTGGTGCGGACGGCCGTGTCGGCCGGAGCGGATTACATCATTTCCGGCGCGGGTCTGCCGCTTCCGCTTCCGGAATATGTCGGCGATGCCGATATCGCCCTCATCCCGGTGATTTCCAGCGGACGTGCGTTCGAAGTCGTGGTCAAGACCTGGCTGCGCAAATACGACCGCAAGCCCGATGCCGTCATCATCGAAGGGCCCCGCTGCGGCGGACACCTCGGTTTCACCATGGAAATGATCGAGCATCCGGAGACCTGTTCGCTGGATATGCTTCTGAAAGAGATCAAGGATGTGATCGCGAAATATGGACTGGAAGGTCTGCCGGTGCTGGCCGCAGGAGAAGTCAGCTGCCGTGCGGATATCGAAAATTTCCTGAAAATGGGATTCGACGGCGTCCAGATCGGAACTTATTTCATCACCACGGAGGAAGCCTGGATCGATAAGCGCAGCAAGCAGGTTTTCATCGATGCTAAAGCTGAAGACATCGTGGTGATCAAGAGTCCGGTCGGCTTGCCGGTGCGCGTGCTGAAAACACCCTTGGTGCAGCGGGTCCTGAGCGGCAACCGGCAGCAGTTCAAATGTCCGTACCGCTGTCTGCGTTCCTGCAATCCGGCGAAATCATTGTTCTGCATCGCGCAGGCGCTGATCGCGACCTGGCGTGGGGATGTCGAAAACGGCCTTTATATGGTAGGCTGTAATATTGAAGCCAGCCGGAAAATCTTTCCCGTGAAAGAATTTTTTGATACTTTGGCCGGAGAGTGAGTGCGTTTATGGAAGTCCTGGTCACCAAAGAACAGATTGCCCGGCGGGTGAATGAACTCGGATATGATATCACCTGTTTTTATGAGGGCAAACCTCTGACCGTGGTCATCCTGATGAACGGCGCGCTGCTTTTCGGCGCCGATCTGGTGCGTACGATCAGACAGCCGCTCCGCTGGGAGGCGTTCATCTGTTCCAGTTACCATAACGACAGTTCCTCCGGCGAGCTGGTGATCCGGTGCGACCTGAAAAATCCGGTGAAGGAACGTCATGTCCTGATCGTCGATGATGTGCTCGATACCGGTCTGACCCTGAAAGCCGTCAAGGAAAATATGGAGCGGCGCGGCGCTTTGAGCGTGCGGACCTGCGTCCTGCTGAACAAGAATGTCGACGGCAAACTTTTCATGTCGCCGGACTGGACCGGTTTTGAAATTCCCGACCGGTATGTGGTTGGTTACGGCTTGGATTCCAACGAGGATTTCCGCAATCTGCCTTATATCGCCGCCAAGGAATGAATACTTCCAGTGAATCAGTTTTTCAAAAAGTCGGAAAACATTTATTTTATCAATAAAATGCTACGGAGGATTAACGGGAGATGAGCAAAACTGCACTCATAAGCGGGATCACCGGTCAGGATGGCGCCTATCTGGCTCAGCATCTGCTGTCTTTGGGCTATAAGGTCCACGGTATATTGGCACGCCGCAGTTCACCGACGACCTGGCGGCTGGAATATCTGAACATTCTCGATAAAATCACGCTGGAGGAGGGTGACCTGACCGATGCGTCCGCTTTGCTCCGGATCGTCTTGAACTGCAAGCCGGATGAAGTCTATAATCTGGGCGCGCAGAGTTTTGTGGCGACCAGCTGGGCGCAGCCGCTGCTGACAGCCCAGGCGACGGGGCTCGGCGCCATGAATATCCTGGAAGCGGTCCGTCAGGTCCGTCCGGAAGCGAAATTCTACCAGGCTTCCACCTCGGAAATGTTCGGCGGCATGAAAGAATTTCCGGTGCAGTCCGAGACGACCCCGTTCCACCCCCGCAGTCCCTATGGCGTTGCGAAGCTTTTTGCCCACTGGACGACCATCAATTACCGCGAAAGTTTCAATATTTTCGGCTGCTGCGGAATTCTTTTCAACCATGAATCTCCGCTGCGCGGGATCGAATTCGTGACCCGGAAAGTGACCGATGCCGTCGCCCGGATCAAAAAAGGCAAACAGAAAGACCTTCACCTCGGCAATATCGATGTGAAAAGGGACTGGGGATTTGCCGGCGATTACGTCAAAGCGATGCATCTGATGCTCCAGCAGCCCGAACCGGACACTTATGTGATCGCCACAGGAAGAACCACCACCGTGCGCGATATGTGTAAAATCGCTTTCGAACATGTCGGCCTGAATTACGAAGATTACGTGGTCATCGATCCGAAATTCTACCGTCCGGCCGAGGTCGAGCTGCTGCGGGGCGATCCCTCCAAGGCGAATAAGAAACTCGGCTGGAAAGCGGAAACCACCCTGGAAGAACTGATCTGCATGATGGTCGATGCGGATCTGAAACGGGTTTGAGTCTGGGAATATAAGGCACTGATGATATGAAAATTCTGCTGATCGGCGGCGGCTTCGTCGGAGTGCATCTGATGGCAGCCTTGAAGAAGCGGGGACATGATGTCCATGTCGCCGATCTGCCGGCCGTTGCAGCGCAGAATCCGGGTTTTCTTTCCATTGACATCGAAAATCTTGAGACGGTCCGGGCTTTGTTCCGGCAGGTCGGGCCGGACCGGGTGTTTCTCCTGGCGGCCGTCAGTTCGGTGGCGTTGTCCTGGAGAAAACCGGATCTGACGGTCCGGGTGAATGTGCTCGGCACGCTGAATGTGCTGACCGCCATGAAGGAGATCATTCCTGAAGCCCGGCTGATTTATGTCGGCTCCGGTGAAGAATACGGCACCCGGTGTTCGGAAGACCATCCTTTCGATGAAGAAATGAATTGCGATCCGCGCAATCCCTATGCCGTATCCAAATTCGCTTCCGGTCAGATTCTCGAACTGCTGGCGGTCCGGGACCGTCTGGATATCGTTCACCTGCGGCCCAGCAACCATTTCGGACCGGGACAGAAAGAAGGTTTTGTGATTCCCGATTTCTGTTCGCAGATCGTCCGGATCGAACGGCAGAAACAGCCGCCGGTAATGAAAGTCGGCTGCCTTGATGCCCGGCGCGATTTCCTGTTCGTGGAAGATGTGGTCGACGCCTATGTCCGGATATCCGAAGCGTCCAGACTGCCGCATACGGTGTATAACCTTTCTTCCGGACAGGCACACTCGATCCGCGAAATGCTGGATCTGCTGCTGTCCATGAGTTCCATTCCCGTCAAAGTGGAAACCGATCCCGCCAAATTCCGCCCGGTCGACATTCCAGTGCTGGTCGCTTCCAGCCGGCGGGCGTATGAGGATCTCCAGTGGAAACCGGCGCATTCGCTCAAGGAGGCGCTGGCCGTCACTCTCAATTGGTGGAGAAACCGGGGCGCCGATGCGAACTTGGGAAAATACTGAAGCAGGCAGGTGTTTTATGGCAAAAAAAGTTTTCGTTTCCGGCTGTTATGACATGCTTCATTCCGGGCATGTGGCATTTTTCGAAGAAGCTGCTTCCTACGGTGATCTTTACGTCGGGCTCGGTTCCGGTAAAACCATTTGGGAACTGAAGAACCGCAAACCGGTCAATTCCGATGCCGAACGCCTTTACATGGTCAAATCCATCCGCTATGTCAAGGATGCGTGGATCAACTCCGGCAGCGGGATCATGGACTTCGAAAAGGAGGTCATCGCGCTCAAACCGGACATCTTTTTTGTCAACTCCGACGGCTTCACGCCGGCCAAAAAACAGTTCTGCGAAAAACACGGCATCCAGCTGATCGTCAGCACCCGCAAGCCGGCCGAGGGACTGCCGGCACGTTCGACCACCTCGATCCGTCAGGAATGCCGTTTTCCCTACCGCGTGGAGATCTGCGGCGGCTGGATGGATCAGTGGTTCGTCAATAAAGTTCTGCCCGGCGCGGTCATCACGCTTCAGATCGAACCCACTGTCGAGTTCAACGACCGTTCCGGCATGGCCACCAGTTCGCGCCGGAAAGCGCTCGAACTCTGGCAGGGCCAGATGCCGCTGGGTAACCGCGAGCAGCTGGCCCGGACGCTGTTCTGCTGCGAAAATCCGCCAGGGACCCAGTACATCAGCGGCGCCCAGGATCAGCTCGGACTGCTGCTGCCCGGTCTGAATAAGCTCTATTTCAATAACAATTACTGGCCGGAAAGCATCGAATCCGACACCACCGACGAAACGCTGAAATTCGTTTACGACCACCTGTTCCTGATTCCAATGACGCCCCGGTCTCCGTCATACGATGTCTATGCCGGCAGATGCATCACCGAATCGGGGGTGAGGAAGCTGGCGGATTCCGCCGAACGCGCCTGGCGGGCGATCAAGGAACGGGATGTCAAAGCATGGGGCAGGGCGACCGGCGATTGCCTGGATGCCCAGCTGGAAATGTTTCCCGCCATGCAGACCGAGGAATTGAAGGAACTGCGTGCCGCTTTTGACGGAAAAGTCTGCGGCTGCAAATTGACCGGCGCCGGCGGCGGGGGATATATGATCCTGATCTCCGAAGAGCCCGTGCCGAATGCCCTGCGCGTGATCCCGTCGGCACAATAAGTTTTTCCCACCTTGAAAATTCGCAAATCCGCGCTATATTACTGATTTGCATGCATAAACTCAAAATAGTGTAATATCAAGGAGAAATGTTATGGCTATCGTCAACACGGAAAACGAACTGATGGATAAGATCGTCACCCTGTGCAAACGGCGCGGTTTTGTGTTCCAGAGTTCCGAAATTTACGGCGGCTTCAACGGGTTCTGGGATTACGGACCCTACGGCGTCGCCATGAAAAAAGCGATCGAACAGCTTTGGTGGAACGAAATGGTCGAGACCCGCGACAATGTGGTCGGACTCGATTCCACCATCATCTGCCATCCCCGCGTCTGGAAAGCCTCCGGTCATATCGACCGTTTCGGCGACATCATGTGCGACTGCAAGGACTGCAAGACCCGGTTCCGCGTCGACCAGATGGAAGACCCCACCACCTGTTCCAACTGCGGTTCCAAGAACCTCACCCCGCCGCGCGAATTCAACCTGATGATGAAGACTTACGTCGGTCCGGTGTTCGACGAGGAACATGTGGCATATCTCCGCGCCGAAACCTGCCAGCCGATCTTCACCGATTTCCATCTGGTCCGCATCGCCACGCGCAAACAGCTCCCGTTCGGCATCGCACAGATCGGCAAATCCTTCCGTAACGAGATCACGCCCCGCAACTTCACCTTCCGTTCCCGTGAATTCACCCAGATGGAAATGGAATTCTTCTGCTCCGACGCCGAATCCATGGAATGGTTCAAATACTGGCGCGCCGAACGCATGAAATACTACACCGAAAAACTCGGTTTCAAGGCCGATGAACTCCAGTATCACGACCACGACAAACTCGCGCATTACGCCAAGGCCGCCGTCGATATCGAATTCAAATTCCCGTTCGGCTGGGGCGAGCTCGAAGGCATCCACCACCGCGGCACCTGGGACCTCTCCCGCCATCAGGAATTCTCCCAGCAGAACCTGGAATATCTGGACATGACCAACAACACCAAATATCTCCCGACCTGCGTGGAAACTTCCGTCGGTCTCGACCGCACCTTCCTCGCCGTGCTCAGCCACGCCTACGATGAAGACAAGGCTCCGACCAAGAAAGAGGGCATGGAAGACGATATCCGCATCGTGCTGCATATCGCCCCGCGCATTGCTCCGGTCCAGGTCGCCGTGATGCCGCTGTCCAAGAAACTCAACGAGAATGCCGAAAAACTCCAGAAAGACGTCTGTCGTTTCTTCCGCACCGAACTGGATGTGACCGGCAACATCGGCAAGCGTTACCGCCGTCAGGACGAGATCGGAACTCCGTTCTGCCTGACTTACGATTTCGAGTCCGACAATGACAACGCCGTGACGGTTCGCGACCGCGACACCATGGCGCAGGAACGAGTCAACGTTTCCCAGCTCAAACAGTATCTCGACAGCAAAATTTACGGCTGGTGATTTTCCTGCCAGTTGGCAAAGGGGGGCAAAGAAAACGGCACCGCAGAAATCCAAATCCGCGATGCCGTTTTTGCTTTTGCTGAATCCGGGCTCACACAGGGGTAACGATCTTCAGGGTCTTGCCGGTGCGCAGAGGACGGACTTTATCCATGAACGCTTTCATGTGCGGGGCAGCCAGATGGTTCTGCAGCGCTTCCATGCTTTCCCAGCATTCCACGAAGGTGAGGACATTCGGCCGGGCATTGGCGGCGGCCGTGCCTTCTTGGCAGTCTTCGGTCAGGTTGTAGGAGATGCAGCCCTTTTCAGCCCGCACCGTCGCCAGGTTGGCTTTCGCGATCCGGATGAATTCCTCCGTGGCGGCTTCGTCTTTCAGGATGGATTCGGCAATGACAAAAATCATGGTTTCTTTCCTTTATTTTGAGGTTGAATGAAAGTTTTATTTTTTGACCGGAATGACGGAAACGCCTTCCGGGATGACGGCGACTTTCGCATTTTTGCCGCAATGGGCAAAGGCTTTTTCCAGGGCTTCGTCCGGACTGGACGCCGTGTCCAGCTTCATGGAGCGGAGCATTTCCTGCGGACATTCCGGGGCATACATGATGACCTTGAAATCCTTCAGGATCCGGGCGAGGATCTGATACTGCCACTGGTCCGGGATCGTGGCATTGCGCGGATGGCTTAGCGCATCAGCCAAAATCGCTTCCGGCGAGGCGGCTTCGGAAAGCGCCTTGTAAAAACTCTCCCCGCCGTGACCGTCCGAACAGCCTGCGGCCATGATGATGACCCCGCCTTTGCGGCAGACCGCTTCCGCCGCCGTCATGCCTTTCACCGACTGATACACGTTCATGTCCAGCGGATAGCCGCCGTTGGTGGTGATGACGATGTCGGCCTCGGGCACTTCGATATTCGCCTGTTTGCGGCAGAATTCCACGCCGGCGGCATGGGCTGCTTCCAGGTCGCCGGCAAACGCGCGGACGATCCGTTTTTCCGCATCGATCACAGTGTTGACGATGAATCTCAGTTTGGCCTGTTTGGCGGCATAAACCATGTCGCGGTGGATCGGATTGCCTTCCAGAATGCCGGTCCGGGCATGGGGATCGGCGATGAATTCGGAGCAATGGTTGGCCAGCACGGTCTCGCGCGAGGCGATGCCCGGCAGCACGCTTTTGCGCCCACCCGAAAAGCCCGCAAAGAAATGCGGTTCGATGAAACCTTCCGCGACCAGAAGATCGGTTTCCATCGCCAGCTTGTTGATGATCAATCGTCCGCCGGATGGCAGGGTGCCCGCGTCCTGGAGCTTGGAATCGTCGCGGCTGTCATGGACGACGATTTTTTCCCGGTCGACGATCTCCTGTCCGAATTTGGCGACCAGTTCGGCATGGGAGGTCCCACGATGGAACCCTGTGGCGATCAGCAGCGTGACGTCGATATTCGGGTTGTCGCGGCGCAGTTCCTCCAGCATGGCAGGGATGATGTAACGGCTCGGCACCGGCCGGGTATGGTCGCTGCAGATGATCACGCAGTTTTTTGCCCGTTTGGCCAGCATGCTCAGCGGAGCAGAGCCGATGGGATAAGCCAGAGCACGGCGCACTTCCGCCGCCGGATCGGCGGCCGCCGGTTCGCTGACCGGGGCGAAACTGCCCAGATAATTCGCTTCGGGAATATGGAATACCGCATGGGTTTTATGGCACGGCACCGCTGATTCGATCATTTGATTTCTCCTCGACTTGTTGAATACTTGCATTTGAAAAGTAATTTACACTGCCGGAAACCGTTTTTCCAACGGCTTTCGGAAAAAAACACGATTCTCCAGTCCAAAGGGTACAACAGGATAAGTTTTTCGGGGGATTCACTGCGTATTTTGCAATTATTTTATGGAACAGGTTTGCATTTTGCCGGTTTACATAGTAAAGTATTACAGCAGTGAACTTGTCACCAACTTTAACAGAAAGGAATGTTGTCATGACGAAAAAAGCAGACATCGGTCTGATCGGTCTCGCAGTAATGGGAGAAAATCTGGTCCTGAATATGGAGCGCAACGGATTCACGGTAGCGGTGTTCAACCGCCACACGGAAAAAGTGGATGCGTTCGTGAACGGCCGGGGCAAAGGCAAAAACTTCATCGGCTGCCATTCGATCGAAGAACTGTGCGCGAACCTGGCCGCCCCGCGGAAGGTCATGCTGATGGTCAAGGCCGGCAAGCCGGTGGATGAACTGATCGAACAGCTGCTGCCGCATCTGGAAAAGGGCGACATCATCATCGACGGCGGCAACAGCTTCTTCCCGGATACGATCCGCCGGACCAAATATCTGGCCGAAAAAGGCATCCGTTTCATCGGAACGGGCGTTTCGGGCGGCGAAGAAGGCGCGCTGAAAGGTCCGTCGATCATGCCTGGCGGAAATCCGGAAGCCTGGCCGTATATCAAGCCGATTTTCCAGGCGATTTCTGCGAAGGTCGCGGGCGGCGTTCCGTGCTGCCAGTGGGTCGGCGACAACGGCGCCGGACACTATGTGAAAATGGTCCACAACGGGATCGAATACGGCGACATGCAGATGATCTGCGAAGCCTACTGGATCATGAAACAGGTCCTGGGCCTCAACGCCGAAGAACTCCATGAAGTCTTCGCCGAATGGAACAAAGGCGAGCTCAACAGCTATCTGATTGAGATCACCAGCGAGATCTTCACGAAGAAAGATCCGGAAACGGGCAAGCCGGTGGTGGACATCATCCTGGATGCCGCGGGCCAGAAGGGCACGGGCAAATGGACCAGCCAGAGTGCACTCGACCTGGGCGCGCCCGCGCCGACGGTGGCGGAAGCCGTGTTCGCCCGCTGCCTCTCCGCGATCAAGGAAGAACGCGTGGCGGCCTCCAAAGTTATCGGTTCCGCCGGTCCGGCCGCGTTCGGCGGCGACAGGAAAATGTTCATCAACATGGTCCGTCAGGCCCTGTATGCCTCCAAGATCTGCTCCTATGCGCAGGGCTATCAGCTGCTGCGTCTGGCTGCCAAGGAATTCAACTGGGATCTGCAGTACGGCGAGATCGCGCTGCTGTGGCGCGGCGGCTGCATCATCCGGGCGACCTTCCTCGAAAAGATCAAACAGGCGTTCGACAAGAATCCGAAACTGGACAACCTGCTGCTGGACGATTTCTTCCGCGGCGAGATCGAAAAATGCCTCAGCGCGTGGCGTCAGGTCGTGGCGCAGGCGGTCCTCACGGGCGTGCCGGTGCCGGCCTTCTCCAGCGCCCTCTGCTATTACGACAGCTATCGTTCGGCCTGTCTGCCGGCGAACCTGCTGCAGGCCCAGCGCGACTATTTCGGCGCCCACACTTACGAACGCGTCGACAAGCCCCGCGGCCAGGCGTTCCATACCGAATGGACCGAGACCAGCGGCAAGACGGTTTCCGGCACTTACAATGCCTGACCGGAGGGCGGTATGAGCATTTTTGTTCAGAAAGGCGCACCGGACTGCTCGATCAGCGATGACGAGCTGCGAGTGCTGGTGCATCAGACGATCGAAAAGAGCGGCAAACAGCCCAAAAAGATGCTGCTGCTGCCGCCGGACCATACCCGCCTGAATTCCCGGGCGGGGCGCATCACCGAGATGATCTACGAGGATTATCACGACAAATGCGAGATCGACATCATGCCGGCATTGGGCACGCACAGTCCGATGAACGACGCCCAGCTGGAAATGATGTTCGGCAAGAAGATCCCGAAATCCGTGTTCAAGGTGCATGACTGGCGCAACGACGTGGTCACGCTCGGGACCGCCTCGTCGGAATTCCTGAAGGAACTTTCCGGTGGGAAGCTCGATTACGAGGTCAAGATTCAGGTCAACAAGATCCTGTTCGAACCCTACGACCTGATCCTTTCGATCGGGCAGGTGGTACCGCACGAAGTGGTCGGACTGGCCAACTACACCAAGAACATCATGGTCGGCGTCGGCGGCTCGGACATCATCAACAAATCGCACTTCCTCGGCGCGGTCTCCAACATGGAAAAGATCATGGGACATGCCGATTCCCCGGTGCGCCGGCTTTTCAATTACGGTGTTGACACCTACCTGGCGGACCGTCCGCTGGTGTTCATGCTCACCGTGATGGCGAAGGACCAGGCGACCGGGAAGATGGCGATGCGCGGCTTCTTCTCGGGTCAGGGACCCGATGCGTTCCTGGCTTCGTCCGATCTGTGCGTGAAAACCAATCTGGAACTGCTGGATAAACCTTTGAAGAAAGTTGTGGTCTATCTTGATCCGGAAGAATTCAAGAGCACCTGGCTGGGCAACAAAGCGATCTACCGCACGAGAATGGCGATTGCCGACAACGGCGAACTGATCATTCTGGCGCCGGGACTGCGCGAGTTCGGCGAGGACAAGCAGAATGACCTCCTGATCCGCAAATACGGCTACAAAGGGACGCCGAACACGCTGAAAGCGGTGGCGGAAAACCAGGATCTGCGCGACAACCTGGGCGCTGCCGCCCACCTGATCCACGGTTCCAGCGAAGGCCGGTTCCGGATCATCTACTGCCCGGGCAAGGATATGCCGCCGGGACAGATCCGTTCGGTCGGATTCGAGTGCGGCAATCTGGATGCAATGATGAAGAGATACGATCCCGCCAAGCTGAAAGACGGTTTCAATACCGTTAACGGCGAGGAGATCTTCTACATCAGCAATCCCGCCTTGGGGCTCTGGGCGCTGAAACAGAATTTCATTCAGTAAGCACCAGATCCAGCATGAAACCCGGTCCGCTGCACGGCTGGCCGGGTTTTTATTTCAGATGATGAAATTACGATTCAGTCAAGGAATGTGAGGGGATCGTGTTGAAAGAAAAAATCAAGCCGGTTTTTCCGGCGGTCTCCAGTTTCTTCAAAGACAACTGGCAGTGGGGTGTGCTGTTGCTGTATGGAACTGCCTTGCTGGCGGTCGAGCTGTCAGTCTGTTGTCTGTATGGTATCAATAAAACCTTTTTCAATCCTTTCATTCAGGCCTGGCCGTTTATTCTGCTGATCTATGGGGTGGGACGGCTCATACCGGGCTGGGCAGGCAAGCTTTATTTTTCATTTTTCATCGTATTGTCCACGACGTTGACCTTCATCTGCGTTTTTCTGCTGAATGTATTCAATCTGCCGTTGACGGCGGATATATATTTCGTCCTGGCGGCCTCCAGTGTGGAGGAGTCGCGTGAATTCATGTCCAATTTCGTCAACTGGAAGATCTGGCTGGCACTGCTTGTCACCCTGGCATTTGCAGTCTCCGTGCTGATCCTGGTCTGGAAAAGTTCATTCAAGCGGAGCAAAGCCAGCACGGTCCTGGCATTGGCATTGATGGCCCCTCTTCTGATCAATGTCATCCGTTTCATAGTCACCCGCGATTGGCCGCCGCTTTACAAGCGAAACCTGGAAACCGAAATGCCGGTGAACTATTTCATATTCCGCCACTCGCTTGACAGTCTGGTTTCCATGGCGACTCATCCGAAGCTCCCCGGCGGGATCAGAAAAAAGGGAGAAGGGAAAATTTGCGGCGTCCTGGTCGTAGGGGAGTCTGCCACACGTAATCACTGGGGGCTGTACGGGTATTTCCGGAATACCACGCCGGAAATGGAAAAGCTCCGGAAAAACCTGCTGATTTTCGATAATGCCGTTTCGCCTCACGTCACTACGACCCCCTGCTGCCGGATGATGTTCTCGACTGCTGAATATCCTGATATGGAACCATCGGATTATACGGCATTTGCCGTGTTGAAAGCGGCCGGATTCCGGATCATCTGCATCTCCAACCAGTTCCGGCTGGGATCTTTTGACGGTCCGGTCAATATCCTTTATACCGGCTCCAGTCCGAAAGAGTTTCTGCAGGAACACAATCCTGACGGCAAAGATGAAGCGGTCATTGCCCGGGTGAAAAAATATATATCCGAAACCGAAGCTCCCATGCTGATCATCGTGCATCTGCTCGGCAGCCATGCCAAATTCAATCAGCGCTATCCGCAGACCTTTGACAAGTTCGGCGGAATGAGGCATCCGCATGGAGCGGATTTTTCCGAAAAAATCCTTCGCCGGATCAATGAATACGATAATTCCATCTTATACACGGATCACATCCTGGGCAGGATTGCCGGAATGCTCAGTGAGCTGAAATATCCGGGATACATGCTTTATGTTTCCGATCACGGCGAATGTCCGGAGTCTCCGGTCGGCAGGTCCGAAATCAGTACTGCGCATTCTTTCTTTGAAGTTCCGATGATTTTTTACGGCAATGAACAATACTGGAAGAGTTTTCCTGCCTTTATGCAAGCCGCGGGGGGGAACACCGGAAAGCCCTATATGACCGACTGGCTGGTCCACAGCATTATTTCCACCGCGCAGGTCACGCATGACGGTTTTCCTGCCGGGAAAGATATTTTTTCTGCCGGTTTCAAGGACCGGAAGAAGCGGCATATCGGCGGCGGCAAGAGATTTCCTTATCAGAAAAACGAAGTCGGAAAACCTTTTTTCATTGACCGGAACTGTGTCGAAAAGCCGCTTTGAATCCCGGGAATGGTTTTTCCTGCCGCGTGTATGATCCAGGGGAAAATCAGCTGTTCCGGAATGACAGGAAGACACTGCACTGTCGGGGAAAACTGTGAAGATGCTGCTGCGGGGAGCGGGATTTCTGCTGAGGGAGAAATGGTGCCGACGATAGGAGTTGAACCTACACCTCCGTGAGGAGACTGCGACCTGAACGCAGCGCGTCTGCCATTCCGCCACGTCGGCATTTTCAATATGAACTGTAATTTACACCGGTTTTTCAGAAAGTCAAGCCGTTTTTTTTTTTTTTTCGTGAAAAAACGGAAAACATGGAAAAACAAAAAAACAGCCCGATCTATTTTCGATTTTCATTTTTCAACTGGATTCCCCCGGAAAGTTGTGCTATGTCATTTATCTGGAAGTGCTGCCGGCAAAGCTGTGAACGGGAAACGGATGATGCTTTTATAAAATGGCGGCTGTGCTGAACTGCTGACATCTTTGCTGATCCGGCTGTTTGTGCCGGACTATGAATGTACCGAAAAGGCTGAAGTGCGGCTGCTGTATGGAATCTACTCCGGCTGTCCCGATCGGACGGAACTGATTTTCTGTTCCCCCGGTCCTATGTCTGATCATTCCGCGATCAGATACCGGCAGTCATACGGCGGCAAATCGATTTCGATCCTGTTTTTTCCGGTCTTCCGGAACACTGCATTGCCGTAAGCATCCCTGACGATGCCCTTCAGTTTCAGTTTCCCGAAATCGAATTCGACCGGGGTCTTGGAAGGTTTCCAAGTCAGATTGCTGACCACGAACAGGGCTTTGCCATTTTTGGACCAGAAACTGCAGTACTGCCGTTTCGTCTGGTCGGTGCGGACGAACAGCCCGTTGTTGTAATAGGGATGGAATTCCGCATTGTGGATGCCAAATTTCCCGGTGGTCTGCATGAACGGCATGTATTCGAATAGATCGTTGGGGTAGCGGTGATGATTGGCGCCGGCCGTGCCGCAGTTATGCAGAGCGGCAACAGCGGTCATGCCTTTGAGCCCGAACGGGACAAAGGTGGAAATGGAGACTGCCGGCACCCCGAAACAGCTGGCGACGTTCTGCGCCAGATACTGGGCGATGTCGATATCCCAATTTCTGGTATTGGTGTTTTCCAGATACTGTTCGCCGCAGAGATATTTATCGGTCCATGACATGTAGACGGCATGGTTGCAGGCGCTGCTGTGCATGAAGTGTTCGCGGGGGATCTTCCGGAGCTTGGTGATACCGTAAAGCCGTTTCGCCATTTCGCGGCCTTTCAGGAGATTCCCGCTCATCTGAAGCTGTCCGTGTTCATCGATATAGCCGCAGCCGTGGGCCTGATTGCAGCATTCGCGTCCGCTGACGAACAGATTGTCGGTATAGATGTTTTCATTCTCGTAACGGCCCATCAGATCGTTGAAATAATAGAGCAGAAAGTTGTGGTAGTCGAGACACCCGGCGCAGAGGATGTAAAAACCGTCGGAAATGCGGCCGTAGATGCGGGCCGGCTGGATCGAATAATAATCCCGGTACAGCAGGTCTTCGCGGGAACCGATCCGGATGCCGAAACTGTAGCCGTAATACAGCTGCATGTTCCGCTTCTTCATGCTGTCGGCAAGAATGCCGTAAGCCTTGTATCCTTCCGCATTGGTGTATGGCTGGCGGCGGTGCCCGTAAGGACGCGGACCGTAAAAGGCGAAGATGCGGCCGAGGTAGCCGAGCGAATAGCGGACGCCCGCCGTATATTGTGCATCCAGCCGGGTGAAATATTCGGCAGATGCGGACAGCAGTTTGCCGCGTTCGGTTTCGACTGTGCGGGGGGTGCCGATGATTTTACCGGATATTTTCGCATCCGCTGTGAAACTCTGTTCGAACCAGATTTTGCCGTTTCCGGGTTTTGTGATGCGCAGGGATTCATAATGGAAATCCGCATGCTGGTCCATTCGGGATTTGCCCAGCCGGATCTGGCTGAACTTCTGCTTCAGGGCCGGAACGGAAAATTCCGCGGCTGGCTGTCCGTCCAGCTGAATCTGCAAGCCGTTTTCCCGCCAGACCAGAGCCAGTTTGTGCCATCCCTTTGCCGGTTTGAGCGGCATGGGCCGGACAGGAGTCAGGAGTTTTTTGCCGGAGCGCAGGAGGAACCCGCTTTTCCCGGCATCCCAGAACAGCGCATTGGAACCGAACTGAATGATATGCTGCCGCAGATAATCCCGGACATGGTAATCCGGATGGAGATATCCAGGGTCGAAATCCCACCAGGCGTTCAGTTCGACGGTCTCCGGCAGGATTTTTCCGGGCAGGTCCAGAATGAACTGAGCCTTGTCTTTGCCGCCCGACCAGGCGGAGGAGCGGGGATCGATATACGTTGAGGTGGCGTAACAGTTTTCCGGCATCCGGAACGGCTTGGCCGGGAAGGTTTGCAGACCGAAACGGTAAGTCCGTTCCCGGTCGAGCGGAACTTCCTTGTCGATGATGTTCATCCGCACGGTCACGCGGTCGTTCTGCGGGATCAGCTGATGGTATGCAACTTTTTTGATCCGGGAGAAATCCCTGGCGTCTTCCGAGGTCAGCTCTATGCCGCGGTCCGCATTGCGCACGGTGACGATCTGCTTGAAATCCAGACTGTTCCACGGCTTGAAATCATAGAGGTAACGTCCGTCCATGTCGCCGCCCGAACGGAAGAAGGGCATCGGACTGAGGTATTTGACAAATTCCTTTTTCACGGGAATGTCCAAATACAGCGACGACGCTTTTTTCCCCGGCGCTTTTTTCAGGGTGACGGTATACCAGGTGAACCCGTCTTCTTCGGCCCAGCCGGTCCATCGGACCGCTTCGTTTTCCCCTTTCCATTCCACCCGGTTCGGACGTTTTACGGTAATGGTGCGTTTCACGCTGTCGGCGACATCCCTGCCGTTCAGTTTCAGGGAGACCGGGGCGGCGAGGATTTCAAACTTTCCGCTTTTCATGCTGGCGGGCAGGGCACGGCCGCGGAATTCATAACTCTGCATTAGGAACCCGAGGGTATCGTCGTTGACGGAAATATCCTTGAACGGCGGCAGCGGCCGGTCCGAAATTCCCAGTTTGCTGTCAAACCACGGCTCACGTCCCGGACGGATAACTTCGAAAGAACATTTTCCGAGGGAGGCTCCGGACATATCCAGGATATTTACGGAAAGGGTATATTTCCGGTTTTCAGCCAGACGGTCCACCGGGATCTTCAGCGGTTTTTTCGTGCCTTTTTTGAGCTGGAATTCCCCTTTGGAAACGGTATTGATCCGCCATTGGATCCGGCAGTCCGGCAGTTCCTGCGAACTGGCAAGTTCCACATAACCGAGCGGGAAATATTTTTTCAGCGAAAGATTGTTTTCGAGGCGGTATTTGAAGATTTCGGCGTTCCGGTAAAGTTCATTGCCGTTTTGATCGCGGACCGCCACCACCGCGAGTTCGTTCCGGGGCGAATAGGGAATGCGGAATTTTGAAACGCCGGCGGGAATGTCCAGCAGAATAGTCCCGTACCGGGCTTTGGCATTGCCGTATTCACAATAAATTTTCTGCGGTTCGCCGGGATTGACGGCATGCAGGACCAGCGATCCGTCGGCTCCGGTTTCCACACTGGCGGCGATTTTTTTCGGGGAAAGTTCGGCCACGGGGAACAGCACGGTATTGGCTGCGCTCGAGGCTTTGTCCGGTTCGGCGCTCACGCTCCAGGAACTGTACACGATCCGGGTCGGACCGGACTTGACGATCGGGTCGTTCTGGAAGAAATTCAGCTTGAACGGTTCGTTTTCCCGGAGTCTGACCGGCAATTCGGAAAGCGGGATCGCCATTTCGGCGCACCAGCCGGTTTCGGAGCGTGCGGTTTTGGAATTCATTTTGATATTCCATTTTCCCGGCGCGGCATTGCGTCCGTTTGTGTCATAAACCGTTCCCAGCGCACTGATGATGATCTGGGCGTATTGTTTCTCATCCATGGAGCTGAACACGGCTTCGATGGAATCTTCCCGGAAAACACTGCTGTCATGCCGGGTGAAAGCGGCTTTCGGCGGTTCTCCGGATATGACCCGGTAAGCCAGATAGAGGAACTTGTCATCATATCCGGCAAAGACCTTCACTTGGTTCGGCGCGGGCACCCGGGAAAGGTTTTCCTTGAATCCGGAGAGCAGGACGGCGCCGTTCCATTCCTTTTCATCGATTTTACCGTCGACGACGGGTGCGGTTTTCAACCGGGGAATGACCTGTTTTGCCGGGACTGCATCCCGCTTGACTGCGGGGGCGTTCACGGAAACCCCGGTCAGATCGATGTCGATCGCTTCGCCTTTGACGGGACGGAACTTGAAACACAATACCGCTTTCCCGAGTTCACCGGACCCTGGGACATACTCGAACCGGTAAGTTTTCCAGTCCCGGTCCAGACTGGTGAAATTCATGGTGGCGGCACGCCGGAGCCAGACCGGTTTTTTCTCATTCGTCGTTCTGATATATTCGAAAATACAGGCGAAAATCTGACCGGTGCCGCGGGCGCGGAATGTTACGCTGGCTTTCTTCTCCGGGATTGCGACGAGATCCGTAAAGAGATTCAACTTGGGGTAGGTGACTTTCGGCACCTTGATGCATCTGATCTTGATATGCGCCCGCGCAGCATCGGCTTCGACATCCTTGACCAGTGAATACGCACTGTAGGAATGCGGCGTCATATACCAGTGCGGCTGCAGATTGTCGCGGTGGCGCGAGGCCAGATAATCGATCCCGATGAAACTGCCGTTATGGACATATTCCATCCCGGACAGAACCGTTCCAGCGAAAAAAACTGCAAAGGCAATAAATCCTCTGTTCATTTCTGCACCCTTTTTATAAAAGATTGAATTTGATTAAAGCACATCCAGCCGTGCCGAACCGGCTTCCAGTCCTTCGATAGCCGCATTTCCGAAATTGGCGGTGAAGCGGTATTTCACACCATTCCCGGCGATGAATTCCACTCCGCGGCACAGACCGGGCAGATCCAGTTTCCGGAACCGGATTTTCTCGGCTTCAGCGGCATTGACGGCACTGACGGCACAACCGGTATCCAGCAGAACTTCACCGGAACGGGCACGGCGCGGCGGAGCCTCGAAGCCGATCACATCGGCATACAGCGAACTCAGGAACGGGAACCGGAAAGTCGTTACATTCCCCCTGGCAAACCGCCGGATTTTCAACGCGTCCGCACCGTAAAGCAGGAAAAGGGAAAGCCGGTCGTCCGCCGTAAGCCGGTCGCTGCCGGTTTCGATCACTTCGTCGGCGGGAACGGAATTGTTTATCTCCCGATGAAACGCTCCGCTGTCATAACTGCGCCGGTTTCCGTTGAAGAGATCGTTGGGAACTTTCCAGTTGATCCCGGTGATACGGTCGAATGTGATTTCGCGGAAGACCGTGGAATATTCCAGCACGATGAGCGTGATGCCGTCCGGCAGTGCCGCAACAGCAAACTGCTGACGGGCAAAGGTGCTGATCTCCTCCCCTTCGGCGTATGGTGAAGCGATCCGGACGTTTTCACTGCAGGCGACAAAGGAATCGTCCAGCATCTGAATGCTCTGCCGCACGGGCTGTGCCACAGAAGGCGCGGGCGTGATGAATTCCCCGGTCAGCTGATGCTGCCATTCCGCGATATCGCTCGAATCCGGCGGCACGCATAAGGCCAGCGGGCCGTCTGCCCCCTTGGCACACCAGGAGCGGAAACTCCGGGGCGTGCGCAGAAATCCCGCACCGTGAAATTCATCGGACCAGACCGTGAGACGAGCCGGCTGATGCATAGACTTTTTCTCCGGACGGTTCAGATAGTGGGCGGTAAACGCCAGCATGGCGAACGCATCGCTTTCCAGCCGACAGTAATACTGATAACTGTCGTGTTGCAGATGTCCGAGGCGTTTGCCGAAGAACCGGGTCCTGCCGGACGCATCCTGATCCTTCTTCAGCAGAAGCAGGGACTTTTCGAGAATGTCCGGAGCTTCGGCATCGCCGAGATGATCTTTCGCCCATAATGCGATCAGCGGCAGATAAAGCTGGCAGTAGGCATACCGGATCCGGGTGTCGCCCCCGATCCGGAAAAGACGACCGTCCGGGAACATGAAACTTTTGACCACGTTCCAAAGATCGTCGGCATGCCGATACACTTCGTCCGGGGCGGTTTTGCCGTGGTCCTTGAACATGAAATGGGTAATGGCGATATGGGAAAGACAGATTACCATGTAGCCGACGTTCAGATAGCAATGATGGTTCAGTCCGTAGTTTTCGGTGAAATTGGCGCCGCGGAGCCGCGGATCGGTATCGCCCGGCAGACAGATCCCGTTGACGAAAAATTCCAGTCCCCGGCTGTAATATTCCTTCGCCCTCGGGGCATCCGGATAATTCAGGGCGGCACGGAGCAGCATTCCCCCGTTCCAGATATTGGCTTCGGGCCGGTTCTTTTTGGTTTCCGCATCGATCGCCGCGGTGATCGGGTGCGTCATCAGGTATTCGGCTTCATGGAGAATGACTCTGCGAAGAGCGGAAAAATCGGCTTGTGTCAGGCTGCCTGCGATCCCGTCAACGGCAAACAGCACGCGTTCAAGCGCAAGACTGGAGATCCACGTGTTGCCCCATTGCAGACCGTCCACCCCATGAAACGAACCGCTTTTATGGGTTTCCAGCAGGTAATGCAGCAGGTTCAGCGCAACGGGCAGGGATACTTCATCGCCGTTCGCCGCCAGTTCCGCAAAGGCGGCGAAGGCTTTCGCCGTGCATTGCGTGCTCCAGTTGGGACTGTCCCCGAGTCCGTAATATTGAAATTCGGGGTGGCCGTCCGGAGTCCGCAGATAAGGCAGGATCCCGCTTTTGCATCTCCGGAGCATTTCCAGCGGCAGATTATTGTCCTGAGGCATTTCGATCCATCCTCTGTTCAGTCTTTCAGCGGCCAGAAGAACGGCACACTGCGGATGTTCCGACCCTGGAAAATATCCTGCAGCGGGGTGGTCGGGGCAC
>Ga0265298_10001260_pt1 | contig 37476 bp, 58 predicted proteins | sample AusTroGonzalo_MG_3_FD_193486 | JGI IMG/M metagenome (GOLD analysis project Ga0265298, IMG submission 193486) | Bovine rumen microbial communities from tropical cattle in Woodstock, Queensland, Australia - Gonzalo_01 | ecosystem: Host-associated > Mammals > Digestive system > Stomach > Rumen ...
GGTCTAACGCCTGATTATAAACCTTGTCGTGATTTTCTTTGCCAAGTTTCAAATAAGACGAAATTTTATCATAAAATGTTTCATATAAAATGCCGTACAGTTTATTATAAAATTCGTACATACGGTTCAATTTAATATTAGAATGCCAATCTTTTTTTATTTCTGGTTGTTTAATATCGCAAATAGTTGGCGTAGCACGGTCACGAATAACACGTGTGTTATCTTGCAATACTTCTAATGGTTTGCTCCAAGAGTTCCAACGTTGTACAACGAAATCACAGACGCTTTGTTTTTCGTCTGATGTTAATTCTCTCTTTTTGACTTCGCCTAATTCGTAATCACATACTATCATATTAAATCACTTTTTTATAATTATCGGAGTGTGGGAACCGAAGCCCCCACACTTTTTGGTATTACGCAACAGTAATTGCACATTTCACAATTGCAGATGGATGAGAAACTGTGCAACCGCAAGTTGTCAACACAGACCACAACATTTGGAAGTTGTTTTGTGCTGGAATCATACGGTCACTGATTTTCTTGATTGCAAAGTGAGCAGCAGATTTGATACCTGCGAAGATTGTGCAAACGTTTGTAGTTGTTGGCAAGTTAGAAGATTCCAAAACTATCAAGCCAGCGATTGTACCACGTACAATACCTTCTTTCCACAAAGCGTTTTTGTCGGTCATATCAACTTTAACAAATGCTGGTTCTTTCAAGATGAAACGCATTACGTCTGGGTTAACTACAACATAACCGGCTTCTTTAATACCTTGGTCGCCTGCTAAGTCAGATGCGTTAGAAACAGGAGTTGCGCCCGCTTTTTTCAAAACAGCAGCAGCCTGCAACAAAACATCGTACATATCACCTGCAGCAGCAGTTGTTGCATTAAATGCAGTCAATGTTGTGCCAGCAGCAGCGATGATTGTGTTCATAACGAATGTATCAACGTATTTTGACAAAGCATACAAACCACGTTCGATGATTTTTGCTTGGAATGCAACGTCTGCAGTTTTCAAAGCATAGTCTTCGAATTTAACAGCAGTCGCTGGAGATTCTGTCAATTGCAATACGTAATCATCAACAGCAGCAGTACCATAAGATATTGTGCCTTCTGTACCAGGAGTTCCTGGAGTTGCGCTACGTGAGTAGTAATTTGCAACAGTTACAGAAGAATCATTTACCATACGTAAGTGAATAGCATCAGAGTTATCTGACAATTCAGAAGAGTGGTCAACGGCGATGTGTTTATAAACACCAACCAAAGACAGGTTTTTCAATAACACCTTAGACCATTTTTCCGAAACGGCATTATAAGGTGCTACACCATTTAAGAATGCATTATTAGACATATTTTTTCCTTTTTTTGTCTAGTTAATTTTTTACGTTTTCGGATTAAAAATTGTCTGTTCGCCTCGGGCCTTTCGGTTATCCAATTTGAATCAGGTTTTGTCTTCCTTACTTAATAATAAACAAATCGTGGTGCTATTTTCTTAAAATTTGATAAAAAATCTTAAAAAAAACACAGAAATTATAATTATTAAGGTAAACATAGCCCTTTCATATTTGATTTCTGCCGATTTTATCTTTTCTGCGCACAAACTTTGAGCCACCTGTCTTTTGGATTCGATATCATTTATCTTGGCAAGGACAATTTCGGTCTGACATTCTTTTGGAAGGGAGGATTGAACGTCAATAACCGCTTGTCCAACGTTATCAAAAGCACTTTCGACAGGCGTTTTGCGATTGCAGGCAGTCAACATTGTACAGACCACCAGAATTATGAAAATCCACGCAATTATTTCGTAAAATCGTTCTAATGGTCTGCTCATATTACACTCCTTACAATAATGTTTTCATTTCTTCGTCTAATTGTTCCGCTATACTCATAGAAGCAAACGACTTTTTAGGTTTTGGTTGTTCGATATGAGTTGTGGACTTGACAGAAACCGCTTTCTTTTCGGCTTGTTTGGCAAATTCTTTCTTTGCTGCTTCATAACCTTTCTGATAAGCGGATTCTTTGTATTTCTGAATTGCTTTTTTGACGGAACGGACATCAACTGTCGATGGGTTCAGTTTAATCGCCATTGCCATCAAGTTTTGGTTCTGTTCATCATTCATAAATTCAGGGTCTTCTTCCGCCATTTTATCCAATTCTTCGGACAACGGTTTCAACAAGATTTCTTCCCTGTGGGCGTTTGCGGTCTGTTGAATCTTCGCAGCCATATTCATCGCATCGACTTCCAAACGGCGGTCAACACGAGCATCTAAAAAGCCGCGAGCCTTTTCCAATAACGCACCATCGCCAGTTTTCTTGAATTGCGACAACAAATACTGGGCTTCTTTAGCATCGTCAGGGTTTGTAATAGTTTCAAATGCCTTGTCAACCAATTTCCAGTTTTCTTCCGCAATCTTTTGTTTCACAGCAAGGTCAAAATCGTCACTTTTAGCCTGCACAACTTCCTTGACTTCTTGTGCTTTTTCGCCCATTTTCTTTTCAAGGTTCTTGTAAGCATTTATCAGGTCGTCTTGTGACTTAAACTTGCCCAAAATCAGTTCTGGTGCCTTTTCTGGTTCTTGCGCTGGTTCTTCAGCAGGTTCTTCTTCGGCAGGTTGTTCTTCCGCTGGATTTTCTTCCAGTGCAGGTTCTTCCTGTGCTGGTTCTTCAGCAGGGGTTTCTTCTTGCGCTGGTTCTTCTGGCTTTGGTTCTTCTTCTGTAAATTCAGATTCAAGGTCAGCCATAATACCACTTACTTGGGCATTTTGTTCCCCAGCGATTTCTTTTGTTAATGTTTCTTCTGTAATGTTTTCCATTTTATTACTCCTCTGTTGTTATGGTTTCTTGCAGGTCTGCGATGGCGTAGTACGCCATCATAAACCCTTTGAATACTTGTTCGTTTTCCCTATGCATTATCAGCGGTGCTTGGTTCTTCAGCAGATACTCCATCACCTTCTGAACGTCCATCGTCCTCGCTGACAGTTGTAACTGTATCCGTTCTTCCTTCGTCATCTTTTACTTCCTTTTTCTTGGTTGTTTTTTTAGTCGCTTTTTTTACAGGTTTAATTTCTTTTTCAACTTCGGCTACCAGTTTTTTGTTTTCAACTTCTAAAACTTCAACATCTTTTGCAACTTCTTCTTCGCCACGAATATTAATGTCTGCCTTAGCAACGGCATCAGCCAAAACCGCAGGGTCTGCATCTTCGGTCATTGTTGTAAATGGTGCAATTGCATCAGCCAACGCATTTTGCCAGCCTTCACGAATATCTATTCCCAACAATTCATTGAATTTAATACGGTCTTTCATTGCTTCCAAAAATGCCGACTTTGTCAAAGGATAACAGTGACTAAATGCACCGTTTCTGCCCATATGTACGCCGTTACACACAATTGCGAATCCGCCAATAGATTCAGGTTCAAATGAGAACGCTATAAGTTTTCTAACCATTTTTTAACTCCATTTTTTGTTTTTCTTTATCGCAGTGCTTTTTTAAGCCTTCACGATAACGTTTTTCAGTTTGTCTTTCCAACTTCCCTGCCCACATAAAGTAAGTAGTTGGGTTGGCGTTTTTTTCTGTGTGGCGAAGATACAATTCGTATGCCGCACCAGCACGTTCAGGATACTTCCTGATCAGAACTTTCCATTTCCTTTCTTCTTCCAATGTCATACAGCCCCTCCAGATGCCGCTATCAAAGACCTTTCCCACATATCTTTCAGATTAGCAGTAGTGGTCTTTGGTGTTTTTACAAAGTTCTCTTGGACACAATCATTTATCATTACACAGTAAGACGCTGCATCAAATATGTGCGATTTCGCATAATCGATGGTCTTCATTCCAAAACGAGCAGGAACTTCGATGATTTTCCCGTTTTCATCGTAACCAAGCAATTTACACGAATGACACAAATGACGGCATTCTGGGTTGACCAAAATATGCGGTTTTCCATCAAGGCCGTGCACGTGCCAATCAAAATTATTTACTCGGTTGCTGATGCTAGTGTTTGCTTTTGGAACTTGAAAATCGAATCTGATATGTTCCCTGGTTAAAATCTGTTCAATAATTGCATAGTTTGAAAATTCTGAATTGGACGTTCTGCTGCGTCCTGACGCATCGCCATTGATAACTAACGGACGACCATCGTATTTTTGTCGATAAATTCGGACAAATTCTTCGGCCACACGGTATGTCGAGGCATTTTCCAGCACGATTTCGTCCGAAAAGTAAAAATCGTGCCCACCGTTCCAATGGCATATGACAGAACATTGTGGGTTGACGTTAAAATCGAGCGACCAGTAAATCGTCTTGCTCTCTTCCCCAACACCAATGTTGACATTCGGGTCCCAGGAACGAACAACGGGTCTGTCGGTTGCGGTCCTCAAATTACCCAAGTAAATCATACTGTAATCGGCAGGGCGATTACGTTTTTTTAGCAAAATTTCGTGAATAATCGCAGGTTCCAACGGAAAAGGGTTGTAGCGAAAATCTTTGTAGCAACAATAACTATCGGAACGCCGTTCGGCATCAGGACCCCATTCTTGATAAACAACATCGGACTCGTTTTCTGGGTTTGCACTAAAAATGATAAACGATTTTTTCGCGCGAATAGTTGGAATAAGGGCATCTAATGATGCCTTGGACACCGATGCGGCCTCTTCGACCCAGCATATATTGACGTTCGCGAACGACTTCACGTCATCGACCCCAACTTCGCGTAGCCCCTTAAAAGAAAAAGATGTTCCGTTGGAACAGCGTATAGTATCGTTATAAACAGCATAAGGCAATTCGTATTCTTTGATTAAATCGGCTAATTGCGAATGAACCGATTCTTTGATAGATGTCATATGTTCACGACAACACATAATTCGCACAGGAAAAAGCAAACCGATTATTAGCAAACTTTTCGCTATATTCGTGGACTTCGCCAAACCGTTACGTCCTGTAAGGTATGCCAGATAGCGGTATCTGAAATCATACATATTTTCTATGATTGGTCGAAAGTCAGATACGATTTCCATCTGTTTCATTTCTGGCCTCCGGCGTTTTCAGGTGATTCAGGGTGTTCGGGCTTGGGTTCGGTCATACCGAAGTATCGAGCCAAGGACGGGTCTTTTTCAACGAGTATCTTTTCCCATTCTTCGGGTTCTACGGGTCTATCGAGCGATGGAATAAATTTGACTTCGACGCCATCAGTCCCAGCAGCCATTTCAGAGTCATTCACAATCTTGGTCAAAGCAGTCACACCTTGTAACGCCTTGACAGTTGCCTCCAATACAGCCCTATTTGGCGCCTGACCGTTTCGACTTGCAAACATCAGTTGCGACTCCAAATGACCGAGCATCACGTTTCCATCGAGTTCCTTGATTTTAGCGAGCCACTTTTTCTGGTCCGCCTCTTCCATCTTCAAGCAGAAAGTGTTCCACCCCATCAAAGGCAGGTCCCGCCACTCTTCACGAAAATATTTTCTTTCAACTTGGCTTTTAGTGCAATCGTGAACGAGCATCTCGCGAAATTGCGTGCCGGGGTGCGCGTCCGTCAGTGCCACTGCTGCAAGGTAATATCTTTCGCCGTCCATCAATGTCCTTTCCATTTGTTACTGTTATTATTTATCAATGTCTATACAAAAGTCAAGCGAATTTTTCAACAGGGGTTCAAAGGGGCGTCCCCTTTACAAAAGTCAAGTGAATTTTTATGAAAAGATATTCGTGTGATTCGTGGATTTATTTTTTGAGGTGTGAGTGAGAGGGGTATCTTGATTATCGACACCTGGCACCCCCCCCTCCGCGCGTATTTTTTTCGTGCAATCGATGGGATTTTTTCGCTTGACAAAATAAACAAGTTGACAACAAGGGTAACCGATGGAACGCGCCGCCACAAGTTTTTTTGTCAAGTTAGCAATTCCCCAATAAAAAACGCTTGTTTTCTGTACTTTTACCCGTTGCCCCGATAGCCCCCCGATAGTAAAAACGCCTTGAACGCTGCGGAAAACTTACTTTTTTACCCTATTCCCCCCTTAAATAATAAAAAAAACAACAAAAAAACATTTATATAAAAAAAATTTATAAAATTTATTTCCCCCCTTTTATCGGGGAAATGGGGGAAATGGGGGAAATTTTCCCCGCCCGAATCACCCGAAAATAATTTTTTTACTTTTTTATATTTTTTTTCTTGACTTTCATTTTTATTTATAATATAATGATAGCAAGCAAGGAACGAAAAGCAACACGGAACGCCTTTTTTCCCTGCTTGACAAAAACCTGCGCACGAATCGCACGAAACACACGCGGAAACATAAAAACAAAACATAAAAAAAGGGGTAAAAAATGACTATAAAGCAATATTTAGATAAAAAGCCGGCTATGACTTGCGCGAAATGGTGCGAAACAATCGCGGCCGATGGGTTAAAAAAATACGAATCACAAATAATCGCCGCGGCCGATGCGTTGAATTTGGTAAAAATCAACAAAAAAGCGGACTTTATAAAAGCAATCAACAAGTAAAAAAATGGAGTAATAAAATGATAACATTATATAACTATGCGAATCAACAAACATTAAAAATAACGGACAACAGCACCGAGAAAAAGCACGATTTAACACACATTGAAAAACGGGCTTTAATGGGTTATTTATTTGATATATTTAACAACAATTATGAAATATTCAGTGAGATAGGCATTCAATCTGTAGGTGTTTTGTATGATAATTGTATGATACAAAATGACGAATTGCGTTTTTTCTGCGGCGAAGGTATAGAACTGGGAGACGGTTGCCGGCTTGATTCAATATTTTTTAACAAGTTTGGAGTTTGTTGTTTTTCTGTATATGATAACAACGACAATGAAATAATCTTGGCATAAAAGGGGGAAATTATGAAATCTTTATATATTAAAGCGATGAAACGCGCACGCCTGGAACGCTTTGCGGGGTATTTTTTCCGCGGGGCTTGCGTTTTTGGGCTTTGTGCGGCTATTTTTGCGGGGGCTTATACAATGGGACAAAAACACGGCTATTCCGCCGGGCTTGTTGCGGGCGCAATAGAATCGCAAGCGTGCAAATCACGCGGCGGAAATGGCTATTTTATCGATTCCCTGGGCTTTCATTGTCTTTACGAATAACACGAAAACGCAATTTTATCACGGAAAGCAACGCGGCACGCACGCGGGAACGCTTTCCGCGATGAAATCGGGCGATTTTATCACTAACAACAAAAAAAGGATGTTATAAAATGGAATACACAAAAGAAAACGCCGCAATTCTTGCGGACTTAAAAAACAAGGCACAAAATCGCGCTTTGGAACTGGCGCCGGCGGTTATAAAAGCCCTGGCGGCTTTCGATGGAAAATCAATCACGGGCAACCGGAAACGAATCACGGACGCGATAAAGGCGATTGATTTAGCGCTTTACGTCAATATTGAAAGTAATCCTTTTCTAGGCGTAAAAATTGATATTTCATACTTTGAACGCAATCGCAGCGTAAAAATCGGCGATTCCTGGCAATATATAGACGGGACGATTCCGCTGCTAGAATATCACTATAACAAAGAAAATATTTTAATTTTTGCCGATGCAGAAAAGGCGATTTTTAGCGCCTGCGAACGTCTGCGCGAAAGAATTAAAAAGGCGGCTTATACTGCGGAAAATATCGAAATAATTCGAAAAAAACAAAAAGAACTTTGTCAAGAATTGAACGATTTATTGCGCGATTGTGATAGTGAAATAGGCGAACGCTTTGGAATCAATTTTACGTATTATCGCTAAAAAAGGACTGACAAATGAAAAAAAGCGTTATTTTGGGCGTTGCTGCGACCCGTGCGGAATATTTAAGACGATATAAGGCGATGGAACGTGCAAAGCGGCACGGACTGGACACCGATTTAATCGATAAATTTTATTCGGCGATGGCGAAAAAGGGCTACGGACACGAAATCACGATGGCGGCGGTTTTTATGGCTGCACGTGATGGGGCGTTCGGTTTTGTGAATAAATGGGAACGATAAGGGCGTAGGCGATGGCAAAAAACTATACGGGGCAAGGGCTTTATAAATTGTTGGCGTTGTGTAAAAAACGCGGACTAAATCGCTTTAATAGCGTTTTGCACGTCAAAGACCTGACTGATTTGAAATCAAAATGGACAATAACAAAGAACAACTAACCAAAAGGACAAAAAAATGATAAAAAAAATACTTGTGATGGACAATATGTCAATGACCGTGTGTATGTCGGGCGAACGCCTGGGCGAAATCATACACTGGCAAAAGACGGGCGTGATTGAATCTTGGCACTACAAGAACACTTTCGGGCTTGCAGAGCAAACGATTAATATTGCTATGTTTGACGAACAACATTTGATGGAAGCTATTCGTTTTGCAAAATTCGGCGAACGTCCTGAAAATTGTTTGGAATACAAAACAGGCAAAACAGCAAAACAAGACAAAATATACGAAAGAATAAGCACCGCAAAAGGGGAATAAAATGAATAGAAAATATGTTATAGAATTTTATGCGTTGTCAAAATTTAATAACCAATACTATTTAGGCAAGTGTTTTTGTGATACAAAAGCCGAAGTTGATAGGTTGATAGATCAAGGCAAGAAAGAAAACAAAAAGCACTTGCGAACCACAGATAATTTGCGAGTGTATGTAAAAAACAGTGATTTAGAAGTGATAGATAGTTTTACTTTTGAACCAAAAGAATTATAACCAAAGGGGAATAAAATGAACCCAGTGTATAATGCAAAGTTAGGTGGTTGGCAAATCGTTTATACACCTAACATTTTTATCAAGCGTGAAATGTGGGGCAAACCCGTCAACAAAAAGGTTTATGAATCTTGGGACAGTGCTATGCACGACCTTGATAAATGGGCAAGTTAAAAAAATTTTTTATTACTTGTTCCCAAATCGAATTTTTTATGTTAGAATACAAAACGAACACAGACAAAGGAGTTTAATATGTTCAAGATTGTAAATGGCGGAACAATCAAAAGAAACACAACCTGGGTGGGAATAATTTTTGGTAGCCCAAAATCAGGAAAATCAACATTAGGCGCGTCCGCAGATAACCCAATTTTAATCGACCTTGACCACGGCGCACATCGTATAGCAGGTAAAGACCGCACAGGGCTTGACGTTGTAGAGTGTGAAAACTGGAACGATTTCGTTGAAGTTGTCGCGTCCCCAGAATTAAAACAATATAAAACAATTATTGTTGATACGTTCGGGGCGGCAGTTGATATGATTATTCGTGATAAGTTTTCAAATGTTATGAACCCTGCAAAATGGGGCGCAGTGAAAAGCGAAATTATGTCCGTCTGCAATCAATTAAAAATGACTGGGCGTTCTGTATTATTCTTGGCACACGAAAGCGAAGAAAAAAGTGATGATAAAATCATCAAACGTCCACAATGTCAAGGTAAAGCAAAAGACGAACTTATGAAAATGCTTGACTTTATTGGACACACGACAAAGGCGGGCAACGATTATGTTTTGGAATTTGGTGGGGACGACTCTATTTACGTTGGAAACACATTTGGTTTTAAGAACCGTTATGTATTACCAGACGTTCGCACAGAACCAAATACATTTTTCAAAGACGTTATTGAAAAACAAATTGCTGACTTTTTGGAACAGGACGAAAAAGCAAACAATGTCTTGACCAGTGCGATGGACAGCGTTCGTGAAAAAATCAAAGCGTGTAAGAACGCTGACGATTTTACCAGCGCAACCGCACAGATTGCAACCACCGCAGGTTTGACACACGGCGCTGCACTGAAATTAAAACACGAATTGATTGACGCTGCTGATTCTGCTGGGTTTGTGTATGACCGTGCCGCTGCTGGCTTTATTACAAAACCTGAAAAAGCGCCTGTCGAAAAAGACGAACCAAAAGCCGAATAATATGGGAACTATAATTGGAATTATTGTCGCATTGGCGCTACTTGGCGCCGGCGACTAACCAAAGGGGAACACTATGCCTTGGAAAATTACACCGTCCTTGTATAACTCTTGGTTGTTTTATAGATACCCGTTGTTTGACAGGGACGAGGAACAAGAAAAAGTCGCAAGGGACGAATTTATATCTGCGCTACGCAAAGAACGCAAACCAGACACACCAGAACAAGCACGTGGACACTTGTTTGAAACGTGGGTTGAACATTTAGCGTGCGATTGGAAAACAACTGCGCTGAACGAACTTGAACCGGACGAATTGGCGTGCGCCAGAACCATCGCAACAAATTGCCGTGATGGCGTCTTTCAAGAAAAGGATGGGCGTGAATTACCATCGGGAAATTACATTTATGGCGTTGCCGACTGCATTTTGCCTACAACCATCGTTGATTTTAAGCGTGTGGGCGCAGGCAAATACGAACAGGGTAAATATCAAAAAAGCATACAGCACCTTGCTTATATGTATATTTGGGAATCAAAACGCTTTGATTACCTAATTTGCGATGGCGAATCTGCTGAACCCTTTGATGAGTTTTATACTTGGAACGATGGCTCGTTGGGTTTGCTCGAATCTCGTATTGCTCTCTGCATACACGATATAAACTGCGATCCTGAACTGGCTGGCGTGTTTGCTGAAAACTGGACTTATAACAAAAAGGAAACAAAATAAAAACATTGAACAGAAAACAAACGCGTGCCACGATATATAACAAACCGACAAAGTTTATCGCACTAAATGTCGTAAACGCCTATATACACCCAACAAAAGGTTATCGTGGCAACAAAAAAGCCATCGCAGTATATCGTATGTCAATGGGTTATAAATAAGTTTTGGTCCAGGGACAATAACCCTGCCCGTGTCTAACAGTATGCGTGAGGCGACAAAGGGCTCATTACCCAAGAACCCGCCAACTGGAACACCCACGGTCCCCCGAACGGTCGGGTGCGACTGTGGGAATAAGATTGGGCAAAAATCGTAGCACCTCTGCGATTTGTTTGGCACCCTGCCGGTGGCGTGCCCAGAACCGGCAATAGATAAAGGAAAGGCAAATGAAAGTTTATTGTTGCAAATGTCATAAAGAAGTTGACGCTCAATTAGTTAGTGGTATGACGACAAATGTTCATAAACCTGAATACTGGAAACGTAGATATTATCAATGTCCACAATGTTTGAATTACGGACTGGCTCAACAATTTGATGGCGAGTGGCGACCAATGGCGTCCATCGCAAGCCCCGCACTTCGTGCTGAACGGCAACGACTGCACGACTTGCTTGACCCTGTGTGGAAAAGCGACCCATACCCGTATGAATCACGCAAGGGGTGGTATAAGTATTTGACAATAGGTATGCAGCGCGGTGGCGATTATCAATTCCATTTTGGTTTTTTGCGTTCGTTCAAAGAGTGCAAACAGGCAGAAAAACTGATAAAAAAAATTTATAAGAAAGTCGGGTTGACTTTTCCAAAATGATAGATATAATAGAATCAAAACCGCAATATAGGAAAGGGTATTGCTATGGCAACAGAACTTTTTATAACAGAGAATCAACAAGCGCTGGAACAAAGTGAATTATTTTTTCCGCGTGCGGTTATATCTCGTAGTGAAATCTCAAAAATAAAACCAGAAAATTTTATAGACGTTATACTTGATGGCGCAGACGTAGAATTTTTGGACCAGTTCGTAAATGCGAAAAAGTGGTATTTACCAAAAGGTCTTGATTTCAACGCCAATCTTGATATAATGAATAAGTCGTTTGTTGATGGGCGTTTGGCGTATGAAACACCTGCACCAAAACAACCATCAAAAGAAGACGACTACTTATCGGGGGACGACCTTTCCAAAATTTCTTTGTCCCCCGACCAAAAATTAGACGACAACTTTGACCAAGAAGTTGAAGACGAGTATTCAATGCTCGAACAAATCGAAACTCTGCAACCATTGTTGGAAAATAAAAAAATTGGCGAGGGAACTGTTGCAGAATTGAGTATGAAAGTTTTGGAAATCTGCAAAACAAATAAATTATTCGAACGTGATATTATTACCGGTTTGTTCCGCACCGTATTTTCTAAAAAACCACTTATCTCTGCCGAACGCGCCGAAATGCTTTTTAATTTACATTTCTGCGACCGTTTAGCAATCAAAACAACTTCGTATAAAACCGATAAGACAACTGGCGAAACAATTAAAAATATCAATTACCGCACAATTAAAAACACTGAACTTAAATTGATGTGGCAGGCGATTTCAACTTATTCCACATTTAATTCACGTAAAGAATTTTACGACAATATACCAGAGTGGGACGGCGAGGAACGCATCAAAACATTTATGAAAAAATATTTTGAATGCGACACAAACCCAAACTTTTTCTTGTTGCTTATGACTTGTTTGGTTGCAAAGTTTTCACCACGCAACGATTACTGTCCATACTTTTTTGATATTGTCGCAAAGACCAAAGGCATTGGAAAATCGTTATTGTGTCGTAGGTTGCTTGGCGGAAAATATTGTGGCTTTTTGAATTTTGCTGTGGGACGTAGGGACGACTTTTTTGTGAACGCATACGATGGAAACAATGCAATCGTGGTGGACGATGAATGCACGTGGGTATCAAACAGCAAGACCAATGGTAAAATCACGACTGACGAAATGAAAACCTTGGTGTCCACACCAGTCGATAAGTTTTCACGCAAAATGCAACAACCAGAAGAACACGACCGTTCATTTATCATTATGCGAACAAGTAATGACGTCAATCAGGTTTATGCAACTAATGAGCGCCGTCAAATTATCTTTGAATGCTACTTAAAAGAACAAGAATGTCGCATACTTGATTTGCCAGACGAATTTTTTCAACAGATGTTAGCCGAGGCAAAAGATTATTATCGCAAACATCACGGGGTATATCAGTTGACAGACAATGATAAACTCGAAGTCAAGACCGCTAACCTCGATAATTACAACTGGGAAACAAAAGAAAACTTTGCAATTCTTGGTTATGTAAAAGCCGTTCGTGCAGAACCAGATAAATGGGGTGCGTTGCCATCAGCACAAAAGTTCCGTGGTTGGAATTGGGGCTCGTATCAAAAATACACCGAATGGTGCGATGCAAACCATAAACCGTGTCTGCAAAGCCGTGCGTTTTGGCGTTCTGTTGAGGCACTGGCTGAACTACCAGAACACAAGATAACAGTTATCGCCGCAACCAAATATGAAATCGAGGGCGGTGGAAAATGCAGAGTATTTCGTATTGACCCTGTTGGGTTGACCAAGGAAGAAAAAGAATTAGCAGATTTAGAAGATTTGCCATTGTGATATAAGGAGAACAAAATGAAAATACCTTATGATGTTTATTTAAAAACTAAATACAGCAGGGAAATTGATTTAGATACAGCACTTCGTTGGTGGAATATAAGTAAAAGCAATACCACATCGGCACTCTGGGTAGAAATATAAGCAGAACAAAAGGATGTAAAATGAACGACAGATTTAAGTTTAGAGCAACATTTCCCGTATCATATTATGATGAAAACGGTAATGATAAAGATATTAAATTGACTGTGTATGATGTTGCGGTTTATTCTGGTGGCGAAATCGGTTTTAGTGCGCAACAAATAGAAACAATAATTAACGCATTAGAATTACCAGAAGTTGAACAAGATACTATGTGGCAATTTATAAATGATAATTATGCAACATCTAGTTATGAGTGGTTTGTATGCGATAATGCTATCATTGAACAATGCATAGGTCTAAAAGATAAGAACGGAAACCTGATATATGAAAATGATTTAATAATTGCACCAAACAATTCATACAAATTGGCTGTTTGTCGTATGGAAAATGGTGTTTATGGTTGCAAAGAATACAGATTTAATGGTGTCTGGGAAATGAATCTATATGATTTGACAAAACATTATGGGGTTGAAATCATTGGCAACATACACGAACAAGCAGAACAAAAGGATGTAAAATGAGTAAATCTATTTGGCATACAGCAGACGAAATACCAGATTTTGATAAATCGTATGTTGAATTATCTCGTTCTCTGCAAGGCGACTTGGTATATTCAACTTGGGGACACCCGAATTATATTACACCAAATACTATCAAATGGTGTTATATGGACGACTTACTTGCCCTTGAAACCGAAAACAAAGACCTTTCCGATAAAAACGGAAAACTGGAAACTGAGTTAGACTGCACACGCAAGGCATTGGATATCGCTGTTGAAAAAGCAAAAGCATTAAAAGAACTTGCAGATATTGCTGGTTTTAGTATGTTTTCTGCTGGTTGCCAAGATATTATAGAACAAATAACAGCACTAGAACAAAAGGAAGAGTGATGAATTATGAACCAATAGAATTAGAAGAAGCATTGAAACTATTAGCCAAAGGAATATCGGTATATTATCCTAGTCAATATGGAACGGTTTTGATGCTGGAAATAGACCCAGAACATTGTCCTAAGGATTCTAGTTGGGCAGAAATTTCACATTTTTTAATATATGAAGCATTATATAAAAAAGTAAAAAAGGATGTAAAATGAGAATAACAGAAAATGATTTGTTTGATAAAGAAGTTCAGGCAATACATTTTGACAGATTTAATAAAAGGTTATGTATTTACATCCCAAAACTTAACTGCTGGTATCCAATAACAATGCTGGTAAATAGTTTTTTGAAACACGAACAAAAGGATGTAAAATGAGTAAATCTATTTGGCATACAGCAGATAAAACCCCAGAAGAAGACCGTGTTATTGTTGTAAAAAGCAAACGAACAGGGGAATATTTGGTCGGAAGCGAATTTGAGTTTATTCTTGACCATTTCACAAAGTGGGCATACTTTGACGACCTGCTTGCACTTGAAACCGAATTGAAACACACACGCAAGGCATTGGATGTCGCTGTTGATGCGATTAAAAACGCAACAGAATATCTGGGCAACCAAGAACCACTTGTTGATGTTATGGCAATGAATTTACACACAGATTTATCAAAAGTCCTAGAACAAATAACAGCACTAGAACAAAAGGATAAATGATGAAAGCAGTAATAAATCTTAAAACGGTGGTTGGCAAAGAACTTGAAACCATAACAAGAACTGTTGAATTGAGTTATTTTGACCATAGAAGTTTTGACGATATTGTCGAAGATTGTTTGTTAAAAATAGAATCGCACGATAATGTTCGTGGTGTGGAAATAATAGTCACAAAACAAAAAAAAGACGAACAAAAGGATTAAAACGATGAATCTGTGGAAAATAATACCGCACAAACACATTTACCGCTTGGGTGATTATAGTGGCAAACGGTGCAGACGATGTGGAAGATTTAGAAAATTAGAACAAAAGGATTAAGTGATGCAATTATATCAAGGCGATTGTTTAGAAGTTATGAAACAGATACCTGATAAGTCGGTAGATATGATTTTATGCGATTTACCGTATGGAACAACAGGTTGTGCTTGGGATATAATTATTCCGTTTGATAAACTTTGGGAACAATATAATCGTATAATAAAAGATAATGGTGCTATTTTATTGTTTGGTAGTGAACCATTTTCAAGTGCTTTGCGTATGAGTAATATTAAAAACTATAAATATGATTGGTATTGGGAAAAAGAAAAAGGGACAGGATTTGCAAGGTCGCACAAACAACCTATGCGAAAAATAGAAACTATAAGTGTTTTTTATAAAAAACAACCTTTTTATGATTATCGTGGTGAAAGATTAGATATTCCGCAAAAACATGCATTACCGATAGTTAAAAGCAAAAGTGATAATGTAAGTAGCAAAAACATAAACGAAGATGGCACTAGAATATATATAGAATATAATTTCAAAACGAAACATAATTTATTAAGATTTTCAAGAACACCTAGAAGAGCCGAACACCCAACGCAAAAACCCGTTGCTTTAATGGAATATTTAATAAATACATATACCAAAGAAAACGAAACTGTTTTAGATAATTGTATGGGGTCTGGAACAACTGGTGTTGCTTGTAAGCATTTAAGTCGTAATTTTATAGGTATTGAATTAGATAAAAACTACTTTGATATTGCAAAAAATAGAATTGAAAGCGAACCAACACAACTAACACTAGAACAAAAGGAACAAGAACTTGATAAAGGGGAATAAAATGAAAGAAACTGTATTGTCAATCGCCAAATGGCACCAAGAAACTTTTCCAGACGCAACATTGAGGGACCAGTTGCTCAAATTCGAAGAAGAAAAAAAAGAATTTTCGGAATCAGCAGACATTATGGAACTCGCTGATATGTTCATTGTTGCTTGTGGTGTATGTCGTTTTGATTGTCTTGCTGCGGCAGAATGTTTTGATTATATTCCTGACCTGCTTGCAAACTTTGGAGGAACGGGGGCTTGTGCTTTATTTCAAAATTGCATCGATAAAAAAATGGAAATCAATCGCAAACGCACCTGGGAAAAAACACCTTTGGGAAATTATCATCACACAAACGAGGAATTATAATGACTACGATATATTACGTAATTGATATGAATGACAAAATCGTTGCAACTTTCTGCTTGCGTGAGGACGCAATAGATTTTGTTCACAATAAAGAACCACTGTGCACCATCAGGGAATACTCGTTTGACAAAGATGGACACAGCAGAAAAATAAAACACGTTGGCAGTAAATTATAAGGAAGAGAGATGAAAGAAAGGAATGACTACGGAATGATGTCGGGGGCGTTCATATTTGACCGTATGGACCGTGCGGCATTACTTTATATTCGTAAGAAAGCACATCTGTCAAAAAAGATTACGCTAGTCACGGAACAAGTCAGCAATTTGGTCTTTATGCGTCAAGTGTGTCGCAAGCCGTGCACGATTTGTTTTAATGGGTTCAGCGAACAACCACACGGACGGTATTACGTATGTGTGCACTTCTTGGACGATTGCGGCGTAATATGTGCTCGTGGTGACTTCTTATTCTGCGAGGCACACAACTATTGCGAGGCACTATGATAAAACAAGTTGTCTGCAAATACTGCAAAAGTCCAGGTCGTGTATCGAACGTTGACGGAATGTTTTATGCTCGATGCACTGGCTGTTGTAAATGGTCCCCGTATGAATTTCTCGGTTCGACCAGGAACAACGCAATCAACGCTTGGAATATTTCAAACCTGAATATACCAGCAAAACCAACAAAAAGGAAAAGTGATGACGAAGAAAATTGAAACAACTGCTGACTTCATAGCAAAATTTGAGGGCTTTTCGGAAAAATCGTATAAATGCCCAGCAGGTGTGTGGACCATCGGCTACGGCACGACCTGTTACCCGAACGGTGCGCCAGTAAGACCAAACCAGACAATCAGCGAAACCGCAGCGAAACGTCTGCTCGAACAATACCTCGAAGAAGAGATTTACCCAAAGTTGACAGGGCTCGGGCTCAAAGGACACGGACAAATTACCGCCATCGCATCGTTGGTTTATAACATTGGTTGGTCCGCTTTCGCACGCTCAAAATGTTGTGCTGCATTGAAAGCCAAAGATTACCCAACGTTCATAAAAGAATACGATTGGTTCAAGGGTGGCGGAAAAGTTTTACCTGGTTTATTGAAACGCAGAACCGCAGAATTGGCGATGTTTTTCAATTAAAAAAATTTTTTTCATAATTTGTCCCCAAATCAAAAAAAATGTATTATAATAAAAACGTGTAACCAAAAGGAAACAACATGAAAACACAAGAAACCGAAATTAAAGTATTAAAAAAGGAACACAAGACAGGAACCAATAACGCAGGTCGTGCGTGGGAAATGGACGAATACACAATCGAAGAAAGTATGGAACGTGAAGATGGTTCTATCAGCGAAACCAAATTGATTGCAACTACATCGCAAGCCGTTGGTGATTTGGAAGTTGGTGGCATCTACAAAGTTGTCATATTTATCTCTTCTCGTGAAAGCGAAAAAGACGGAAAGAAAAGTATTTGGAACTCGTTCCGCATCACACGTGCTGAAAAGATTGGTTGTGAAGACCCAAAGTCAGAACCTGAAACTATCGCAGAGGCCGTGAATGATGATATACCCTTTTGATGAACCTTTCTAAAAAACAACTTGCAATTCCTATATTTACTGCTATAATAGGATTGTAATCAAAAAGGGTCATATATGAAAAAGCAGTGTTTTAAGTGTGGTAGAGTTCTTGATATTGACGAATTTTACACGCACCCTGGAATGAAAGACGGGCATCTTGGAAAGTGTAAAGAGTGTACCAAACGCGATACTATTACAAGGTCCCGTCAAAACCCTGAAAAAGTTCGTGCATACGAAAAAATCAGGGCACAAACAGAAAAACGCAAAAAAAACAGGCGTTTTTATGTGAAGAAATACAGGCAAGAGCACCCAGAAAGAAACGCTATAATGTTGCAAGTGCAACGAGCAATCAAGAAAGGTGTTATTGTAAAACCAAAAACCTGTTGTATTTGTGGTGACGAAACAAGATTATATGCTCATCACCCAAACTACAACGAACCGCTAAATGTTATCTTTGTATGTCAATCTTGTCATAAAAAGATACACTGTGGTTTGAACAAAAAGGAAAAACTATGAAACTGATTACAGCACAAGAAGTTGCAAAGATACTGAACGTTGATGAAAGCACCGTTCGTGTCAATGCGAAAAAAGGACGCCTGGGGTTCCGTTCTATCAGGGTTGGTTCCCTGTGGAAGTTCCCAGAAGACGAAGTTTATCAATACGTTTATGGCGACAAATGGCGCGAAATGATGGTTGTAGAACAACCAGTCGAAATGAAAACGTTGGAATTACGCACAAAACAGCCAGCAAACGTAATACCATTGAGCACGCACGAGGTGGCAAATGAAAACACCACAGACACTGACGCTTGCTCTGAATAAATACAAGGAAGAACTGGGCAAGATTCGGGAACGCCTGGAATGGACAACTACGTGGCTCGATGCTGCGAACTTTATGCAAGTCCCAGACCTGTTTATTGCCCAGGTCAAAGAACGTGAAGAACTGCGGAAACGCGAACAAGAAATGGACTTCAAAATTCGTTTTACACAATGGGTTTTGGAGGACGACAAAACAAAAGGAAATGAAAATGCCGACACAGGAACAGAAAGACAAACTGAATGAATCAATGAAAGATTTTGTAAAATTCTTGAAATCTCATACAGACCCGATTACAGTGGTTGATGATGAAGATGGCGAAGAAGACGAATCTCAAAACACTTTCAACAGAATGAAACCAAAGGTATTGGACGTTTTGTTGGAAACAGAAAAGAATTTTTTCGATGCGATGGACGCTTTGGTCAAAAAACATTCGACATTGGCCACCATTGAAGACATCGAAAAACTTACAAAGGACATCTTGAAACTTTGTAAATAACCCATCGGGTGCGGTGGCTACTGATTACAGGTTGCAAACCCTATCTGCTTTGGCCAGACAAAATTCGTTTTCAGCAAGTCCGCACCCACCCCTAGGGTGACAGATATGAAAAGTTGGAAGAAAGAACGTTATCGCAGACAAAAACTTTTTCTCTCTATAAAAATGAAACGGCGTGCTTGTCGTGATATGGCAAACATGTCACAAATAATACTTCGTGATTGGCGAAGACATATAAAATTATTGATGACATTAAAAAATGAAGACAAAAACAATAAAAGATTTTCCTAATTACACCATAAGTGACTGTGGCGATGTATTCTCTTATCAGAAAAAACAAAAAAAGAAATTAAAGCCACAAAAACAAAAAAATGGTTATACGCATATATCTTTGCGTAATGGCCCTATTCATTGTATGAAACTTGTTCATCGTCTTGTTGCCGAGGCGTTTATACCTAACCCAGAAAACAAACCTTGTATAAACCACAAAAACAACATACGCAACGATAACCGCGTTGAAAATCTTGAATGGTGCACTTACCAAGAAAACAATTTATATTCATATAGAATTTCTAATTGCGGTCCACGATTTAAGAAAAAAGTTATGTGTTTGGAAACGGGGCAAATTTTTAATAGCGTAATAAACGCGGCGAGAAAATTAAATATAAAACCATATTTTCTTTACAACCATTTACAAGGGGCCACAAAACAGTGTAAAGGAACACATTGGAGGTATTTATGAATATTCGTCTGATAAATCTTCCGCCTGCTGAATGGTCAAAAGCCGATTGGCAAGAGGCATATGCTGAATATTGCAAAACCAATATGTTTGGTCCCAAGACCAAAAAAGAATATTACGATATGGTTTTGGAACGTCATAAACGGTTGGAAGAGGCACAAAAGCCAACACCACCAGAATTGTTGCAGCAGTGGGTTGAGGGACGCAGAGCAGCGAAAGAGTGGGCACGGAAACGCGGTTGCGACCTGAACGGACGACTCTTGACCGAAGTTCGAGCCGAGAACGAAGACCGTAGCACACGTGAAGTTGCAGAACGAGCCGAAGACATCGCGGTTGATACAATGCAGAGATTAGATTACTTGGTTGAACAAGCAAAACAAAGGAAAGGACAATGAAAGTATTATCTTTATTTGATGGAATTAGTTGTGGACGCTTGGCTCTCGAAAGGGCTGGAATTAAAGTTGAAAAATATTACGCAAGTGAAATTGATAAATACGCAATACAAGTGGCGCAGAAAAATTACCCCGACACAATACAAATCGGCGACTGCACAAAGATAGATTACAAAAAATACGCAGGCGAAATTGATTTGTTGATTGGTGGTTCGCCGTGCCAAGGGTTCTCGTTCGCCGGCAAACAATTAAACTTCGCCGACCCACGCAGCCGATTATTCTTTGAGTTTGTGCGAGCATTAAAGGAAGTTAAACCAAAATATTTCCTGCTAGAAAATGTCAAAATGAAAAAAGAGTTTCAAGACATTATTTCGCAACAGTTGGGTGTTGATCCGATTGAAATAAATAGCGCACTAGTATCGGCGCAGAACCGCAAACGGTTATACTGGACAAACATACCAAACCTAGTATTACCAACGGATAAAAATATTGTATTAAAAAATATTGTGCCAGACGCAGTATTAACAAAGTCCAAAACAATACGCACTTCGGGGTGGTGTAGCAAATGGGGAAACAAGCATTGTTTTGATATGCCAAATCCATATAGGCACTTTACCATAACAGAGTTAGAGTTGCTCCAAACGTTGCCAATAAATTACACAGACGGAATATCTTTAACCCAACGAAGAAAAGCAATCGGCAACGGCTGGACTGTGGACGCTATAGCACATATATTCAAAGGGCTTAAAAGTGACAACTAATTTGACCATCATCGAAGATACCAGAGAACAAACGCCATTGAACCTTGGTGATATTCGTGGCGTCACGGTAATTCGCCAAGGGCTTAAAACTGGGGACTATTCTCTCGCTGGGCACGAAAGCGAAATATGTTTTGAACGCAAATCGGTGCCCGACCTGGTGGGAACACTTATTGGCGACCATTCTCGTTTTTTGAAAGAAATAGAACGAATGAAATCTTTTGAAGAAAAATATATTTTGGTAGAACATACGGCAGGAACCGTGTATCGCTATTGTGAACGACACGGGGTTGAATATAAATTTGATACAATAATACAATCACTGCTGGCATACGCCTGTCACTGTGGTATTAGAGTAAGATTTTGTAAGAACAGGGACGAAATGTCTGCTTATATTGTCAGAAAAAGCAAAGAATTTTTGAAAAGGAAAGAGAATGTCAACACGAAAGTATAAAATCTTAAAACCGTTTTATTGTTATCACCCCGAAATTATCTTTGATGGCAAACTGCATCCTGCGTTCTGGGGAGTTGAATGGAATGTTGCCATTAAAGACAGCCCGCAACCACAAATCACAATACACTGCCAACGAAATGTTGATACTGAAACCGAGGCACAAAAACTACTTGCTGAATTACTGCAAGAATGTGGCGAATTTGGTCCGTGGCAAGCGTGGGACTATCAGGTGTGGTATCTGGACCCAAAATATAAAATCAGCGTCCTGGACCGAAAAAAAACGGGTTATTTTTCGTAACAACAATTCTGTGTAGTTCCAGAAATTTTATCTTATTCTTTTTTTACTTTCTCTGGCTATATGGTTTAACATTTTTACATCGTGGTCTATAATTTTCTGTAATTCTTCAAGGGTTCTTGCGTTCCTGGTTGCACCCATACCAATCGGCTCTGCTAAATAAAATATACCGCCTTTTGCATCGGTTATACGATAGGCGGTATATTGATAGAAGTTTCCAGAGATTAAGATTCCAATGCGTTTTTTCATTATTTTGTTTTTTTCTTCAAAGCACTAGTAATGGTTTCGGCGTCTTTTTTGGTGAAGACGATTGAAAATACATCTGCCCATTTAACGACTTTTGCTAAAATGTTGTCGTCTTTTTGGGTTGGGGTCATTTTAACGATGGCGGTGCAAAGTGCAACCAACATACCAAAGCCCGCAGCGATGTGTTCCCAGTTTTCAAGTAACCAGTTCATTTTTTACTCCTTTGGTTTTTAAGAATCATATCTATCTTGGTGTTTAATTCCACCAATAAATCGTGGTCTTTGTCGTATCTTTCAATTTTCTGTTTCATGTTGCGAATTTCGGCTTTCATAGCACCATACGATACCGCCACCGAAACTAACGCTGTTATGATTTCTGAAAAATATTGTTCCATCACTCAACCTCCTATGCAACAGTTTTTACCCACAGGCGGTTCTCATTACTCACCGTGTATGTGATTTCTTTTAATTTTTCGCCATCTTTCGGCTCGTCTTTTGAGATTGCAAATTCGCACTCTTTGTTGACCTTTACCCGATAGGTTTTTCCAGCGGTAAATTGCACAGACATTACATCTTCAAACGGCTTCCAAACACCATAACTTGTAATTATTGCTTTCTGTTCTGTTTTTGACATTGTTGCCTCTTATGGTTCTATCTCTTCAACCAACGCTTGCACACCTTGTTCGTATTCTGCTTCCAGTTCTAACCCTGACATTGACGCTTGCGTGATTTCCAGTGTGTTGTCGCCTGCCTGCACTTGTAATGTCTGACCCGCAACAGATTCTGTGGTTTCTGTGGCCAGTGGATAGACAACGATTACAGGTGTGCCTGCGGTGTATTGGCTTGCAAGCCAAGTAGCAAAATCAGACGCAGTTGAAAATCTCTCGTCCTTAAAAAACATATTTAAACCAGAAGCTGGCATACCAAATGTTCCGTGTGTTAGTCCACTTTGTGATTTAGAAGAATATGTATAATAATTACAAAAAGACGTGAATTTTCCAGATTTTTTGTTTGAAACAGAAACAAGAAACACATTTGGCCAAGTTCCGTCTGACCACGTTTCCGTTCCATCAAATACCTTTACCCCGACATTTCTTGTGACAACACCGTCAATAATGCTTTGGACATCTTGATAGTCGCCAACCTTTAACAGCATTTCAGCCGTTGCGGTGTTGCCGATTGTATCTTCTATCGTTTCCACTGTGCCGTCTGTGTAGATTTGACCTTGTGAATTTACTTTCAACACCCCGTTATTACTCACAATGTCCATTGGGGTATCGGGTGTTGGTTCTACATTTCCATCTGCCGTCAAGTTTGCTGGTGTCAATGCCGTCTTAAATGTTCCGCTTGCCTTATCATAGAACCCTGCGGTTGCACTTTGTCTGGCAGGCACATAATCCATAACCGTCACACCATTTTCTTTGATGCGTGCCATATAAATATCGCTATTTATGTCAACATACTGTCCGCCTGCGTTGCCAAGCAAATACACCGCTGCGGTTGGGTTCGGTTGCGAAGTGCCATAACTGCCCGTCTGCGTGTCTTCTGTGTTCGCCGTTTCGTCTTTTACATACAGTGTTGCCGTGCCAGCGTTCAATGTTGCTTTGACATACAACTTGTTCCCTACGGTTCTTGCAATCGCACTCGTGCAGACCGTCACATTACCAACAACCAATGTAATAGTGCTACCAGAAGTTGCACCAGAAATCCCCGTGATATTTCCTGTGGAACTGGCTCGGCTTTGCAAGATATACCAAGAACCAGTGGTCGCACGGCACTCTACTTCAAACTCATAGTTCTTCGCAAAATCTATCATAATGCCAGTATCAACCGCTGTTTGTGCGGTGTTTGTCACATAATTCACTTGGGTATATTGTTGTGGTATGTTCCCTTGATATGTTCCACCATACGCCTTGACATAATTTAATGAATCAGCGATGGCGTCGGGCAGCACAATGTAATCGGTGCCACGAATAACAACCGTCTGACCACCAGGCCCAGAAACGATAAGAACACGGCGAACATTTTGCCCTGGTGTGATGCTGTTCTGCTTTATAACTAACTGCGTTCCGCCACGAAGATTGTCAATCGGGTCTGTGACTTCAATCACTTTCCAAACAACCCACTCTTTTCCAAGTGCGGCAGCGGCGTCAATATCGGCCTGGGTCACAGGCAAAACACGCTGAATGTTGCGGGCCAAATTGCCCAACATACGCAAATCAGATTCAGAGCACGCTTTAATTCTTATCGGCAACATATTTTATACCTCTTATTACATAATAAACAAATCGGGGGCAAAAATAGCCCCCAGGCGTTATTTTTTTCCACCTTTCTTTTTTCCGCAAGGCATAGTGTCCTCCTTTTTTTTGAACAAGTTAAAAATACGGCCAAAGATAACGTTTTCCCGAAAGGTTTTTCGTTCTTCGTATTCCGCACGCTTACCAATATTAAAATTGTCCACTGGGCGAATATAACCCATGGATCTGCTGAACGTTTCACACTTTTGTCTTTTCATTTTATTCTCCTACAACATAAGGTAATTCTTCACGAATTTTGTCTTTACTTGCCAACCATTGTTCTTTCAATTCTTCTGCATTATCTTGCCCACGAGCCAATGCTTCATCATAATCAAGGCGCAAAGGGTCAGATTCTTTTACGTATCTTGCCTGTCGTTCAGCACGTATTTGTTCGTTGTGTGCATCAATAGGATAATCTTTCTGCAATATGTATTCACCATTGTATTCCGCATAATCCGAAACAGTATGTTCTGAATCTTCAACAACTTCATCTTTGACAAGACAGAAAAATTCATTATCTGTGTCGCTGATTGCTATAATTTTATTGTCTTTAATTGCTTTATACATTATTGACCCCCTTTATTGTGCACCGTTTGCATAATAAAATACAATACCTAAATATTGTGATGTTGAGTATTCAACTATCACCGTATCCCCTTTTTTTACTGGAACAACTGCACAACCTCCCCCTAATGTTGTTCCGGGGGTTGTTATAGCTATACCTATGTTTGTTTGTATTTTTATAGAACCCCCACAAACAGCAAATAAATATCCGTCTGCCGGCATTAAATAACTTGCACCACTTGCACCTGCCGTTAGTGTAACACTTCTATCACTTGGCATTGCCATATTTGCACATACTTCTTTACCTGCGTTTGTTAAATTACTTAATGCAGTATTTGCACCATCTGTAATTCCATATCCAGCCAGTGTTGTTGCCTTATCTGCCTTGTCTGCTATCTTTGCTAACTCTGCACCAACTGTGCCTGCTGTATATGTTTCACCAGAATCGTATGTTCCTTGTTTTGATACATTCTCTTTACCTGTGCTTGTTAGGTTGTCCATATCTGTATTTGCTTTTGCTGTAAATTTGGCTTCGCCTATTGGTGTCAAATTATCTAAATCTGTCGTGGCAACATTTGATAAATCAACGATATTTGGGTATGGTGTAAATTCTTTGCTTTGATGGTTCCATAATACACGACCACCTTGTTGACCTGTCTGTTCGACAATGTCCCACATTTTCTTTGTTACTGGAACGTAACCATCATAATTTGCAGGCGGTGTTACTCTTTCTGTTTCAACCCAAGAGCCAGATTGGTATTCATATATTACGATTATTGGGTTGTTATCGCTATCGACTTGCGAGAAATCTGCATAGTTTGTTCCATTGTATTCAGCACCTGTTGGAACTGTGCTTGCAGCATACATTTTAGCAAACCATACGCCAGTATCTGTAATCATACGACCAGAATTTGCTGCGGTATCAACTTCTGATTTCAAAGCCAATGTATCAGGTCCATTTGTTACTGGAACTGCAATATCATAACCGTTATTTAATACTGCTGTGATAACACGTGCAATATACGCGTCTTTCCATTTATAATTTGTTTTTCCTATGTTATAAGTATTATTTGTCGCAGGACACAATCCATCTGTTGCTTCCATACTTGCAAGCAATGTTACACTATCATTTGAATTTAACTTAAAAAATCCCACCCCGTCCCAGTATGCAGCAACTGCACCCTGCATAGAACCAGCACGCATTTTTAACGGTCCTGTCATTATTGACGTGCCATCAAGGTTTAATTTTCCTTGTAACGCTTTACCAACTGTTCCTGCATTATATGTATTGCTTTCGTTGTATGTGCCAAGTGCGGAAATGTTTGCTTTTCCTGCTGTTGATAAATTATCTAAATCAATATTTGCCTTGTCATCTAAAACATCATCTAAATTATATTTATCGGAAGAAACAACATCAGCATCAATACGTCTTTGCAAAGATGTCAAAACTGTCATACCGTTATAAAGTGTAGCAGATGCAGTTGTGTCAGAACACAGAACTTGTAACTTTAATGTTTCGTTTCCTTGCACCTTTGTTATTGTTTGTGCACTTTCGGTAAAATCTATCACCAAGTCCTTGCAGAAATTGAAAGAATCTGTTGTTACAGTGAACACTTTTGATATAACAGAACTTGCGCCGATTTTAATTAGCACCGTCAAATCTATCGTTTTATTATCAGAGAATAAACTGTGTCCGCACAGTTTCAAAACCCACTTGGTTCCAGCATTAAATATTGCAACGGTCTTTGTTGGGTCGCCCGTAAATGTATATGTTGCATTGACCCACAAACCGGCACCAGATACAGCCATACCGTTCCCATCTAAAACAACCGAGCCACCTGTTTTGTCTGTTTCGCCAGTATAATCGTTGCCATCGCTGTTTATAGAAGACGCATAAACCAAAGTGCTACCGTTTAATTTCCAGTTTTCAGCACCTTGCAATACACCAATCGCATCGCCACTATGGTCTGTATAGACACGGTTCGCATCTGATGTTCCTTGTGGCATATTTGCAAAAGATGTATTTACGCTTTGGTTTTTGATTTCCAATACGGACTTAGCCGTCTGTTCGCCTTTCAAACGTTTAATGAATTTGTTTTCAGACATCGTCAACTCCTTATTCTTTGTCTGTATCTCTCATAGCATCACGCAAATCGTTCAACGCACTAGCAACACCGTCTTCCGCCACTGGAATATTGTCGTCAAATTCCAACAACAATGCCTGCAAAATCAAGTTGTGGTTTTTAATGTCGGACACCAAATTGCGAATAGTGTCTGTGGCGCGATTGTATTTTCCTTCCGACAGAGTGGTTATCAACTTAAAATATTCTTTCTGCAAGTCAACGGCTTTGCCAACACATTCAATAATGCGAATTGCTGCGTCCGCTTTCCGCCATTCTCTGTCTATCATCATCGGTTCTTTCGCCATAGTTTGTCCTTTTAGTTATTATTTAATTTAACAGACTGAACAGCACGTAATATATTCTCTGTGCTAGGAACTGCAGATTGCAACCTGCCAATACCATAAGACATATTGCCCATTAGTCTTGGCGACAAGAATGGCAACGCTGTTAAAATCTGTGGTGCACCTGCCAAACCACCAGCCAATGCACTTGCTGCGCCCAATCTTGAAATGCTTGTTTCTGGGACCCAAGATTTTGTAGCATAACCAGCCAGTTTATAATTAAAATCTGGTCCAGCAACTTTTTCTATTGCATCTCGCACTGTTGGAGTTTTTAAAGAATTAACAAGTCTTTTTGTTACATTAGATTTTTGCACAGAAGTCATATCACGTCCAGCACTACCAACGGCTTGTTTTACTGCCAATAGAGTATCTTTTGCTTCGGCATAAGGTTTCATCAACTGTGCATATTCTGGTACAGATTCATTAAGATTGTTCTTAACGATGTTATACAATTCTGTTCTTACTCTTTCTGCGGCACTTCCACGTTCCGCAGAAATATTACCAATTGCATTTTTCAGTGCGTGTCCTTCGCCAAGAATCATATCGCCTTTACGATTTGCAAATTTCTTTAATAGTTTATTTGCTTGATTAAACACTTTTTGTTCTTCTGGCGTTGCTAAGTTTTTACGTCCATAAGGTGTAAAGTTTGTTTTTTTCCAGTCCTTGAATGATTGTTTTAATGCGTCTTTATTAATTGCTTGTGCGTCTATGGCATTTTTGCCAGCACCAAACGCCTGTTTAGACTGTCTGTCTATTGCACGATATGCATCATCTAATTCATCAGCAATTTCTAATCCTGATGCATTACGACCTGCCTTAAATGCTTTGGTTGCGTTTCCGCCTGCTTCGCCAGCCTTTCTAGCCAAAGTTGTTGTTTCTGAACCCGCACCAGACGATATACCACCTACTTTTGATAAACCAGCGGGCACCCCTATAAGCAAAACACCTAAAGCACCACCAGCGGCAGCATTTTGTAATGTAGCCTTTGGTACGTTCTGCAAAGAATCTTCTTCAAAACCTTTGTTTAATCCACCATAAACACCTGCTTGTGCAGCCATATTTGCTATTCTTGGTCCAACACCGGCACCTTTTATTAAATTTAATTTATATACAGGACTAGCCAAACCACCGCCAATTTGAGATGCTAATCTACCAGCACGCCCAACATTACGTAACCAACGCGGAGATTCGTCTAACATTTGTTGGTATCTTTCTTGCCTTTTATCAAAATCGCCACCAAGTTTTTCATTAAGCCAACCATACCCCCCAGCAGTAGCGGTGTTTAATCCTTCTTCTAATGAATAAATACCAGAACCAGCCGATTCTTTTAATACTTCTGGTGCCAACATATTGCTCAATAAAGAATTTGACGGCAACGCTTCACGAGTTTGTTGCACTGCCCGTCTGCTTTTTGCAATGTTTTCAGCACCATATATGTTTATCGCTTTGATTTCTTCTGGAGAAGAATTTTGTTTTGCTAAAAATGTGTCAATATATGCTGGTGTTTTACCATCAGCAACCATCATTTTGACAGCGTTTTGTAATTTCAAAAGGCGTTCTGTTTCGTTCATTTATTAAAACCCATATTTAGAGTAATCTTCTTGTGATTCAACAGGTTGTGTTACTGCTTGTTTTTCTGTTTTACTGGATTTTTTTTCTCCGTATTGTTTATTGTATGTAGCAATTCCAGTAAACAATCTATTCCACGCAGGTTGGAACTGTTCCATCGTTAATGGTTGCATACCGACAGCAGCACGGTCACGATTTATAATATCTAAAACGTCTGTTTTTGCGGCAGAAATTGCACCCAACTGTTCTTGTGTTCCCAAATTTGTTATTTGTGCCAACGGACCAATTCTTGTGCTAACTTCTCTTAATGTATCAGCACCACGAGCACCGCCCATATTTTGAATCATATTCTGAACTTTTGGTCCAATGATTTTGTCGGTCATATTTTGTGCTAATGCGCTTCTTGCGCCCGTGTTGATTGGTGCAACAGCACTACGAATAAATCTTGCGGCTAAAGTAGGATTATCACGAGCATCAACATCAGACGCACCACTTTCAATAAACCCACCAGTATTATATTGTTTTATAAATTCTTCTGGGTCCATGCCTTCGCCTGTTGCTGTCGCAACATTTTGAACAACTTGGTCTGGTCCAACTTGGACACCACTTTTACCGCCTGCATTTCCCCAAGGCATTTCTTTATAATCTATAATTTGATTTTGTGTTTGCGTTTCGCCCATCGCCTTATCAAATGCCAAAATGTCTGCCAAATCTTTCATTTCGGCTTCGTATTTCTTTTGAGCACGGTCAATAGCAGCGTTTGTTCTCGCTGACATACCACCGCCAAATCCACGAGCAAAATCAGACAACCAAGAACCAGCACCTTGTTGTTGTGGTGCGCCTGCCAAAGCGTTTGCTAATGTGTAGCCAAAAGTTTCACGGGCTTTCAAAGCATCGTCCAACGCTCTTGTGGATTCACCAATTCTGTTTCGTGTGGTGATTAAATCTTCTAAGGCATAAGGCGTACTTGTGCTTGTAGTTGTTGTTTGTCTTTTTTGTGGGCGCATAGCCAAAGCCTGCAAAGCCTGTGTCTGCGGTGCAAATATTGCTTCTAGCGCCAGTGAATCAAATTCATTTGCCATTTTATTGTCCTTTGCCCAATATTAAACCCATAGTTTCTGGGAACGCACCAGCCAAGCCAGCACCCAGAGCAAGACCGCCAACACTCGCAGCCCCACTGATTAAATTATTTTTCCATTGGTTATATGCATTGGTATTAGCAATGTTCGCCTGTTGCTGCGCACCTTGATTTGCCAAAACGCGTTGCAAGATATTGTTGCCCATTGTGTTTGCCTGGTTGAAGTAGTTTCCTTCGATACCAGACAAAGCAGACAAGATATTTTGTACACGGGCATCTTCTTGTGTCATCGCCTGACGCAAATCTGTATTACGATTTGCGGCGATTGAATTTAAGATATTCTGTGTAGCAGAACCACGAGCGCCACGAGCCATAGCCTGTGCGCCTAATTGGTTTGCATATTGACGATTGCTCGCATCTATAAGTTCTTGACGAGCACGAAAAGATTCATTGTCATAAGACGGATTTATCAATTCGTTAAGATACTGCCCGATACCGCTTTGTGTAGTGCGGATATTAGACGTTGCCATAGGCGACAAATTGACACCGTTTGCGTTTGCTGAGCCGAATTCGCCCCAGTTATAATCTGTGCCAACCTGTGCTGCTTGAACTTTCTTTGGTTTTCCCATTTTTATTCACCTTTTACTATATAATAAACAAATCGGTCGGTCTTTTTGACCTTTTCCCCGATTTTTTCTAATAAAATTTTTGCTGGTCGCTGGTCTGTCTTGAAATACACTGGTCCGACATTGCTAACAATCTGTTTAATAATACGGTCTGTCGGGACGTGTGCGTGATGTTTCGCCCAGCCCGAACAGAAAGTGCCTACAATACCATCAGATTCATCAAAATACACTGCAAAACCACCCACAATATCTCCACCGTCGAGAACCACAAACATATCAGAGCCGTTGTAATCGGACCACGGTTCGTGCATATTCTCTTCCCATAATTGTTGGGCGAGCGCTTTGCCGTCTGGTGATAGCGAAAGTATCGAGTGTATATGCATTAGTATAGCGGTCCTAAATATTCTACTTTAATCATACCGTCTAAATCGTACCCTTGTGCTAATTCCGTTGAGTTAACCCACGTTGTGCCATTATACCACGCGCCAGCCCCTGTTCCATCTGATTTTCCATGGCCTATCCCTGTTCCATTATTGCCCACAGAGGCGTTTGTTCCGGCTCCGCCCGTTCCATAAGGTGTACTACCAGCATCCCAAGAATAAATACTGTTTTCACCTCCTCGTCCTGAAGCCGCACCGCCGTAAGCAGAACCTCCTCCCCCGCCTCCAAGAAAACCAGCACGACCTGTGGTTGTAGCCCCCGTTGTATGGAAAGCAAATAAATAGTTGCTTCCAAAAACCCCATCAACAGATAAAAAATGTAAGCAACTTCCCGCTCCGGCTGCAGAAAAAACACCTTCTGAAATTGCACCATTGCCCAAACAATTTCCGCCACCAACTAAATACGTAACAAAAGAACCTATACGGCCACAAGAACCAGCGTTTCCAAAAATATGAGAAACCGATGTAATGTTTTGACCGTTAGTAGAAGCATTTACCTTAAACTGTCCAGAATAAACATTTGTTCCTATTTGAGAAGAAACAGTTTGTCCCTGCGAATTTCTTATTACAAAAGATTTCGAACCAGAGTACGCCCTAATCTTAAAAGGAGCATCAATAAAAATAGTTTGTGTTATTTGAGCAGCGGCATTACTAGCCCATAACAAATTATCTTCACCACGAACAAAAGCGCCACCACCACGAATTATAACATTATATCTTCCGGGCACAAAAACCGTATCTTCTTCAAACTTCTGCGCCCCTGAAAGATTAACAATCACAGGGTCCCAATAAGGATTTGGATTAAACGGCTGAACCTGAAAAAACTCTTTTTGCAACATCTTTGCCCCCTATTGTGTCAAACTGTAATACCAATGATTGTCTAACTTGTTATAGATATATAAAACATTGTAAGTTTTTGTAGTGTCTATATCAAGATTATTATACAAATGGTATGTTGTTCCAAGATCCAACGAACGGCTACTGCCAGCCACCACTAAACTAATCGTGTGTGAATACTGGTCGTTTGGCACTGTTGGTAAAGAAATCGCGCCGTTCCCCGTCAGTGTCAAAAAGTTTGCTGTGTTATCAGCCAACGAGATTGTCCCTGAACCGGACAAAATATTTGGTGTCTGTTGTTGAAAAGCATTTATAGCAGATTGTGTAAGATTGCTACCGTCTTTCAACAGTGCGGTACTCGCAATATTGTTTATTGCTGTTTCATTCGTATTAGATTGGTTTTGAACCTGCGAAAAATTGTCGTTTATTTTTACAGCGTTTATACCCTTTCCTGCTTCAAATATATTCAGTGCCATTTTATACTCCTGTCCATATAAGTTTTACTTGGGCAACCCCGTTTGTTTCGTATATCATTATATAATAGTATCCTGCACGGAACACATAGTTGTTATAATGATTTATAATTGTTGTACCTGAATACCCAATACTAAACGGCAATAAACTACGGTCATCTTGTATCTGTATTAAAACTCGTGCTTCTGCGTTCAGCCCTGTTGGTATGTTGATAACTAAATCTTCACCACTGCCAAGTGTTTTATAATATTCACACTCCGGGGCAACCGTTACAGCCGTTCCACTAATCGCAAAAGAGTTTGGTTGACTACGAACTGCCGCATATACATCACTTAGGTCGCTACCTTGGAAAGCCAATGTATTATATGCGTCTTGTATCGCTTCATAATGTGCTATATTTGTATTATAAATCGTACGGAAGTTAGCATTCCACTCGCCTGCTACCACATAAGAGCCTACTGAAAAAGTATATAATTGTGTTATCATATGACACCTCAATAATCCAACATTTCCGTATTTATTTCCGTGTTCTTGGCTTCTATGCCTGAGATATTAAATTGTTGAGCAGACGAAGTCGTATAAATGTCAATCTGCAGATAACGCCAGTATGGTGGTCTATCAACCGTAACAAGCAATTCCGTCTGGTTCATATCAAAGAAAACACGCCCAGATAAATCTTCATCATCAGCAACGAACTGAGAACCGTCTTCGGGCACTGTATCATCATTAGAATATGTTGCCACATTAGAAAAACCTGCTTTCGTAACACGAGCATTAAACACTTCGCCACGGTCTGTCGTGAACTTGATATAAAAGTCGTTGCTCGTCTGTGGTTCTAATATTACAGCAAACGGATATAAGTGGCTTTTGACCGAAGATTGCGAATCTAACCACATAAGGTTTGTGCGATAATGTGAATAATAACCGTCTTCGTTTGGTGTCTGTTGTGAACCTACACCCCAGTTATCTGTAATCTGATACAGTGTCGTTGTACCATCGCAGAAATATTCTTTGTTCAAGAAAGTCACCGCACGAGAATTGGCCGTAAAACTTTCTTCTACCCACTCGCCAATATCAACATCATAGACCAACGATTGTCCGCTTGACTTCAACATACGAATACGACGACCAATAACATTTATCGTCACATCGCTCACATCTTGTAAATAATCTTGTATGTCGTCACCAATGGCATTATCAAAACCAATCGTGCCGTCAATATTATCACGCAGAGTGAAGATATTCTTCGCCCAAGAGTCAACATAAGCACACTGCCCGTTCAGTGTAAATACAGCGTTGTTTTTAACACCCTTGGCGGTCAAATCTAAAACCTTGTAGTCGTTTTGGCTCGTGCCAGTGATGTTGTAAGAACGGTTGTTGCCGAACGCCGTTAAACCGTGATATTCTTCCAAGTGGTTTATCTTGTCACCAACTTCAACAAAGAATGGAGTTGTTTCGCTGGCGCTTGCGATTGGCGTCATAGCAAAGTTGATAGCATTACCTGCTTCGCTGAACCAAACACCATAAATTGTTTCGGCATCATTGGCTTTATAAGTTGTAACACCGTTGATTGCCAAGCGAGAACGATATGGGCATACACTTGTTATTTCTTCAACAGGTTTGTTTGTTGTCGTTTCAACAATTGGCACCAATCTATAATAAAAGTTTGTGGCTCCCATTTGTGTTCCGCCAATCGTAGCGTCTGCCGAGTAATAAACAAACCCAAGATTTGATGTGCCGAAAGCCACAACCATAACCAAGCGGTCGCCCCATTGTGTCATACAAACATCTGTAACATCTGTCGCCAGTGGAAAGGTCGCAATCTGCACAGGGTTGATAACTTCCGTGTTATCTGTGACAATCCACGCATTTATCGCGCCACTTGTCTTTGTGAACGCAATCAACTGGTCTGGATATGGATAGCCCGACATATTCGCACTATACAAACGAATAACATCTTCACCCATAACTGTATATTGGCTAAACCAGCCAGAAGAACGAATACTGCGATATTGCCCAGATTTTTCTTTTGACAAACGAACGCCGTGTGCTATATCGGCACCAAATTCAACATCGGAGTTGATGCTGTTCAGTTTTCTGATGCCACGAAAGTTTTTCCATAAAAGATTTACATTTCTTGTTGTCATTTTTTACGCACCACTTGTTCGTATGTTTTTCCATTATGTATAATAACCTTGACCTTATCATCTTTTTCTTTGACAAGGTTGCGGAAAGGGTTCACAAAAGGTTCTACTTTAATCGGCATCTGGTACCTTTTTTATACTTGCTTTAATAGCGTTTCTTTGAGCCATAAGAGCCAGCAATTCGTCAGCATCTCCGTCATAAGCCTTACAGATAGCGTCAATCATATCTCCTAATTCTGGATATGCTTCACGACGCAAAGCACGATAATCATATGGTGGAGTGCTGTGGCGTTCTTCAATATGGTCGCTATGTTCAATATATTCAACGATTTCACCTTCGCCTTTAACGACTTTTGGTTTCCAGCCATCAGCAACTAAACGGTCAAGGTCTTTGTTATAGCCAACAATGCCTTTCCAGACCGCTGGTGCTTCAACTAATTTTCCGTTTTCAAGTTTATACATCATATTTCATACCTTTGTGCATCGTAGAATGGTGTTTTTGCAAATTCTAACAACGAGTTCTTTGCTTGTTCAAATTCGGCTTTTTGGTCTGCTAAAACAGACGGCTGTGCGCCTTCGTTCAAATATACTCGTGCCAATGTAACAATACAACGAGCATATACATTATAAACTGTTTCTGGTACATTTAAGAATTGGTTGTCCGTAGAAGCAACTGTACCTTCATCGTCAAAGTCCTTTAAGAAAACCTTGTCAGAACGTGGACCAACACAAGCGATATTTTTATCATAGTATTCAATAGTCATTGTGTGGCTAGCATCTTTTTCTGCTGGCGCAATAGCGATTTCTTCTTCTTCCCAATCGTGTGTCCATTGTGTCGGGCAACCTTCTTTTGCCGTCAACTTATTTACATAGTCCAGCGGACATTCATTGCCATCTTGGTCTGTCAGAGTCATACCTTTCATAATACCGTATGGCATTGGGTATGTTGTGCGACCAGCAGAAGTTGTATAAACGATTTTCTTGTTATTCCAAACCCAGTTGTGCAAGTTTAATACGTCAAGGCACGCCTGATGAAAAGCAATCAAAACAGACGGTGTAATATCGGCGACATCAACCACTTGGCGATTGTCCACAATGTGACGCTGATTCAGAGTTTCTTGTAAAAGTTGCTTAAACGATTTCATTTTCTACTCCTAGTCCGCCGTTGTTGATACTTTATTTTTAACTTGTGTTTCAGGTGTTACTCTTGTAACTGGAACTTCCATAACTGCATCGCCATTTGGAACAATTACAGATTGTGGCATAACACCTGCTTCTTCCCAAGATTTACGCAATACTTTACGGTATTCGTCATCTTGGATTTGTGCCATCATCTTACTCGCTTTGGCGACATTGTTCTGTTCAACCTGTAACTGTTGTCCGACTTGTACCAACTGTTGTAATACTTCGTCAGATAAGCCAGCAAAGTTCTGTATAATCTGTTGTGTGCGACCATCGTTCAAGTAGTCGGCTGGGTTCACGCCCATTGCCTGTAATGCTCTCGCAGCAGTGTCTTGATACTTTGGCATTGTTGGGTCGGCTTGTGCAACTTTTTCAATCAAAGATACAATGTTCTGCATCTGCAACTGTTCGTTCGCATATTCCCAAGCAGTTTTTACAACGTTGCCGTCCATTTCGGCATTATCGACCATTTGCACACAATCTTTCAAATAACGAGATACAACGTTCAACATAATTCCGCTGATAATCATATTTGGTATCAAAGATTCACTAACAGCAATACGTTTGACTTCTTCTTCCGTTAATGCTTCCGACTTTACCGACAACTGTCCATTGTCAATACCAGCGATTTCTTTTTCCAACTGTTTTGTTGTTTCTTGGAACGATTGAATTGCAGGTTGTGCGTCAATAGTTTCCTTGATAATTGCATTCGGGTCTTGCATACCAAGGCGATATGTAATGATTTTACCTGGTTCTTGTTTAACATTGTTTTCTTCGAAGAAGCCCGTAGGTGCATAACGACAAGGGTTTATCTGTAATTTTACAGCATCCCGAGTGTCGTTGTATGCATCTTCTTCGGCTTTACAAAGGTCGGCAATGTAGAACAAAGGAGAAACGCCACGAGCACCATTACCACGAGCGTGGAATGGGAAATAATACACGTCTGGTGTATATATGCCCTTAGGTGCGAAATATGCCAAGAAAGCACGACCAATCACAACAGCAACATAGTTTTCATATGCTTTTCCGCCAATATAGAATGTGCCGAACATCGTCAGAACTTCAATTTGGTTATAACGATATACATTATATGTTGTGGTTTCGTCTTGTTCTTGTAAGTTTGGTGTTGACGGCTGAGCAAATGCTTCTTCAAATGCTTGGCGGTCTAATTCATAACTCTTGTTTGATAAGATTTCTCTGCGAGTTTTCCATTGTTTGATAATTTTATCGCATTCGTAGAAGTCTTCCGTGCAAGGTGTTACCAATGGGTCATACACGAAATTGCACGGATCGATACGAACAAAGTTCAATCGTTTTTCGACTTCTTGACGGACAACAAAGGAGTTCTCACGAACAGACACAATGGACGCTGGGTCCACATTGCCAATTTCTTCAATCGGCAAAACTTCTTTTTTGTACACGGTCTTATATTCGGAACTAGCAACAACTTCACCAGTGTCCAACATATCTTTGATAGACACCAACAAGGTCTTTTTGTTTTCTTGGTCTAACGCCTGATTATAAACCTTGTCGTGATTTTCTTTGCCAAGTTTCAAATAAGACGAAATTTTATCATAAAATGTTTCATATAAAATGCCGT
>Ga0265298_10001261_pt1 | contig 37443 bp, 43 predicted proteins | sample AusTroGonzalo_MG_3_FD_193486 | JGI IMG/M metagenome (GOLD analysis project Ga0265298, IMG submission 193486) | Bovine rumen microbial communities from tropical cattle in Woodstock, Queensland, Australia - Gonzalo_01 | ecosystem: Host-associated > Mammals > Digestive system > Stomach > Rumen ...
GATGAGGACCACCTGGGTGATATGGACTTCAAGACCACTGGTACCAAGGATGGTCTGACCGTATGGGCATGAAAACGAAATGTACAATGTAGGGTGAGAGGTTAGAACGCTGGAAACCCCGATAAATAAAGGAGTTACGAGTGGTTGAGGGTCAGACGGCAGGATAAAACGAAATGTGCAAAAGGTTGAATTAGGTTTAATTCTGGTTGAATAATAGGGGCTGCGGGTGTTTAATGGTGTTTAATCTGGACATGCCGCAGCTTTAATTTGGTTGAATTGCAGGGCTGCTGCATACGTGTGTACGTGCGCGTGTGTGGCGGCCTTTTTCGTGGGGTCAGGGAAATGGTCAGGGAAGAGCGCAGAAACGGCCACAGAGCGGCACGACAGCGCGTTTTGAGGGTGTGGGTGGGCAGATGTACCAGACAGGATCGCGGCACGCTCATGCGCCCTGCACGGCGGCAGGTGTTTAACGGGTGTTTAACGGGTGGCTGCTGGGTGTTAAATGGGTGTACCTGAAAATACCTAATAATACCCGAAAATACCCCCTGAAAAGGTGCGAAGTTCAGGTACATTTTGTGTGTATTTTGCCCGTTGGACATACTGTTGGGCATACAGTTGGACATACTTTTACTGCGAGAATATGCCCCCTAACTGGCTAAAATGAGCACGAAAACCCCCGTTTTTTTTGAAAATCGACCCCTTTAATTACCATTAAATGACAGGGGCAAAACATGGCGCAAACCCCGATAAATAGGGCATTTAAAGGGTGTTTAACGGCAGAAAAGGCTACAACTTTTTTTTGAAACGCAAAAAATCAGCCATATTTATGACCTTTACCCGACGCGGGCAACTGTCTCGCTGTGGGCAGTAGAAACATCTTTGCCCCCCTCACGTTCAAGCTGCGCGATCCGTTCTTTCAGCTGGCCTATTTCCTGCGCCTGCTGCCTTATGGTATCTACCAGCTGCATGAACGTGGCAGGATCTGTTTTACCAGCTGCTGGTAATTCAGACCTTAGCATTTCACCCCTACCAGTCAGCAACCAGTCCGCAGAAAGTTCAGGGTAAGCACATAGAATTTTTTCAATACTTTCTGCCGCCATGTCTTTACCGCTTTTTTTAGCCTTTCCAAGTAGGCCGATAGAAAGTGAGGCTTTAACGGTCATTTGATTATCGTTAATGCCCTGTTTTTCCATAAATATTTGTAAACGCTCTATAAATTTACCCATAACATTGAAATTTTTCTATAATTTCTTTGGTGGTATTGAAATAATTCTATATCTTTGCAGCGTCGTTACAGATAACTGCGGCGGCAAAGGTACGAAAAAAGTGCCAAAATACAGCGAAAATACAGAAGTTTAACATTAAAAGTAAAGGACATGACACAGAAAGAGTTTGAACAGCGTACAGGCGAAAAGCTTAGCGCAGCAGAGTTTTGCACCGTGAATGACATCTACATGGCATCGGGTGAAATGGACAAAGACACGTTTTGTAAAGACTGGCTGGCACACAGTGACAGCAAGGTGCTTGCAGAGTTGTGGAAAGAGTTGAAGCACCAGCGCGACATCGTTGCAGGTAAGTCGAAAGTAATAGCCATGATGGAAGACGACAGCATGAAGCTGTGTGACTTTCTGCTGGAACGCGCCCAGAAGTTTGGTGACAGTGAGCTGCTGACCTACTGCGTAAAGGTGTACGGGTACGGGCACGTGATACGTAGAAAGATGGAACTGGAGCTGCCCTTGTGGGAGGCCGACAAAGCGTGGCTGGTAGAAGCACTTAAGGGTATTGAATAACAGAGAGAGCGGCAGCGGGCAAACCGCTGCCCACATCCAGAACAGATAATAACAACTTAACAAACAAGTAAAGGATATGAAAAACGTAAGAAAGCAGATCGAGGTCACTAAAGAGACCCGTGAGAAGTTGGGAAAGATGTTTAACACCAGCCGCATGAACGTGTGGCGTGCGTTAAGCTTTGAGTGTGACAGTCCGCTGTGCCAGCGCATCAGGGTGGCCGCTATGAAGAACGGCGGCATCGTTATGGTGCTTGCACCAGAGGTTGAGACCATACACGACGCTGACGGCTACATGCGCCAGTGGTTTGGTAACGGTGCTATGCTGGAAGCAGACAAGAACAGCGGGCACGTGGACATCTACGACCGCAACGGCATTAAGCGCAACCATCAGGACAGCTGCACCATTCAGCAGCTCTACGTGTTACAGGAACAGGCAGCAGCCTTATAGGGAGGTCAGGCTATGGAGATGTACGCGAACAAGTTATGTATTAGCTATTCGGAGCTGACAAACGGCATAGTATCTAAGCCGAACGTCGACGCTATGGTTAGACGTGGCCAGCTTCAACAGGTGCGCCGCGCCTGTTATGGCAACTGTGCGCTGTACGTTGTTGAGAGCCTGCCGCAGAAGTACCGCGTAGAGGTTTACCGCCGTTACCCTGACGCACAGGAGAAAGCGGACAGTAAGCCTTTTGTGGAGAGCGTGGAGCCAGACGGTGCCGCTATGCAGTTCTTTGCCGAGTACGTATTGAGCGACGGCAGACACCTGACGGCAGACAAGCAGCAGGAGTACAGCAATAACAGTGCGATACTAAACGCCTTTAGGCTTTGCATAGAGCGGGCTAACAGCCACCGCATCAGGCAGAGTAAGGCAAAGATTAAGCTTTGTGAGTTCTGGGCAAAGGCAGCAGCTGCGCTGCCGCGATTGAGCGACGCATGGCCTAACAGTCTGCCGCAGAACGCTCGCAGGCTGCACCAGAAGTTTAACGAGTACCAGCAGCAGGGCTATGTGTGCTTTATCAGCAGGAAATGGCAGAACAAGAACGCTGCAAAGGTGGCAGACGAAGAGCAGGAGCGCACGCTTATGGCCATGCTTAGCCACCATAACAACCTCGACAACGTAATGATAGCAGAGTACTACAACCGCGTGGCAGAGACAATGGGCTGGGAAACAATAGCCGCCAGTACCGTAGGCGTGTGGCGTGAGAAGCTGGACTTAGTATCGTCGGCAGGGCGCAGAGGCGTTACGAATTTCCGCAATGAGAAGACCATGCAGGTGACAAGGCGCAGACCGTCGGCTGCTTTCCTCATGTGGAGCCTTGACGGCTGGGACGCAGAACTGCTTTACCAGCAGACCGTAGAAGACAAGCAGGGACACAGAACAACGACCTACCATAACAGGCTTACCGTGGAAGTTGTGCTCGATCCATGCTGTGACTACCCCATAGGCTACGCCATCGGTACGCATGAGACCCCCGAACTGATAACAGCCGCCCTGCGTGACGCTGCGCGCCACAGTCAGGAACTGACAGGCCAAATGCTTAAGGCTTACCAGTTGCAGTACGACCACTATGCCATTAAGGCCATGACCCCGCTGTATGAGGCTATCAGTAAGTTACAGACCCCTGCAAAGGTTAAGAACGCTAAGGCTAAGCCCGTAGAGCGTTACTTCGGACACCTGAATAACGAGTACTGCAAGCGTTGTAACAACTGGTCGGGCTACGGCATTACGAGCGACCCAAAGAAGCAGCCTAACAGTGAAGCCCTGAACATGCTGCGCCACTCATTCCCTGACGAAGCAGGCGTAAGGCAGCAGATAGCTGCTATTATTGAGCTGGAACGTAAGCGCAAGCATCAGCAGTTTATGGAGTTCTACGCTAAGCTGACAGCTGACAAGGTGCTGCCTTTGAGCCGTGAAAGCTACCTGTACCACTTTGGCAACACAACGGGCTACACCAACGCCCTGACGGGCAGCGGTATGCACCCCACGCTGCTGGGTGTTCGCAGGGACTATGAATGCTTTGACCTGTCATTCCGTAAGCACGCAGGCGAAAAGTGGGCTATCATGTACGACCCAGACGACACGCAGACGGTTCTGGCCGTGAATGCAGACGGCACGCTGCGCTACATGCTGGAGCAGAAGTACGTGCAGCCTATGGCTCTGGCCGACCGCAAAGAGGGTGACGCGCAGCAGCTGGAACGTGTGCGCACGTTTGACAAGCAGCTGGAAGACCATGTAATAGCAGAGCAGGCAGCGACCTACAAGACTATTGAGAACATGGCACAGAGACACCCAGAGCTGGACATACTGCGCCGCTTCTGCCTACTGGACAGCCACGGCCAGCATAAGTTACCAAAGGCTCAAGCACGGCTTAGCGCGCAGGACATTGAGGCCATAGAGGTGAAGCCCGTAGCCGAGGTGCCATTGCTGCCACAGGGAGCCGCGCCAGCCGACAAAGACGACTACTCAATTTTCTAACCCCCCAAAGTAAAGGACAAAAGACTATGACACAGACAGAGAAACAGGCCATTGCAGCAAGCCTTAAGAACTACTGCGAACAAAAGGGCAGCCAGAACAAAGCCGCCCGTAGTATGGACATCAGCAGCGCAACCGTTAGCAAGGTGCTGGCCAACGACTGGGACACCATCAGCGACGACATGTGGCGCAGCATAGCCGCAAAGGTAGGACATGACGGCACGCAGTGGCAGATCGTGAAGACATCGGCCTACGAGCGTATGACGTTCCTGCTGACAGAGGCACAGGATAACAGCCTTGTGCTGGGCGTTACTGGCTTTGCAGGCTGCGGTAAGACAGAGGCCATTAAGAACTACGCGCAGGGACACAGAAGCGTGTACCACCTGTGCTGTTCAGAGTACTGGACAATGCGCACGTTTATCATCAAGCTGCTTAAGAGCTTAGGCATGAGCCAGACGGGCGGCACTACGAGCGACCAAATGGACGCAATAGTAGAGCGTCTGCAAGAGACTGACGCGCCGCTTATAGTGCTTGACGAAGCCGACAAGCTGAAAGACCCCGTGCTGTACTTCTTTATCTCGCTGTACAACCAGCTGGAGGGTCAGTGTGGCATCGTGCTGTGTGCCACCGACTACCTGCAAAAGCGCATTGAAAGAGGTCTGCGCTTTGGCCGTAAGGGCTATGAAGAGATACACAGCCGCATAGGCCGCAGGTTCGTGAAGCTGCAAGTTATCAACGAGGCCGACATTGCCGCCGTATGCAAGGCCAACGGCGTGGAAGACAGCCAGACCATTAACCGCATCATAGCGGACGCTGACAGCGACCTGCGCAGGGTTAAGCGTGCCGTATGGGCAGCAAAGAAAGGAGGCAAGGCATGAAGCAGAAGCGCGTGTATATCAGCGGTGCCATTGCACACTACGACTTAGAGGAACGGCGGCAGGCTTTCGGGCGTGCTGCCGCCCTGCTGCGCGGTGAGGGCTGCGAGGTGTTCAACCCGTTTGAAAACGGCCTGCCACAGACAGCCGACTGGCGCGAACACATGCGCGTGGACATCAGGGCACTGGTAGACTGCGACAGCATCTACATGCTTAAGGGCTGGGAGCTGTCAAAGGGTGCTAAGTTAGAGCTTGACGTGGCCAGCAGCTGCGGCATTCCCGTTGAATTTGAGAAGTAAGTAACCTATGGACATCAGAGACTATAAGAGAAAGCATCGCGTAACGCTGGGCATGAAGAGCGCAGAGGCTGGCAGAGCTATGGAAGAGTGGCTGCACAGGGCTGCACCTTGTGACATGCACGTGCGCAGGGCAAAGACGGCAGGGCTTATCTGCCTTATTGTGGAGCTGGTGCCAGAGAAAGACGCATCTGCGCTTTACTGGCTAAGCTGGTGTGTTCAGAACTATACCTGTAAGGTAGACATCAAAGAACTGTAAGACTATGGCAAGAGCAATAAGTAATAAGAACGTGTTACAGGCGCGGTTTGACGTGGCCGAGTTTGACGGTGCTTTCAAGGCCAGCTTTGGAAAGCCAGAGCTGCGCGGCACATGGCTGATATACGGCGGCAGCGGCTGCGGTAAGACGACGTTTGTCATGCAGCTGTGCAAGTACCTGACTAAGTTCGGGCGTGTGGCCTATGACAGTCTGGAGCAGGGCTTGTCGCTGTCGCTGCAAAAGGCGTGGGAGCGTGTGGACATGGCAGAGGTGGGCACGCGCATCATACTGCTGGACAAAGAGAGCCTTAAAGACCTGACAAAGCGGCTGCAAAAGAAGCAGGCACCCGACATCGTAGTCATAGACAGCGTACACTACTGGCTGGGCTTCAAAATGGGTGACTACATGAAGCTGCGCAACGCATTCCCTGAAAAGCTGTTTATCTTCATAGCGCATGAGAAAAAGGGAGAGCCTAAAGGCACGCTGGCGCAGAACATCAGGTACGACGCAGACATCAAGGTGCGCGTGGAGGGTTACAAGGCTTTTACTACTACGCGCTACGAGGTGGCCGACAAAGGCGAGGGCGGCGCAGACTTTGTGATATGGGAGCAGGGAGCCGCAGAGTACTGGGCAAACCTGACGAAGTAAACGGAACAAAAACGTAACATTGGCAATGAAAGAAAACAAGACAATGGACGAAATACACAGGGGTCTGCTTAAGAAGTTCCACACGCTTTGCAGCCTGCTGGGTATGACAGACGACGAAAAGCGCGCGCTGATAGAGGGCTACGGTGTGGAGAGCAGCCGCGACATAGACACGCACGACCTTGTGGACATCTGCGGCACGCTGTCGGCAGAGGTAAACAAGAAAGAGGGCAACGACATTGACAAGCTGCGTAAGCGTTGCATGGCCAGTATAGGCGCATGGCTGCGCAGTGAGGGTAAGTACCAGAACGCGGACATTATCAAGGGCATTGCCTGCCGCGCCACTGGCCACGACGAATTTAACAAGATACCGCGCGAGAGGCTGCGCAACCTCATAGCCACTTTTAACAACAAGGTAAAGGATGCAGAGGCCGTTGGCCGCATCGTATCAGGTGAGGCAGAAGAGAAGCCGAAAGTAATACGCCTGACCCCAAAGGGTGAGGTATAAGTTTAACCAATAAAACAAATAACAATGAAAGTAAAGGAGTATTTCAAGAGTCTGGGTAAGGTGGCACTGGTATCACCTTTCCTGCTGGCAGGCATTGTCGTGCTTGCTGTTGGCATTTTCGTGAAGAGTGCAGGCATGTGCCTTATGGGTGACTTTGAGGCCGCCACAAAGGAAATAAAAGATTTTTGAGCAATGAAGTACAAAGTAGTAGTTACAGAGCTGGTGCAGCACAGCAAGCTGCCACAGTGGGCGTTACAGCTTAAGTTACAGCTGTCGCAGTATTACAAGGGTCTGACGTGGCCAGACAAGAAAGAGTGCCTGCGTCTGATAGACCGCGAAATAGACAGGCTGCTTTTCGTCGTCAGGAACGAAGAGAAGAGCGGCAAAGTGATTAACCGCCGCATCGAGGGTGACGAAATGACCGTGTTCAGCGGTTACAAGGAAACGCCCCTGCTGCGCATCAGCTTTGAAGAGAATGGCACAGCTTAGGCTACAAGCAGAGCGCGCCATCAAAGAGCTGGGCATCGAGTTGGACACAGCGGAATATATCAGCTTTCTGCGAGAGGTTGCAGAGTGGGCAACAGAGCAGGCCGACATGCTGGAGTTTAACTTAGAACTGCGAGAGGATCAAGATTAACAAACAGTATTTAATAACCCATTAAACAGTATTCAAAAATGGAAACAAAACAGGTAAGCATGAGTGCAGAAGAGCTGGCACAGTTTGAAGCATTCAAGAAACAACAGGAGAAAGAGGCAGCTGCAAAGCGTCGTAAGGAAAACAGGGAGGCATACGCCCAGCTGGTAGACGAAGAGATAGACGCAGCCCTGCCAGAGCTGAAGGACTTGTCGCAGCAGATAGCTGCTGTTAAGTCTACCGTTTACGGCAACTTTGCCGAGGTTCTTAAGATGAAAGCCGAGGTTATGGGCTTGACACAGGACGGGCAGAAGAGCCACACGTTTACTAACAGCAAGGGTGACAAGCGCATTACGCTGGGCGTGAACACCGTAGACGGCTACCGTGACACCGTGGAAGACGGCATAACAATGGTGCAGCAGTACATACAGAGCTTAGCCATTGACGAAAACAGCCGCGCGCTGGTAAAGACTGTGCTGCGCCTGTTGAGCCGTGACCAGCAGGGCAATATCAAGGCCAGCCGTGTGCTGCAACTGCGCCGCATGGCAGAAGAGACAGGCAACGAGCAGTTCATAGAGGGTGTACGCATCATTGAAGAGAGCTACCAGCCTGCCACTACAAAGCAGTACATCAGGGCAGAGTATAAAGACGAAAAGGGCATCTGGCGTAACGTGCCGCTGTCCGTTACCGACGTAGGATAAAAAAAGCGTGCTTTGCCCGTTTCCGACCGCCGCACGCCCCCATTTTAGTAAAGGACGCTGCAAAGATACAAAAAAAATGGGAATGGGCAAAGCAAAACACCACAAAAATACTATTGAGCGTACTAAAAAGATACGTGCAATAACAGAAAGGTACTACGAGGCTGGCAATAACAGCCGCTGTTACAAGGCAGTGTGGAAGAAATATATTTACCCAATATATCCCATGTGTTACAGGACTTACCTAAACTACCTGAACATACCCACACCGCCACCGCCGCCACCTACGGCAATACAGCTGACACTTTTTGACTTCTTAGACAAGCACCCCAACTGTTGAGGTGCTTGTTTTTTATTGCTCTGGCTGCTGCGGTTCTGACAGTACCAGCCGTGCTGCCACCTGCGTGCCACGCGGGCGTGCTGCGCTGGCATCTGTTATGCGCGTTGTCCATCGCTCTATGCTCTCTATGAGTTCAGCGTGGTTGTGGTTGGTGGCCGAGGCCGTATGCTGGAACGTGGCAAAGCATTCGCCGCGCAGTCCTGTCATGGCACTGTTTATGTCGTTTATGGTATCAAAGAAAGACAGTGCCTCTGTCATGCGCTTGTCTTTGCTGCCGTTGTAGCTCATGGCACGTGTGACAATGTGCAGGCGTACTGATACTTCAGCAGTGCGCACGTGGTTGGCCTGCTGGTGTACGTCGTACTGTTCAAACTCAATGAAGACGGCAGGCAGCGGCCATGTGTTACCCGTCTGGAGGGTTGCTATGTGTTCGTTCCACAGGTCAATGAACTTGACCGCTGGCACCTGTTCTGTAAGCCTCTGAACAATGGCCAGAAAAAGCTGTTTTCTCATTTGCTTGTTTTTATGAAGTTAGACAAATTCATGTTGAACTTTTGCAGGTTGTCTTCTATCACGCCGCGTATGAGTTCCTGCGTCTGCGGGCTGTCGCCTATGAACTGACGCTGCGGCATGTTAAAGCGTCGCTGGTGTGCGTGTACGGTGTAGGTCTTACCCGACTTGTAGTGCTTTCGCTGGTGTTCCCTGACGGTGACGTAGCCCGTGCCGCCCTCATTGTGTACGGTGGCATAAGGCACAGACGAAGAGAAGCGCACGCCGTCACCCTCTACCTCTGACTTAATGCTGCGGCGCATCTGGCCAGTAACGACCAGCAGGGAGCCGTTAGCCTTTGGGTCTTTGCGTTTCTTCCATGCGTTGGTAAAGAACGCCTTACGCTCGAAGTTACGGTCAAACTCTTCTGTCAGCTCTACGCGCATGTCAGAAAGTATGTCCTTTTTGAGCTGTTCGCCACTGATTTTGTTAGCCATTCTGCGCTATTTTCATTAAGGCCAGCCCAGCCAACGCCAGACCTAAGCCGATTTGTGCCTCTTTGTCGTCGAGCTGTTGCAGGTCTACGTTTATAGGCTCTTTTGTCAGCTTCTGCCACAGTTCGTCGTCAGTCTCAAAACCTGCCAGTTGTGCGAACATTCCGAACGCATCACGGCTAATTTGGGTGCTAATTGTAACTTTTTCCATGTCAAACGATTGTTATTTGAAATAAAATGTTTATCTTTGCGGCATGAATATACCCGAAAGCATCATAAAAGCCGCCCGTGAGCTTGTAGAGCAGTACGGCAGTACCTTTGACCATCTGGGAGAGTACAAAGGTCAGGAGGCTTATGTTTTCTGCTTTCCAGAAGACAGCGAGACGGGTTTCCCCTTTGTCTATTTGCTTGCACCTGACGGCCACGTTACAGAGGTCACAGGCTTTGACGCTCTGGACATTATCAATGCCTTAGCGGTCGAAGATGTCAGCGTAGGTGTCGTCGAATAGCTTGTTATCTACCCTTAGAATACCGCGCCCCCTTGTAGGTGTAGCCGTACCGTCAGCGGCCAGTGCCTTAATGTCCCTGTACTCTCTTTTAGAGCCTTTAGAATTGTCGTTCTGCGGCTCAATATAGCGCAGTTCCCCATTTGGGAAACGCTGCAATATGGTAGCGTGTCCGTTCCATTTATTGCCTTTCCATCCTATTGACAGCTCGTAAATTCCCGTTTCCTTACACACCTCATTGAAGTACTCCAAATATCTGCTTTGGTTCATTCTGTTGTAGCCCTTAGCCTGCATCCACTGCAATGTGCCTACGGGTGTGGCAGGCGTGCCGTCGAGGTTACGCCATACCTCAAAGGCGTGGCCACGGCTAAGGTAGTCAAGCTTAGTGCCAGGGCGATTTGATTTTGCCCTAACATTGAAGCCCATAATACGCAGAACGTATGCAGGTGCGCACGTCTGGCAGTTGATAGAGTAGCCGCGTTCTTTGCCTAAGTTTGGGTTGGCAGCCTGCTTGTCTGCCTCTTCCACTGTCATGCGTCTGCCCTTTCTGATACCTAACGCCGTTTCAAGCTTTACGCAGTGTTCTGCCAGTGCTTTCTTTTCGTCGTCAGTCAGGTGTGCAGGCATTTCGGCTATCATGTCGTCAATGCGCTGCTGTGCCAGCTGTTCTGCACTGACCTGCTGCACAACGGCCTGCGCCTTAGCGGGTGCCTTGTAATAGGGGTGCTTAGGCGGGAACAGCTGCATCGTCTTACCAGCATTGTAGCGGAACATCTTTTGCTTAGCCTCTTCTGTGGCATCGTCACCCAGCTGCATGGCCGTGCTGCTGTCGCTGCGCTGGTATTTGCCTATGCGTACCTGTACGGCAGTGCAACGGCATCCCCAGCCGTTAGGCGGGTAGTATCTGTCCCAGAACGGATCGGAGGGCGGCAGCGTTGTGCCGTCAAGTGCCGCATGGTCAGCGCGTACCTTGTCGTCGCCAGCTGTACGGTACTGGAGGTCGTAGCGGTCGCCGTCTTTGGCTATATCGTTCCATTTAACGGCCATCTGTGAGGTGCCCAGTGCGTGCTTATATTCGGCATACAGCCAGTTTACGTTATACTTCTGGTGTATCTGCCTAACGTCGTCTCTGAACTGTTCAAACGGCTTAATGCTGCCGTCGTCTGTCACCATAGACAGGCCGACTTCACGCAGGGCGTGGAACGTCTTAAAGCCTGAAAAGATGAAGCCGTTATTTTCGAGCGCGTAGGCCAGTTCTGGCGGCACCTCATGGGGCAGGTGGCTGCTTACGCCACGGTTTATGCTGTTGGCCGTCTCTGTAATCAGGCGGCGTGCCTCTGGCGTTGTCATATCCTCTTCTGTGAAGCCGCCACGATCATAAATGGCTTTGGCAGCGTCGTCGAATGTCTGGCCGTCAAAGTCAAAGGGTGGCTGTTCATCAGCAGCAAGTTGTAAGCCGTCGCCGTCGTAGAGAGACTCGAGTGCTATGTGGAAAGCCCCGTAACTTTTCCGCAGGCGTAAAGTCCGCGCGGGGCTTACTCGAAAAAACTGTCTGGCTGTGTCTTTGCCTCACGTTCGCCAGTAATCTGTATATTGTACTTGTCAATGAAGTACTGCGGGTCGACCTTGTAGTATTCGAGAATGATACGTTCCATTTCGCGCTGTTCAGAGGGGCTGAACGTGTCGGCATCGTTCCACTCGAAGCGCAGGCCGCCTACCTTGAAGCCGTGCATACGCATGAACGGCAGCAGCTTGTCATTGACGGTGTTTGCCAGCATGGTCTTATCGGCCTTTATGACATTCTCGAAGACTTCCAAGTGTGTCTCTGACTGTGACAGGCTGCTGCCGCTGTCTATGGTCATAGTCTGGTTAAGAATACACTTTGAAATCTCGCTGTTACAGCGGTCTACGCGCTTGTCATAGACGTTATAGGCATCGCCACGGCTGCTCTCCTTTATGTCTATCTCTGTGCCGTCAGGGAACAGCCCCCAGAACGCATTGCCCATATTGTCGAGCGCGTCTTCTATCTTCTGGCGTTCCTTGTCGTCTGTGGTTGTGGCCTTTGCTATACGCATGGGCGCGCCGAAAATCTCACCGAACCTGTCCCAGAAGCCCAGCATGTTCTTTTTGCTGATACAGTGCTGTGCGCAGGCCAGCAGCAGTCCGAGGTCTTTCGGTTTGCCTACCTCTACACACCATTGGGAAATGTCACCCTCACGGTAGGATATGCCCCCGCGCCAGTCGTCTGACGGGTAGCGCAGCAGCACGCCGTGCTCTGGGCAGACGTGTTTGCGATTTACCAGTTCCACGTTTTCAAAGGTCAGGCCGTCGTCAGTCTGCACAATGTCACCGAACTGTATCAGGCTGTGGCCGTACAGGCGGCTGTCAAGTGCGAGGTCGCAGAAGTCGAGGAACCACTGCTTACGCAGCAGGCTTGTGCCCTCTTCCACTTCTTTGCCGTTCTTTCCTACCAGACGAAAGTCAGAGCACAGCACCATGCCTTTGCGCTGTCCTATGGCACCCAGCAGGTGGCCGTCTACCATGCAGTCGGCATAAATGTCGTACAGCAGGCTGCGTTTGGGGTCTTCCACACTGATAGCCTGCTGCCATGCCTGCCGCCACATACCTATGTCCTTTTTGGTCAGGCTGTCAGTTTGCAGCATGAGGTCAGCAGTCAGCTTCTTACCCTCTTTGCTCTTCATAAAGCGCGCCAGCTTCTGCAAGTCATAGCGCGTGTATATCTCGCTGCCACGCAGCAGCGCATAGGTGCTCTTTAATCTGTCTGTAAGTTTCATTTTACCGTTATTTAATCAGTGTTTTACCAGTCACACTTTGAGGGCTTGTCGCTGCCGTAGCGCACGGGGTTGGCCGCGTCGCTGTCGGTGCCGTCTTCACTCATGTACGTGGGCAGGTCAGGACTGGCCTTACTGGCCTGCACGTCTTTCAGCCACTTTATGCTGTCGTTATAGAGGCATTCGCGCCGCTCATGTCCCATGCTCTGGGGCAGGCGGTGTATCATAAGCCAGAGGGTAATATTTACGGCTACCTGCACCAGCATGGGGTTGCGCGCGTCGCCTGTGCAGCGAAACGCCTGTTCCATGTCGTAGCGGTGGCGTGTGTAGCCCTTAATCTGTTCAAACGCTGCCTTTTCTGCCGTCAGGCGCGCTTCACTGTTGGCCTGCAACGTCTCAAACTCGAAGTCGTCGCATACGCTTTTGTAGTCGTCTTCTGTCAGGAACATTCGGCCTTAGTATTTAGGGTTAGCCTCATAGACGGCCATCTGGCGCGCCTTTTCTGCTGTAAAGCCCTTTGCAAAGCGTTTGGTGCGTATGAGGTGCTTAATACCCTGCATACTGACGCATTCGGGCTTCTTATTGAAGACAATAACAAGATACTTACGGCGGTAAGTGCGTGCAGACCAGTCTGCCTTTTTAATGGCTCGCTTCAACCGCCAGTCGAAGAGCCACGCATCAAGTAGTTTTCTGAAATTTACCATGTTATATTCTTAGCGTTTTGCCTTTTGCCGAAAGACGGCGCAAAGCTGGTTATACGTGAATGTTTTTGCAGTATGGACAGCGCGCCCTCGTCAGCGTCTGGCGCATCATCGTGGCCGCGCATACCTTTCTGAAATGCCAGTGTCTGATCGAGACCCGCCAGCATGTCGGGGTCGTCTTTCTGGCTTTCGTCGTAGAAGACAAAGCCGCGCTCCCAGAGCGGTGCAATGCTCTCAATGCGCAGGAACTTGTCAGGCTTCTTTCGCTTGTCTGGAATGATAGGCAGCTGATAGCCGCGTAGCTGCCCTTCAGTAGTGAAGTCTTCCAGTATGGCATCCTGCATGAAGTTGGCCTCCATGTAGAACTTGACGGCTATGCCAGTGTCCTGTGCCCATTCGTAGAGGTCGTAACACCATCTTACCATTTCGGCCACTGTGGCCTGCCGTACAAAGGCGCGCAGGTGCCACAGCTCTGTCTTTTTGGTTTTACCCCAGAGCTTAGCGGCCTTGTAGTCGTTTTTGGTCGTACTCTTCCACGCTGGGTCGATATACAGTACTATTTCGGCAAAGTCACGCCACTGCGGACGCTTAGCCCATCTTATCCAGTCCTGACGGAACACGGCACCCTCTACTATGGGGTTGTTCATATATTCCTTTTGGAAGCGGCGGTAGCCCTGTATTTCCTCAATCTTTCGGACTTCTGCGGGTGTCCATTTGGCTGCCCAGCTGACACGCCCCTGACTGTCCCATATATTGACGCGCGTAACCTTGAACGCCTTAATAGCTGCTATGTTTGCCAGCACGCTGTTTTTGGCTATGAGGTTGCCGACCATGATAAAGCGGCCACGCCCGCCGTCGAGGGCACCGAACAGAGCCTCGAGCACCCAGTCCGTTAGCTTAGACACACGTGTAGGGTTCTGGCACAGTTCGTCGTCGTCGAGGTCGTCAATGACAATATAGTCGGGACGGTGTGAGCGGTAGCGCAGGCCACGGGGTGACTGTCCACGGCCACGTGCAAAGAACGCCGTGCCGTCTTTGGTGACAAACTCACCATCCTGCCAGCTGCCGTTGTTGTACTGTTCCCCAAAGTCAGCTATGTAACGCTGGTTATATTGCAGTTCTGCCTGAATGTCGGCCAGCAGCGTGTTGGCATTCTCTTCACTCTTACCTACCAGCACCATAACCCAGAACTCACGCAGTGCAGCCCCGCCGTATATCTGCGCCTTTAGCCACATGGGTAAGAAGACATCCATGTGCGTGGACTTTGCCGCGCCACGGTGCCACATGGCCACGCCCTTGAAATTGCGGTCGCGCTTCACGTCGTTTGCCGCCTTTATCTGGAACGGTGCGCAGGCTGTTGTCTGGCCTGTCTGCGGGTTTACGGTATAGTGTGGGAAATAGTAGTCTACAAACGCGCCGTAATCGTTCAGGAGGCGTTTAATACGCGCGTCTTTCTGCGCCCGCGTCTCATGGTCGTTTACGGTCGTCTGTTCCTGCACCGTCTGACAGTGTTCCTGCCATACGGCGAGTGCCTCTTTTGGTGTGAGCTTGTCGTATTTTGACATGTTACTTTATCAGCTTATTCTGCATCAGATAGTTTATATACTGGTTGTGATACTTGTTTATGGTCTTAAGCAGCTCTGGCGTAATGCCATCGTCAAACTGTGCCTGAAACTGGAGCCACTTGCTGAACGCCATAAACACCTCGATAACGTCTACCACGCTGGTATGCTTGTCGAGCCGTTCAATAGTAGTGCTGAATTTGGCCAGACGGTCGCCCAGCCCCGCCATCGCTTCTGGATCGCCAGTAGCATTTACGCTTTCTATCATCTTGTCAATGGTCTTAAGAAGCTTGTTGACCAACTCTGGGCGCGTAATGTTCTGCGCCGCGCGCTGTTCTGGCCAGCCGCCGTCGTTTACCCATTTTGTGATAGTCTGCTGTGAGATACCCGTTTTGTCGGCAATGACTTTCTGCTGTTCGCCCTGCATGTACAGCAGTCTGGCGTACTCTTTCTTCTCTTCCAGCTGCTGCTTTGTTAGTTTACTTGCTTGCATTCATATTTAATAATTTAAGTGCCTGTTACGGCTGTTATTATGGTGCAAAATTGGTAATTATCTGGCATGTATGAAAAAAGAGTGTCAAAACCTTACACTCTTTTTGCACAGTCGCGCGAAAGTAGCCAATTTTGCGGTAGAAATCGCGGCATGGAGCAGCTGGCAGCTCGTTAGGTTCATTCCCTAAAGGTCGCAGGTTCGAGTCCTGCTGCCGCAACAAAACAAAGTGTTTTTCATAGTGGTTTTAGTTAGTAATTGAGTTGGTTATGCTGGTGGCAGTTTTGGAGTAAAGGCGTAGGGACTGCCCCAGCTTTTTAAGAGACAAGACAATGGCAAAAGAAATGGTAATAAACACCAGCGGCCTGAACTGTTACAAAGGCCGTGTCCTGACGGCAGGCATAGACCTGACGCAGTTCAACCGTAACCCCATACTGCTGTTTATGCACCGCAGAGCCTTTGACGGCACGCTGCCCATCGGCAGAGTAGAGAACATGCGCATAGACGGCGACAAGCTGATAGGCACGCCCGTATTTGACGAAAACGACCCCTTTGCCAAACAGATAGCAGACAAGTGGGAGCACGGTTTCCTGCGCATGTGCAGTGCTGGCCTTGAAATACTGGAAACATCGGTAGACCCTGCCGACCTTTTGGAGGGTCAGACCCGTGCCACCGTGACACGATCGAGACTGGAAGAGGTCAGCATTGTGGACATAGGCGGCAATGACGACGCTTTGCAGCTGCGCCATGCTGGTAAGCTGCTGACGCTGGCCGCAGACGAAGCCAGCGACGTGCTGCCGCTTGTGGAGCTGGCAGCCCCGAATGCTAAAGAGACAGATAATGCCGACCCATCGGCAAATAGTAATCCATTAAACAAAAACAAAATGAACAAAGAAACATTGCAGTTGCTCGGACTGGGAGAAAACGCCACCGAGCAGGAAATCCATGAGAGAGTAAAGCTGCTTAAGGAAAAGGCCGACGGTGCAGAGCGTTTGCAGCTCGCAGCCATTGAACAGGCCGTAGACACCGCCATCGCTGAAAAGCGTCTGACAGGTGACAAGCGCGACCACTTCATTGAGCTGGGCAAAAAGGCAGGTGTAGAGAGCCTGCGCGAGACTTTGCAGCTCATGCAGCCCGCCCGTAAGCCCTCTGACGTAATCGAGCAGAAGACCGACCAGCCTGCTGGCGGTGAGCACGTGACCTTTGCAAAGCTGTCAGAGGTGCCCGCTGACCAGTTAGAGAAGCTGCGCACAGAGAACCGTAAGGAGTACGCCCGCCTTTACAAGGCAGAGTACGGTGTGGAGCTGCCCGCCATCGAGAAGTAAACAGTATTTTTAACCAATAAAACGAGTAAGACAATGAAAGGTATTTTTCGAGTTTTGACCCTCATGCTTTTCGCGCTTGTGGCTAACACTGTCATGGGCGCAACTTTGAGTGTTGTCGCCTTTGGCGGCAGTCCCGAGGCAGGTGCCATCGTTGGCAATGTTATCGGACTTGTGACAAGCGGCGCGCTGCCTGCTGGCACGCTGCACGCTGGCGTGTTCGCTGAAATCTGGACAGGCGAAATGATTAAGGCTTTCCGTACTGCCCCCGAACAGCTGGGCTGGTACGACCGCATCCGCAGTTACGACCAGTACGTCAATAACGACGTTATCCACTTCACGGAGCTGGGCGGCGACCCCGCAGTACTGGTGAATAACACTACCTACCCGCTGAACATTACAAGCCTTACCGACACTGACAAGCCCGTAAGCCTTGACAAGTTCGACACAGAGGCCACACCATTGACTGACGACGAGCTGCACGCTATCAGCTACGACAAAATGGGCAGCGTGCTTGAACGCCACCGCGAGGCTCTTAAGGAGAAAGTACGCCTTAAGGCTATCCACGCCATTGCACCAGACAGCCACGTGGCAAACCAGACCCCTATCCTGACAACCACAGGTGCTGCCGACGGCACCCGCCTGCGCATGTGTCCTAACGACATTATTGCATGTAAGGCAGCCTTAGACGCAATGAAGTGCCCGCAGAGCGACCGCGTTCTGGTACTTAGCAGCCAGCATGTAAACGACCTGCTGACTACCGACCAGAAGTTCAGGGAGGCTTATAACATCAACCAGACAGAGGGTAAGATCGCGCGCCTCTACGGCTTTGACATCTACGAGTACGACGGCGTGCCATACTACACCAGTGCAGGCAATAAGAAGACCTTTGGCGCATCTGTAACAGGCACCGACGTACAGGCTTCTGTATTCTTCCACGTGCCCAGCATGATGAAAGCCAACGGCTCTGTATCGTTCTACCATCAGGAGGCCGCCAACGATCCTTTGTACCACCGCAACCTCGTGAACTTCCGCAAGTGGGGCATCTGCCTGCCACTGAAGGCTAAGTACACACGTGGAGCCATCAAGAGCGGTGCCACCTCTTAAACAGTGACGAATGGGCAGCCTTAAGTATCTGGTTATCCATTGCACCGACACCCCTGCGGGACGTGAGGTGTCCGCTGCCGACATTCGGCAGTGGCACACCGCGCCCGTGTCAAAGGGCGGGCGTGGCTGGAAGCAGGTAGGTTATACCGACCTTATCCACCTTGACGGCACCGTGGAGCGTCTGGTAAACAACAACGAAGACGCGAACGTAGACCCGTGGGAAATCACCAACGGCGCAGCTGGCTACAACAGCGTGAGCCGTCACATAGTCTACGCAGGTGGCCGTAAGGGAGTGGACACCAGAACAGCGGCACAGAAAGAGGCACTTAAGACCTACGTGCTGGACTTTCACCGCCGCTTCCCCCATGTCAGGATAGTGGGACACAGGGAGCTGAACGCTGGCAAAGCGTGCCCCTCTTTCGACGTTCCTGCATGGTTAGAGAGTATAGGAATAAACCAAACAGCGAAATGAGTAACGAGCTTATGACAATCGTACTGCCTGCTATTGTAGCAGCTATTACCACGCCCGTAGGGGCATGGGTAGGCAGCGTGCTGCAACGTCAGAAGTACCAGCAGGAAATAGCCGCCATGCGTGCAGAGATAGACGCAAAGCTGGCAGGTGTTAAGAGCACCGAGCTGGACAATGTGCGTAAGGCTAACGACCTGCTTGTAGACAGTATCGTAACCCCGCTGAAAAAGGAAATAACAAGCTTAAGAAAAGATGTCGACAAATTCCGTAAGGCCATTGAGAAAATACCCAGTTGCTCTTATTCTGATAAGTGCCCTGTTAGCCGTGAGCTGCAAAAGTACGAAGCTGACGACCGGCGAGAGCAGCCAGACACAGATAAGTAGCGAGCTGCGGCAGAGCTTTGACAGCATAGCGCATGAGGCTATCAGCCGAGAGCTGCTGCGCGTGACAGAACAGACGGCAGACGTGGAAACGCAGCTGCTGCTGTTTGACACTGACAAGCCAGCCGACAGTCTGACAGGACTGCCACCCGTGAAAGCCGTGCTGCACCAGCAGCGTGCCACACAGACGAAGACGGCCACGCAGGCCGAGGAGCATGTGGAGAAAGACGTGCAGGCGCATGACACGACCACTGCCACGGGCACCATGCAGAACCACTGGGACGGCCATACAAAGACTGTCACATCGAGTGCCAGCAAGTGGTTAGACGCGCTGCTGGGAACTCTGGGCGTAATCACTGGGCTGCTGATATTCTACATTTTAATACGTATCTTAAAAAAGTAAAGTGAATGAACAGTTTAACTATCCAACGACAGGACGGCAATGTCCCCGCCTCACTGGCAGGACTTGACCATGTTAGCGGTATTATCTTCTATCTGGCGCAGGCCGACATCCCCGCAGCGTTCAGAACCAACCCCGTGGCCGCCGTGTCTACCATTGACAAGGCCGTGGAGCTGGGCATTAACCCCAATGCAGACAACGCGCCGTGGGCTATTAAGCTGGTACATTACCACCTGTCCGAGATATTCCGCCAGAACAGCGGCATATCCCTGTATGTGGGTCTGTTCACCAAACCGCAGGAGGCTTTCGACTACGCAGAGGTGAAGACCATGCAGAACTTTGCAGACGGTCGCATACGCCAGATCGGTATCTGGTCAGGTGACACCGTTCTGACAGAGACCAACCTTGCCTCCATGCAGGCCGTGGCCGACGCGCTGGACGCGCAGGCAGCCCCCCTGTCTATCCTCTACGCCCCCAAAGTAGCCAACCATGCGTCAATGCCCACAGGCTTAGCCGTCAGCTACAACCGCGTCAGCGTGGTTATTGCACAGGCTGGTATTGACCCGCAGAGCGACGGCACGCCAGAGACAGGCGCAGCCCTCTATGCCAGCAACCAGAACAGCGGCCACGCCTCTGTCAGCTGCTTAGGTCTGTGTCTGGGTATGCTGTCACGTGCAGCCGTACACCAGTCCATCAGCTGGGTTAAGAACTTCCCGTCAGGCATCAGCCTGCCCGCTATGGGTGACGGCGTGCTGGTTCGTAACATTGACAAGGCAGTGCTTGAGGGTCTGGACACCAACCGCTACCTGTTCCTGACACCTATCGTCGGCGTGGCAGGCAGCTACTGGAACGACAGCCACAACATGGCACCCGCCATCAGTGACTACAACGCCATTGAGCGCGTGCGCACAATGGACAAGGCCGTGCGCGGCATTCGTACCTACCTGACCCCAGAACTGGGCAGCAACATCTACATCGACCCCGAAACGGGTAAGATGCAGCAGTACACCGTAGAGCACCTCGAGACGGTTGCACAGAAAGCTCTGGAAGACATGGAAAAGGCAGGCGAGCTGTCAGGCTATCAGGCAAAGATAGACCCAGAGCAGGACGTTTTGAGCACCTCAACCGTTGAGGTAGTCATTAAGAACGTGCCCGTAGGCGTAGTGCGTAAGATGAGAGTGAAAATCGGTTATGTCAAATCTTTAAGCTAAATAGCAAATGGCATCAGTAATTAACAACGGCATCCCCTACGTAAACGGCAAACTTTACGACTGGGCAGACATCGTCGTTACTATCGCAGGCGTGCCCATCACAGGCATTACAGGCATTGAGTACGGCGACGAGCAGGACATGGAGCTGAAATACGGCGCAGGCCGTCACCCTGTGGGCTACACAAAGGGACGCATCACGCCGTCAGCCAAAATTACCCTGTATCAGGAAGAGGTAGAGGCAATCATGAAGCAGACCATTAACGGTCGCATTCAGGACATTGCACCCTTTGACATCATTGTGTGCTACCTGCCAGACACTGGCATAGTCCACACCGACAAGCTGCGCAACTGTCTCTTTAAGAACAACGCCAGAACGTGGAAAGAGGGAGACAAGGGCAAAGAGGTCGAGCTTGACCTTATCCTGTCAAATATCGACTGGGGCAAATAACAAACTCTATACCGTGGGCTGCGGCAGTGCTAAGTCATTAGCCGCAGCCATCGGTCGAGAGCTTCTTAAACAGTTTTCAAACACCATTTAATCAGCACAATATTATGGCACAGAACAAAGAAGCCGAAGAGGCAAAGAACATCAAACAGACGTTTGACGGTAACATTACAGAGGAACAGATCGAGAAGTGGAAGAAATCACACCGCCGCGTCATACGCATTGACGTAGTAGACGGTGAAGAGCTGCACGTGGGCTATTTCCACCGCCCAAGCCTTGAAACAATGGGCGCAGTGGCAAAGGTGGGAAAGGCTGACGAAATGCGCGGCGCAGAGACCCTTTTCAAGGGCTGCTGGCTGGGCGGCAGCGAATACCTACTGCTTGACAGCGTTCTTTTCGTGGCCTGTACAGAGCAGCTTAACAAGGCATTTGCCAGCTGCATGTCAAGCCTAAAAAACTTGTAACGTCGCGGCTGCTGTCGGAAGAGGACGGGGAGGACACTTTCGTAAAGGGCTGTGCTCTGATACGTGCCAACCTCAACACAGACCCGCTGGCAGGCAGCGACGAAGACTGGGCAGAACTGTACGCACAGGCAATATGGCTCGAAAACTGGAGGCTGAAACGTCAGGCAGACATGCTGGTACGCCTGTTCGGTGAGAAGTCAGAATGACCATCGCGCCACAGGGCACGGCAGAAAGCTATGACAAGGTAGACAGGCATAGCCAGCAGGCCGACGAAGACGACAGCCGTCAGGAGCATAAAAATGAATGTCAAAATACCTGTTATCATAACTGTTACAGTTATATTTCGGGTGCAAATATAAAAAGAATTTTTGAGAAATGCAAGCGTTTGAGTATATTTTTAACGTAGGCGGCAACTTTCAGGCCAAAATTGACGGCATGACAGACGCGACGGGTGCCTTTTCCGCTAAGGTAAACGGTGCCCAGAACTCGCTGGCAGGGTTGCAGACTAAGCTGGCCGTTATCGGGCTGGCTACCGACTACGTGCAGAAGTTGTCGCAGACGCTTACAAACGCTACAAAGGGCGGCGTGGAGCTTGACAGCAAAATGCACGACCTGTCGGCTGTTGCAGGCGTGACAGGTGAGGGCTTGAAGCAGATAGAGCAGTACGCCCGCCAGAGTGCTAAGGCTTTCGGTACTGACGCAGCCACGGCAGTAGAGGGCTATAAGCTGCTGCTGTCGCAGCTGTCGCCAGAGCTGGGTAAGTACCCAGAGGCTTTGCAGGCTATGGGTAAGAGCATACAGACGACCAGCAAGCTAATGGGTAACGACGGCGTGGCAGCCGCAGAAGTGCTTACCACCGCCATGAACCAGTACGGCGTAAGCCTTGAAGACCCCATGCAGGCCAGCCGCGAAATGGCCAGAATGATGAACGTAATGGCCGCAGCTGGTCAGGCTGGTAGTGCAGAGCTGCCCGCCATCAAAGTGGCTTTGGAGCAATGCGGTATGGCTGCAAAGTCCGCAAACGTAAGCTTTGAAGAGACTAACGCCGCCATACAGGTGTTAGACAAGGCAGGTAAGAAAGGCAGCGAGGGCGGCGTGGCACTGCGCAATACGCTGGCCGTACTGTCACAGGGTCGTTTCCTGCCAAAGGACACCATACAGGAACTGCAAAAGGCTGGTGTCAATGTGCTGGCCTTGTCAGACAAAAACAAGACCCTGAAAGAAAGGCTGGAGCTGCTTAAGCCAGTACTTAACGACGCTGCCCTGTTCGGTAAGCTGTTCGGACGTGAGAACGCCAACGCAGCCCGTGCGCTTGTGCAGGGCACAGACGCGCTGGCCGACTTCACAGCAGCCGTTACAGGCACTACATCGGCAGAAGAGCAGGCCGCCATTGTCATGGACAGCTACGCAGAGCGTCAGGCGCGCATCAAGCAACGCTTTGAAGACCTCAAAATTTCGCTGTTCCAAGCCACTGGCGACTTTACCCTGTGGACTGGCGTACTCATGGAAGCACTCGTACCATTGTCACAGCTTACGCCCCTTATCATTGCAGCAGGCAAAGCCATGCTGTACGTTAAGAACCTGAACTGGGCAGGCATGTGGCAGCGTATGCAGGGCTTTATCTATGCCAGCCGCATACAGCTGGCCTTAATGAACAGGGAACTGCTGACGGGTCAGTTTGTATCAAACGGCTTTGTCATCAATACCACACGTGCCACGCTGGCCGTGCTGCGCTTTTCCACTGTCGGACTGCTTAACGGCATCAAGGCTTTAGGCTCTTACCTGCTGTCGCTGGTGACGGCTGGCACGGCATCAGCCACCTTTGCCACTACCGCCAGCATAAGCTTTACGGCATTCCGTACAGCAGCTGTGACAGCCTGCCGTGCCGTCAGCGTAGCTATTATGAACATTCCTATAATAGGCTGGATCGCTGCCGCCATTGCTGGCCTCATAGCACTGGGTCAGTGGCTGGGCTATACCTCTACGACGTTCAAGACCATAGTAGCCACCATTCTGGGCGGCCCCGTTCTGGGTCTGTTCGTTGTACTGTACGACAAGTGCGAACAGTTCAGGGGCATTGTTTACGGCATCTGGGAGGTTATTAAGAGCATAGCACAGGCCATCTGGGAACAAATTACGGCAGTGGCACAGGCTATATGGGACTTCTTGCAGCCCATCTTTGAAAAGGTCGTCGGCTGGTTTAACAGCTTTGTGCAGTTTGTCCTAAGCATACCCACACGTATATACAACGGCATTAAATCGGCATGGGGCTATATCCGCAACCTGCTGGCCAGCGCATACAACTGGCTTTCGCAAAGCGTCTTTGCCCCTATTGTCAAGTTCTTTACAGACCTGTACAGCCGCTATGTCAAGCCCGTACTTGACAAGATAGTGTCACTTATGGGCAAAGTCTTCAACCCCATTATACAGCTGTGGAACAAACTAACTGGAGCAGCTGTGGCCACGTTCAAAACTGGCTACGAAAAGGGTACTGCCGCTTTCCGTGCCGAACAGGCAGAAAAGAACGGAAAGAAAGGAGAGAAGCCAAAGACACCGACACAGGGCGCAGGGCTGCCAGAACTGGCGGCACCGACCGCAGGAACCACCGACCCGACGGCAGGTACTCTGTCTTCAGGTGGCAGCAGCTCTGGCAGTGAAAGCAAGATACGTAACATTACCGTTACCGTAGACAAGCTGATAGAGAACTTTACCATAACGACCAACAACCTGCGAGAGAGTGCAGAGCAGGTTAAGGACGTAGTGTCACAGGCATTGTTATCTGCACTTAACGACGTAAATCTGGCAGGCGCATGATACCTATAACATACAATTTCGTAGCACTGGAAGCCGCCGCCCTGGCACAACAGGCAAAAGGCTTTCTTATGCGCATCAAGCCTGCGCGTACAGGTAAGGCACCAGACTGGGACAACAGGGGCGCGGAAATGGTCAGCGAAAACGTGCCAAGCCCATACACTGACATACAGGCATGGCAAGACCGTTACGTGCTCTGTGAGCTGGCGTTCAGGAAAGAAGACGGCGACACGCTCATTATGAATGACGCAGTAGTGGCCATCAGCCGAAAGCGTAACATTGTGAGCACGCAGCTGGTTGGAATGAACGGCACCGTTAAGGAGTATATCAGCGACGGTGACTACCAGCTTAACATCATGGTAGGCGTGCAGGCACTTGACAACGGCGTAATCGTGGACAAATACCCAGCAGAGGGCATACAGCAGCTGCGTGAGTATTTCGACGAACAGGCCGCCATACAGGTACAGAGCAAGTTTCTGGAACTGTTTGACATTGACAAAATAGTGGTGACGGAGTTTGCCGTGGTGCAGGCCACAGAAAGCAACTACCAGCCCATCAGCATAACGGCTGTAAGTGATACAGACTATAACGTATATAGCACGGAATACTAATGTACAGGCTATCGGTCAAAATAGAGATAACGGGCGAGAAGACGTGGCAGCTGCCTTTTGCCACGGCTGTGGAAATCGAGCGGGACACCGACAAGCTGACGGCAGACTGCAAAGTAACGCTGCCTAAGAAGCTGAAATGGGACGGTGAAAGCACGGTGCCCGTCAGACGCGGCGACGCTATCAAAGTGTGGCTGGGCTATGACGACAACCTGCAACTGGCCTTTCAGGGCTTTGTGCGCGACGTGGGCTTTAAGACCCCCTGCGTGCTGACGTGCGAAGACGACATGTTCAAGCTGAAACAGGCGAAGACCCAGAAAAAGGCATACAAGTCAGTCACGATCGAGCAGCTGCTGAAAGACCAGCAGACTGGCTACACGGTCAAGGTCATGGGAGAACAGGCACTGGGAGCCTACCGCGTGACGGCTGACACAGTGGCCGCCCTGCTGGGACACCTGCACGAAAACGGCATCCGCTCGTTTTTCCGCTATGAAGACGGTACGCCCGTGCTCTACTGCGGCGTGCTCTTTGAGAGAGGTGCCACGGTTTCGCAGGTGTTCAGTACTGGCATTAACATTATCAGCGACCGCAGCCTTGAACAGCAAAAGGCAGAAGACATGCGCCTGCGCGTCAAGGTCGTAAGCCTGCAAGCCGACAATAAGAAGAAAATAAAGGTAGAGGTAGGCGACGCGGACGGTGAGCACAGGACGCTGCACTGCTACGGTAAGACAGAGGCAGAGGCAAAGGCGTGGGGTGAGCAGGAAATAAAGAGGCTGAAACGTGACGGCCTCACTGGCAGCCTTACGACATTCGGCTACAAGCTGGTCGACCTGCTGGACACCGTAGGCGTTAAGATAGACGGCAACAAAATGGGCACCTATCAGGTGAAGAAAAATAAAATCAAGTTCGGTACGGGCGGCTTTCGTCAGGAACTGACCCTCGGACAAAGAGTATCATAACAATGGGCATACGTGAACTAATACAGAAGATCGCCAGAGACGGCCAGACGGTAGGCTGCATAACCTGCACCGTTACCGCCGTAGACAAGTCTGCGCGTACCGTGGACGTGGAGCCTCTGAACGAAGACGCGCCCATACTGGCCTGTAACCTGCAAGCCAATCAGGGCAGCACGTTCGGGGTCGTACAGTTCCCACGCGTGGGCAGCTATGTCGTCGTAGCCCTGCTGTCTGACGTAGACGCTGGCGTGGTGCTCATGTGTGACGACGTGGAGAGCGTGGAGATAGTCGTAAAGGACAAAGACACGGGCAGCGTCGTAGTGAGCGAGGACGGCGTTGTTATGAACGGCGGCTCGCTGGGCGGTCTGGTAAAGGTTGAAGACCTCACGGAACGCCTGAACATCATAGAAAAGGACATAAACAAGCTGAAAAAGGTCTTTTCAAGCAGCTGGACACCAGTCCCACAGGACGGCGGCGCAGCCCTTAAGGGTGCCGCTGCATCATGGGCAGGTGCAGAACTGACAGAGACACAGCGCAGTGACTACGAAAACGAAAAGGTGAAGCAATGAAAGGAATGATAACCAGCCAGAAGACAGGCGACCTGCTTAGTGCAGGCGTGGGCGCAGCCATTCAGGACTGTGCCGCGCAGGTTGTGCAGACCGTTCTGCTGGCCAACCGTGGAGAGCTTAAGGAGTACCCGCTAATAGGCGGCGAAATCAGGCAGCACTTAGGAGGCAACCGCGACCGCTTCTGGCCGCAGGAGGCTAAGAACATGATACGTGCCTGCGGCGTGGCTGTCAAGCAGCTTGACGTAGACCCTGACACTGATATAGTAACGGTAAGGTAAGACAATGACAATAACGGTAAGAGACAGACAGACTTTGCTCGACATAGCTGTGCAGTATCTGGGCAGTGCAGTGGGCGTTATGACGTTGGCAGAGCGCAACGGCATACAGATAACGGCACGCCTGCGTGACGGCCAGCAGCTGGAGTATGAGCTTGACGACATCGTAGACGCTGCCGTAGTCAGGGCGTATGACCTGAAGGGCATTGTCCCCGCTACCGAAATACCGTCTAAAGACCAGATCGACCTGCTATTCAAAACAGCCCGTGCGAAAGAAGACGAAGTCGGCTGCATTATCAGGGAATACATCTGGCAGGAAGACATTACTGGCTACATGGCAGAGTTTGATAACAACACCGTCAGCGCAGAGACTGTACAGAAGCGTGCAGCAGCTGCACGCCGCAGCAAGCCCATCGACGTGGACGGCGTGGAAAAGGTGGCAGACGCTTTGAGCCGTGGCACAGAGATAGTAAACGAGAGCGGCGAAACGCTGCTGCGTATATTCACAGACCAATTTAATGACGTATTTGCATAATGAATTTGACTCCTAACACCATCGCGGAGGTTTACCCCGCCAGACTAAGAGAAAAGGCAGAGGCCATACGTGACGCTGTTGTTACAAAGAGCGTGACGGCAGAAGACGTGGGCAGTCTGTTCTGTTCCCTCATTGACGCAGCGGGCAGCGTGCGTGACGCGCTGGCTCTGTTCCTTGACACGAACGTAGGCGAGATCGTGGCAGACATTGACAGCCGTCTGGCTGGTGCCGACGAAGCTGCGCAGAACGCAGCCGCAGAGACACAACGCTGCGAGGCCACGCGCCTGCTGGTTGCAGAACTTGTGGAGGCTCTAAGCTCGCAGAACATTGCAGCCCCAACGCGCCTAAGCATAGACTACGTGCCTACTGAAGTAACGCTGGGCAATGAGCAGCTGCCGCAGATACATGCGCGTGCGCTGCCTGCCTATGGCTTTGGCTCTGTGCTGTTCATCAGCGACAATAAGGCCGTAGAGGTGACACCTGACGGCAAAATTACACCCGTGGCCGTAGGCACCAGTAAGGTGCATGTAGTGGCCAGTGTAAAGACAAGCTTATACGAGACGCTGGAAATAGCGGTCGTGCCCCCACGCATGAGGCTTTCGGCTGCTGGTGCCCTGCGCCTTGACGGTAACGGTAACATAAGACTGACATAATGGAAACAAGACATGTAAACTACAAGAGCGACTTTGTGCTGCGTGAGCGTTTCCGCAACGCATCAGGCCAGCTGGTTGCACTGCCAGACATTGACTTCGAGCTGCGCTACTGGGTAAAGCAGCGCGTGTATGTGGCAAAGCGTGAAAACGGCGTTATGACCAACTGCGTGGCAGACGGTGACGCGCTGCTGGTCATGTTCAAAGACCATCAGCTGGGCGAGGGCTTCTTACACCATGAGCTGCACTTGGCTCTGGATAACGAGCTATTCAGCGACGGCGTGCAGAACGTCTACTATCCTGAAAACCTCAATATCCTGCTGTGGGACAAAATGGGTGACTGTGAGGGTGTCATCGAGAGCGACATTGTGGCAGCATACACCCGTGGCTTTGCTTTCAAGTTCAGCGACTTTACGCCTGCCGAAATAGAGCTGCTTAAACAGCCTGCCACAGACGCTGCCGCCCTGACGCTGCAAGCAAAGGAGGCCACAGAACAGGCTACCCGTGACACGCTGGAGGCTAAGGGACTGACAGAACAGGCTACCCGTGACACGCTGGAGGCTAAGGGACTGACAGAACAGGCTACCCGTAACGCGCAGGATGCAACAGGTGCCGCGCAGGATGCTACCCGTGACGCGCAGCAGGCAAAGCGTGACGCTGACGCTGCAACGCAGGCCGCGCAGGAGGCGACGCAGCAGACAAACGAAGCTACGCGCCTGTCGCGTTTGGCAAAAGAGGCAGCAGAACTGGCAACGCAGGGAGCCAGCGAGGCAGGCCAGCTGGCGGCAGGTGAAGCGCAGCGCGTGGAAGTCATACGCACAGAACTGGAACAGCTGGCCTTACGTGCTGAAGCTGCACTGGCAGAGATACCCACAGGGCTGCGTCTGGTCTACCCGTCAGAAGTCACACTGGGCAATGAGACGGCACAGTACATACGTGCCACCGTGCTGCCTGTGTCTGCACGTCAGAACGCGCTGTTCCTTGCTGACGGCGTAGCGTTGGACGTTGCACCTGACGGCCATATACTGCCAAAGCAGGCAGGCCGCAGCCGCGTGTACGTTGTACCATCAGCAGGCACGCAGCACTACAAGACCATCTACGTGGAAGTTGTTAAGCCTGTCATGCGTCTGACAGGTGACGGCATCAGAATAGACGCTAACGGAAACATTCGTTTAACTTAACATAAACAGTAATTAAAATGGCATTTACAAACGAACAGGAGGCAGGTCTGCTGCAAGTGCTGGCCGCCTATGAGAACGGAAAGAGAATTAACGAGCTGCAACCTGCACGCGGTGCAGTCAAGGACATGCAGGTCGAAGTAATGGACGAAACAGGCGAAACACGCTGTATGCCTTTGTCCGAGGCTGTGGAGCAGGCCGAGAACCCTGTGGCTGGCCGCTACTGGGTGAACGCCAACAGCACACCTACGGCAGCAGGCTACTACGGCAGTCTGGCCGCTTTGCGTGCGCTGCCTGAAAAGCTGGGTTTAGGTCGTTACCTTGTCACAGACGACCGTGTAAAGCGTAAGCTTGATCCTACGGACAGCACGCGCTATGCAGACGGCACACCCGCAGCCCTTGACGGCTCACAGGGTCAGTGTATGTGGTGCTGGAACGGCTTTTACGCCAACATCTTTACAGAGGGCGGCAACACCGTTAAGGCCGTAACCTTTGACAAGCCCATCGGTAACGGTTTCAGCTGCTGGATACCCGCAGGCGGTACTTCATGGCTGGGTGCAGGTGTCATGGACAGAACCAATACAAAGCTGGTTTCTGTTATCAGCAACGACGAACGCTATCGCGGCGGTGGCGGCAGTGCCATCAGTGCAGGCAGTCTGACAATGGCACCAGCAGCAGACAGCCCACAGCTCACTATGCTGGGAATGCCTGCCTCTAATATCAGCACGACCAACTTTGGCACCTATGCCCGTAAGCACGGCGAGGGCTGGGAGGCTAACTGGTTTGTTGCTCGCTTTGTTGAAGAGTTCCTGTTTGAGGTTATCATGGGTACAAACGACAGTCAGGCTACTTTCCAAGCCACAAAGGACGCTAACGGTCTGTACCGTGGCGGCTTTGGCACTGGTGTAACCGACATGCCTAACTGGGACAAGTACAACAACTATAACCCCGTTATTCCTACCAGCGTAGGACTGGAAGCAGGCGACGGCGTTTGCCTTGTAGACTACGACCTGCCAGACGACAACGGCGGCACGTTCCACACATTCCATGTGCCCGTGTTCTTTGGTCTGGTACACGCTGGCTACGGCCACTTGTGGCGTTGGGTGCGCGGTCTGACCATCAGCCAGACTGCTGGCGAAAAGATAGAAGTGTACGTTTCGCCTTCAATGTATGCACAATTCGACCCGACAAGCTTAACAGGTATGCTTAAGGCTTGTGAGTGTCCGTTGACTAACGGCTGGATTAAGCGCAAGAGCTATAACCGCCTTTGCTGTATGCCTACCGAAGTGGGCGGCAGTGCCTCTACTTACTACGCTGACCAGTTCTACCAGAACGGTGCAACGGAAAGTGGCCTGCGTGTGCGTGCTGCTGGCGGTCGCGCGAACGATGGCACGATTGCGGGCGCGTCTTACTCGTACGCGCCCTTCACGGCGACGGTTGCGTATTCGTACTACTCGTCGCCCCTCTGCTATTTCGAGGAAGACCCTGTAATCGAATAAAGCGGGCGCGTGTGTGAAATAAATAATGTGTTCTTTGAAATTGTGCTGAAACAGTGGAACGCTGGCACGGCGGGGCAACGGCAACGACCCCGCCGTCAGGCGGGAAATTTTTAGGCAGAAATAACCTAAAAGGCTGCGGTTTCTGTGGGTGGCCTGCGTGTGCGTGCTGCTGGCGGTAACGCGAACAATGGAACGAATGCGGGCGCGTCTAACTCGAACGCGAACAACACGGCTACGAATGCGAATTCGAACTACTCGTCGCCCCTAAACTTTGCAATACAAAAACACTGCGACATGGAACCGAGCCGCGCCACATGGCGAAAAACAAAGAAGTCAGAAAGGGCGTTAGTAGGGCTGCGGTCTCGAAAGCCCCCGACTATGCAAAGCAGACAATGAAAAGAAAAGGTTATCTATTCGAGCAAATATGCTCAATGCCTAATTTGCTGTTAGCTGCCAGCAATGCGTCAATAGGTAAGAGAAAGCGCAAAGAGGTGACAGAGTTTGAAGCTGACCTGCTGGGTAATCTTAGAAAGATACAGACAGAGCTGCTGACACACTCATACACTACAAGCAAGTACAGCGTATTTTACAAGTACGAACCAAAGCTGCGCGAAATACTGAAGCTACCCTACCGTGACCGCGTTGTGCAGTGGGCTATTGTTCAGGTGCTGGAGCCTCACTGGGTTAAGAACTTCACAACAGACACGTACTCCTGCATCAAGGGGCGCGGACTTCATAAGCTGCTGCGTGACATGCGCAGGTTTATGCGTGAAGACCCAGAGGGCACGCGCTACTGCCTGAAAATAGACATACGCAAGTTTTACCCGTCTATCGATCACGCTATCCTTAAGCAGGTCATACGTAAGACCATCAAAGACCCTGACGTGCTGTGGCTGCTTGACGACATCATAGACAGTGCCGACGGTGTGCCCATCGGTAACTATATATCGTCGTTCTTTGCAAACCTCTACGCCTCTGAATTTGACCACGACGTTAAGACCCTTTTCGGGCTTAAGCAAAACGCCCAGGCACTCGCTGCCTATACGCCCATTTACGTGGAACGCTACCGAGCCGTCTATGGCGACACGGGAGAGACAGAAGAGCAGCTGGGTGAAAAGTTCAGGCAGGCCGTTAAGGCTTTCAAGTATTACAAGCGTTATGCAGATGACAGCCCTTTCTTTAGCAGCGACAAAATTTTCCTGTCAATGCTGTACGACTGGGTGGCTCTGTACTACGCAACCGAAAGGCACCTGCACGTAAAGGATAACTGGCAGATATTCCCAGTGGCCGCCCGTGGCGTGGACTATGTGGGCTATGTCACCTTTCACACCCATTGCAGGGCGCGTAAGCGCAACAAAGTGGAGCTGTGCAGGGTAGTGGCTAAGCTGCGGAAAAAGGGGCTTACATCTAAGGAAATACGCCTGCGCGTGGCTTCACGTCTGGGCTTCATGTACCACTGCGACAGCATTAACCTATTAAAGAAGTTAGAAATGATAGAATGGTCGGACATTGACCAGAACAAAGGCACCGCCCTGACTGGTAAGAAGCTGAACATAGAGGCAATACTTAACAGGGAGCTGCACTTGCAGGCTTACATCATAAAGCCGTCAAAACAGAACGACGGCAACTGCCTGACAATACAGTACGAGATACTGGAACAGCTAAGGGACGACGACGGGTGCCTGTTGTGGAAAGACGAAGACGGCCAGACATGGCGACAGTCAGACGCTAAGCTCGATGTCGTGTTCCTGAAAGCTGACGACGGTAAGACCGTAACCAGCACAACAGAGGGAAAGACCATGCTAACGGGCTGGGTGCAGCACATCACCTTTACAGGCTCGCAGAACCTTATGAACCAGCTGTCTGGTAAGGAACTGACAGAAGCGGTGCGCTGCATGATAATAAAGCAACTGATAGACAACGGTCGGCGGTGCTTCTATAAGCTGGTGGCCGTTAAACAGGAATTAAATAACCCTTTAAACAACATTCAACAATGAACAAAACAGCATCTTACAGCGAGAGAAAGACATTTGTGCAGTACGACGAAAACCACGTGCTGCTGTACCTGAACGAACAGCCTGCCGAAATCACCAACGAGGTAACAGGCGAGACAGAACAGGGCTACTCCTATACAGGCACCATGCCTGACGGTGGCACGCTCATTGAGGCAGCCAACGTGACAGACGAAAACCGCCGCGCTAAGTTCATTTCTGGCCTGCTGGGCTTAGAGTATGACATTGACGCGCAAATAGCCATTCTGGCCAACGGCGACGACACTAACGAGCACGCGGAGGAAAAGGCCATCTTCATGGAGAACCGCCGCATCGTTAAGAATGCAGTAGACGAACTGCTGGCACGTGAAATCTAAACCTCTTAGGCTATGGCACGGACAGTAAAGGAAATCAAAAACGAAATGACCAGCGCGTTTGTTAAGGAGCGCGCTGTCATTTCCGCGTATGGTCTGACGGCCAGCAAGTCTTTTGACCAGCAGTTCAGCGCGGCCAGCATTGAAAACATACTTTTCTATGCCTTTGCCTTTGCTGTGTGGGTGCTCGAGACGCTGTTTGACAAGCACGCCGCAGAGGTAGACAGACGCATAGAGCTGCTTGCACCGCATACGCTGCGCTGGTACGTGGATAAAACAAAGGCTTTCATGTACGGCCACAAAATGGTAGCTGAAAGCGACTACTACGACACCACGGGACTGGCAGAAGACGACATCGAAAAGGCTAAGGTCGTCAAGTTTGCTAACGCTACGGAAAGCAACACCGTCGTTTACATCAAGGTGGCAGGTGCCGACAATAACGGGAACCCGACACCGCTGCCAGCCAGTCAGCTGGCCGCCCTGCGCTCATACATGAACACCGTAAAGGATGCAGGTGTGAGCGTGCAGATACGTAACGAGGCCGCAGACGTAATGAAAGTGCAGCTGGTTGTCTACTATGACCCCACGCTTATGAATGCAGACGGCACGGACAGCGACGCTAAGAAGCCAGTAAACGACACCATCAGGCGCGTTATTACAAGCCTGCCGTTTAACGGTGTCTATCGTAACAGCGACCTGCTGGCTGCGCTCAATGACCTTAAGGCCGTGGAGGTTGTGGACATTATCAGCGTACAGGCTAAGGCCGCAAACGACGCGCAGTTCCACAGCGTCACAGGCTACGACCGCCCGTTCAGCGGCTACTACTCTATCATAGACAGTGACATCGTAGTGACCTATCACCCGTATAACCAAATAGAAGAGAGCTAACATGTTTAACGTAGACTTTCAGCGGCTGGCTATCCATCTGCTGCCGACGTTTTTCAGGCAGCCGCTCATTTTCGGGCTGCTGCGTGCTGCGCTGGTGCCTCTGGTGAAGCTGTACACGGCTTTTCTGGATAAGCGCGCTGCACAAATCTACCGCGTAACGCATAACTGTCAGGTGTGCTACTTGCAGGCCGCATTAAATGACCATTTCGACCCGTCAGCGCGCCGCATACGTGTGCTGTCGGTAGAACGGCGCGGCGAATGGCTCTACGCGGTGACAGAAGACGGCGGCACGGAAATACCAGTAGCCACCGAAGAGGCTACGCCTGTCTACGAGACAGAGCAGAACCCACCCTATGGCCGACCGCCGCGTCAGTGGCTCGCAGGCTTTGAGGGTGGCGAAGACGTGCCCATCGTCTGGGACGAAATAGCACTGACGGCTGTACAGAACAGTTTTGTAGTGGCCATGCCGTCTGTTATCTACCAGACAAGTCTCGAGGCTGTCAAGCAGCTTGTGGACACCAACAAGCTCATGTCTAAGCGTGCCATATACACACCGCAGGCAGCAGCTACGACATCAGACACTAATAACCGAACATTAAACGACGTGCTGAACGGCTACCGCTACGGCTATCTGACAGACGCAGTACTGGGAACCGCTAAGGCAGACAAATTAAACATTATCAGCAATGCAGACAGCAGGCTATACAAGTAACATTAACGGCAGATACCCGTTATCTACCCAGACGCTCGACTTTATTCAGTCGCAGATACTGCTTTTACAGCAGCTGGGCTTTATCGGTGGCAGTAAGTATCTGCTGCGCACGCCTGACGGTACAAACAGCGGCCTCGCCTTTATCAATGGTGAGCTGCTGGAAATTGCCGCCACACCAGCGTACAGCGACTCCACCAAGTACCTAATCGTTTCGGAACAGACCAGCGACATAGTAGCCGACGGCGACACCTACACAGAGGCACGCAAATACCGTTCTGCCTACCTGTCCACGTCTGCCGTGGGCAGTGAGTACTACACCGTGGCATCATTTAACGAGTTCCTGTCTAACACACAGCTTAACGACAAAATTAAGCAGGTGCCGCAGACAGTGTTAAACTACCTTACAGACATACTGGCTGCCAAAATGCCGTTGCTCACGATCGACGGTATGACTATGGAACAGCTTAACGGTCTGGTAACGCCCTGTGTGGCCAACTGCCGCAGTAGTGTCAAGGTAGTAGGTGACGCAGCTAATTACAGCCTGCATGTCACGCTGCTGGGTGCTGTCGTAAGGCAGGAAATAACGCTGCCGAACGGTGACAAGTACGTGCGTACAAAGACAGGTGAGCAATGGTCAGCCTTTACAGGCATAACGGAAAGCCTGCACATAGAGGTGAAGTTGGACAAAGGCACTGTGTACCTGCGTCACGGCGTGCTGCCTGCTGACACTCACATAGTGCTGCTGCGTAAGAAAAAGCGCAGCGCATACCGCAGAACTGGCGGCAGTAACAGCAGAACGCCAAACATAGGCAGACGTATGCCACGAATGCCCAAGACCCAGTACGTACATTATAAGGGCATTGTACTGTCAAAGGGAACACCTAACAGCTGGTATGTACCGCGCTGCATAGCTGTGGCTAATTCAGATCGCGACAGCGACTGTATCAATAAGGAAATAGCAGGCTGCTGCCGCAGTATGGTTACAGAGCATCAGGCAGACGCTAACGGTAACACCGTATATCGTATGCAGGGCGTGCGCAACTGGATAACCAACAGCAACGGTAAGCACATGCAGCATCAGGCTTACGCACCCATTGCCGTGCAGGTTGTACGCATACAGACGTATGACAATAACATTTCAAAGCAGACGGGTGGCGAAATGGTCAAAATGAAATACTGGCTGCGTCGTAAAAAGGTGCTGGTACAAAGACGCTACAAGTGTAAAAACTGCGGGTATATCCAAAACCATATTGACACCTGTTTAAACTGTATGCACAACAGCTGGCAGGACGTATCTATTTACACATATAGCTACTACCGTGTCATTACGCTTGACTGACGACATAGGGACAAAAAAAAGGAAGTGTGGTTTTTCCTCACTTCCAAGTCCCTACGGTCGAAACTCAATGTAATGCTTGCTTAAAGGTTTTTTTGAACGCTTTTTTCTGTCTGGTCATATAGTCGGATGCTTTTCGCTCTCACGGAGGCCAAACGGGGTGCAAAGGGACTGTTTGAAATTCTCATCAGCAAAAGACCCTACTCTTGCAGTCTGCACAGTTCTAAGGGTCGGACTCTTGAACATTTCAGTTTGGGAACCCTACTAAAAGGGTACTGACCATCGCCGTAGCTAATAAACAGTGCAAAGATAGACATTTTACATGAATAAACAAAGGAATTTACGGAAATTTCACTAAATCAATGGTAAAAAAGGCATTTTCTACTTCACCGCTGCCATTCAGAGGCACCAAACGCTACTATGTTAGGCGTTTCAAAGAGGTGCTGGCAAATCGGGGGGGGCAAGTTTGTACAGTGGTTGATTTATTCGGAGGCAGCGGCTTGCTTTCACGAGTTGCTAAAGACATGCTGCCAGCAGCCAGAGTGATTTATAATGACTATGACAACTTTCGCCAGCGTCTGGAACACATAGAGCAGACTAACGAGCTGCTGGACATCTTAAGGCCGCTTGTGCGTGAAGTGCCGACAGATAAGAAAGTGCCTAATGAGACACGTGCCGAAATACTGCGCATATTCAGGGAGAGGGAACAAAACGGCCTTTTTGTAGACTACATAACACTGTCAGGCTCTTTGCTTTTCTCTGGGAACTGGGCAAACTCTTACGAAGTCTTTGCCAAACACACGCTTTACAATAGAATGGTAGCGACGAACTACAACGCTGACAATTATCTGGCTGGGCTTGAAATAGTCAGCAAAGACTATCGGGAACTGTTCGCAGAACACAAAGACCATGAAAATACACTGTTCTTACTTGACCCGCCTTATTTACAGACAGACGTAAACGCTTACAGCGGCGAGACATATTGGCAGCTCAAAGACTATTTGGACGTTCTTACGCTGCTTGACGGCACAAAATACATCTTTTTCACTTCTGGTAAGTCGCAGATAATAGACTTTTGCCACTGGATAAACAAACGCTTTCCTGACGCAAAGCTGCTCGACGGCGCGGAAATCACAGAGCAAAACAGTAGAGTGAATGAGTTTGCTGCATACAAAGACATAATGATCGTGAAGCTGTAAAGTGCTTCTTTGCTTCATTTCGCAGCCAACAGAGCGTTTTAACGCTTTAAGCTGATAAAGTGGCCACAGAAGAAAAGAAACACGCTCAAAATGGCTGCAAACGCTTTCAAGTTCTTTGCAGTTCTTTCAAGGCTGGAAAGAATGACACAGAAAGACCAGAAGAAAGCATAGGAAACAACCCTGAAAAGAGACAGGAAAAACAAGGAAAGCCGACAAAGATAGCGACCTTTTCAGAGAGGTTGCAAAGCGGCAAATTAAACTTCTAAACTACTTTGCAAAGGTACAAAAAAATAAATGAAACTACCAAAGAAAAATGCCTTTATTTTCAGGCTTTTTGAAACTTTTTCTGCGGTGTTAAAAAGCTGTTCAAATAACAGTTAAACAGCGTTCAAAAAGCGGCCAAAATCAGCCGAAAACGAAGCCAGAAAGACGTGCAAAAAATCGCGGTTTTTGCACATTTGGTTTTGAAAAATTGCACAAATCGTTTTCGCGATTATATAAGAACAAAGAATAT